>OIYT01001583.1_pt1 | contig 15740 bp, 7 predicted proteins | sample 1588201 | NCBI WGS metagenome assembly OIYT01 (sample SAMN03283260) | human gut metagenome | biome: human-associated habitat; material: feces | host: Homo sapiens | place: USA | collected 2013
CATTACGAGGATCGATATATTTTACAGCTTCTTTGAAACGACCGTAAGAGCCTTTCGCCTTTTCCAGTGCCTCGTTAGCGTCCATACCCTTCTTAACCATATCCATGAATTTACCCAAGTGGATGAATTCATAACCGATTACTTCGTCATCAGCGTCTAATGCCATGCGCGTGCAATATCCCTCGGCCATCTCCAAGTAGCGGGGACCTTTAGCCAATGTACCGAACATCGTACCCACTTGGCTACGCAAACCTTTACCAAGGTCTTCCAAGCCAGCGCCTACAGGCAGACCTCCCTCTGAGAAAGCGGACTGTGTACGACCGTAGACGATCTGCAAGAACAACTCGCGCATAGCGGTGTTGATAGCGTCACAAACAAGGTCTGTGTTCAATGCTTCCAAAAGAGTTTTACCCGGAAGGATCTCAGAAGCCATAGCCGCTGAGTGAGTCATACCGGAACAACCGATTGTCTCTACAAGAGCCTCTTGGATGATTCCTTCTTTAACGTTTAATGTCAGCTTACATCCACCTTGTTTCGGCGCGCACCAACCGATACCGTGAGTCAAACCAGAGATATCAGTGATCTGAGTTGCTCTAACCCACTTTCCTTCTTCAGGAATCGGAGCGCACTGGTGGTTAGCTCCCTTCTTTACAACACACATGTGTTGAACTTCATGTGAATAAATCATAATCGCTAATTTATTATATTAAAGTGTAATAAAACTTTATGCTAATTTTATAGTAATATCGCTTTCTCTAAAGATCGCACAAAGATAAATTTTTTAATCCAGCCATGCAAGAGGCGGGATTTGTTATTTATCGTTAGGGTATGGTTTTAGCGGTTCCCCATTTAACAGGATCTCGTACGTGATAGGGGCGATCTTTTTCATCATAAGGCCTACTCCGCAATATTTTTCTTGCGACAAGCGGATCGCCTTGTCTATCTTGGCTGCGTCTTCCTTGTTCCCTTGGATATGGTAGGTCATGTGGAATGCGGTGTATACCATGGGGATGGTGTCGGAGCTCTCGGCGTTCACGTCAATGGATACTTTCTCGAAACGTACCCTCATCTTGTTGAACAAAGGGATTACGTCCATGGCGCTGCATCCGGCTAAGGCTACGAGCATTAGGGCTTTGGGGCGGGGGCCCTCGTCGTTGCCCCCGTTCTCCATATCCCTGTCTATTGTCACCTTATGCCCGTCTAGCAAGGTCTCGAATGTCAAGTCCTTTTCCCAGTTTAGAGTGATTTGAGCGGACATGTTATTCTTGTTTATTTTAGTATTTCTTGAAGTTTAGCGTCGATCTCCTCGCCATGTAGGTTCTTGGCGATGATCGTTCCGTCCTTATCCACCAATACGGTGTGAGGGATGCTGTTTACCCCGTATAGTTGGGCACCGGAGTTTTTCCAGCCTTGCAAGTCGGAGAGTTGGGGCCATGTGATATTCAGGTCCTTTACGCCTTTCGCCCATGCGTCAGCCTTGCTATCCAAGGAGATACCGACGATCTCGAAACCTTTGTTCTTATATTTCTTGTAAGCGGCTACCAAATTCGGCATATCCCGGCGGCAAGGAGGGCACCAACTTGCCCAGAAATCGATCAATACGATGTTCTTGCCATTGCCTACGAACTCGGATAGCTTGTGCGTCTTACCGTTCGGGTCGGCCATCTCGAAGTCCACGAACTTCTTGCCTACGGCTACGGTTTTCAGTACATCTAGGTGAGCCATGAGCTTATCGATGTTCGGAGCGGCCTTGAAAGCGGAGTCCGCCTTGGCGATAATCTCGTTCTGGGCCGCCTCGTCCAAGCTATAACGGAAATCGTATAATAACTTGGCGGCGGATTGCTTGGTCGTATTATTCAATATGTAAGTCTTGACGGCATCGGTTACCTTTTGGTCGGTCTCGTCATATTTCTTCTCGGCGGCGCTTACGACTTCCTTGTCCTCAGATTTCATGTCTGCGGAAAGTTTCTCCAGATCCGCACGCAAAGTCTTCATTTGTGCTTGCAGGGCTTTCAATCCGTCATTCTCCAGTGTTCCAGAAACGGCGGAAGCTGCCTCATCAAGAATAGCCTGTAATTTACCGTTCTCCAATACGAATACGCTTGTGAAAGGGGCGTTCTCGCCGGAAGCGGCACGTTTGGGTTCCACGACATCCTCGGCGAAGGCAAGCTTGCGTAAGGCGGGGGCGTTCTGTGTTCCCTTGAACGTGAACGTACCGTTTTGCACCAATGCGCTATCCATTGGGGCGGCATCTTGTACGCCATATTCATACAGGTAAACGTATTTTCCGTTTAGATCGGTGTTCGCTACGGTACCGTTGATCTCGTAACCCGGTTTTTCGCTGCATGCGGCTAGGAGCAGGGCTGATGCGGCAAGAATAAGATACTTTTTCATTTTGTATTTGTGTATTAAGTAATGTATATGAGATATAAACTTCGCAAATATACGAAGTCTTTTGTGAAAACCGGACGCAAACCGATGAATAGTTCGCGCCCGGTATGGATATATATAGAGTGTATTAAAGAGGGCATATTTTATGGGGTATATCTTGCGAATTGGAAATAACATTTTCCTGAATGCAAGTAGGGTAGCATTTTATTCTCCGAGCTATATGTGCCACCCAGAACCCAGACCGGTTGCCGGTTTGGATCATGATCTCCCGTGAAGTCGAATCCTTGGTAAATATTTTTATCTTCTCTGGTTGGTTGGGGGATATACGTTGCCCCAAAGTCTTTGCCTGTACCGGGCGAGATATAGATATGTGTCAGGTTCTTCTTGTTGCCGTATCCGACACCTGCGTTTCCAAAGCGGACATAGCCCCCGTTTACGGCCCGGTAACATCTCCCGTGGCTTCCGAGGTTTCCTACGATCCCTCCCCGGTAGTCGGTACCAAGCGTGCTGATCGCTTTTTGCTGTCCGTTGATTTCTCCCATATTGTAGCAATCCAGTACGTAACTGTCGTCGTTATCGTTAGCCTTTTCTATGCTACCCACGATACCTCCAATGCCATGGCTGTCTTCTTTATCTTTCGGATAGTCTATATTTGCCCGGTTACAACAGTAACGGACATGTGCTCCCCCTTGCTTCACATACCCCAAGATACCTCCTGCTCCATAATACTTGGCATTCCTGTTTATGGTGATATTTCCGTGGTTAACGGATTTATAAATTGTAATGGCATCCTCGGCGGCACCGGCTATACCGCCCACTCCGTATTCTTTATCTCCTGCGATACCTTGGATTACGCCGAAATTAGCCGCGTCATAAACCTCTATGTCTTTTCCTGAAGTTTTCCCTATGATACCGCCTACGTTATTTGTGGCTGATATCTTACCTAAATTCACGACTTTATTGATCTTTACGCTAGTTCCTGCTACCATACTCCCGAAAATGCCTCCGATATAATTGGATCCTGAGGAGATATTACTGTAATTTACTAGATTGGAAAATTCACAGTGGGATGAGCACGATGCTTGTCCGATAATTCCTCCTACCATAATGGCGCTATTATTCCCATTATTAAATGTTTCTGTTTTCACGCCACAATCTGATATTTGAGTATCGCTCGCATATCCGATGATTCCTCCGACAGTACTTCTGCCGTAAATGGAAAGTTGCGTGAAGAGTCTTCTGAGGGTAGATTTATCGGCATATCCGACAATTCCTCCAACAGAAGCGGCATTTTCTCGATAGGGTTTTTCCGAATTTATGTTACCCGGGAAAATAGGTCGTGGAATCTTGCTCACGATTACGTTCGTGGCACTGAATTCGGGGGTATAGGTTCCTGTCAACGTCCCATTATATAATTTTCCGATGATTCCTCCTACGTTATTTCCTCCTTTTATTTTGATGTTGGGATTAATCACCAATATTTCCGGATCCAAAAGAATTTCTTTCCCCGGTTCTTGGTAAGATAAGGCTCCGGCTAAAGTGCCACAAATCCCTGAAGAAGCTTCAAGGGATTCATTATCCATATACAATCGTGAGGCCGGGGTAAATTGTATTTGGGTATCATCTAAAGAACCGAAAATACCTCCTATAACAGACTGCCCGGTTATCGAGGCATGAAACAAGGATTCCCCTTTAAGCTCTATCGTAAATGCGTTAGCGTGTGTTTTGTGGGAATATCCGATCATTCCACCCACATTACTACCCCCTTGGATTTGAGACCGATTTGCCGGATTGGACAACTGGAAGTTCTCGATGGCGATGAGGATATTGGTAGGGGTTTCCGACCGGATCTGACCGATCAATCCGCCGACATAGGAGCTACCTTTGATCGGCATGTCGATGGTTATGTCTTTGAAACTGGATGCCGCCTGTAAGAATGCCTCACCGATCAATCCGCCTACGTTCTGGTTACCGGATATCGGGAAATCGTTTAAGGTGGTATGTTGCAGCTTAATTTTTCTGGCATCGATTTGACCATATAATTTCCCGATCAGACCGGCCACATGATTATTCCCTCTCAAGTTTTTGAAAATCCCGTCGCTACTGATATCCTCCACTTGAATGGAAGCGTTCTCGGCCCAGCCGATCAACGCTCCGATATAAGAGCTGCCGGATTCCGAGAATGAGACGCCTAATCGCACATTCCGGATACTGATTTGTGCCAACGACTGGGCGTTGCCCTCGATATAGCCTATTAAACCGCCAACCTTATCCTTCGTGGACTTGATATTCCCGTTTAAGGTTATATTCTCGATTCGTATATTTCCGTTAGCTACTCCCGCAAGCAATCCGCAACAATTCCCCGGATACTCTATATCCGCTCCTTCTATATCAAGATTCCGGATCACTGCCCCGTCGTGTAAAATGGAGAAAAGCCCGATTGCGTCGCTTTGCTCTCCGCCGTTCGTCCCGAGATAGGTTAAGTTTAGTATCTTATGTGAATCTCCGTCGTAGTTTCCCGCGAACGGGGCGCTTTTATAAGCGTTGCCTTGATACAGGCAATTGGGGATAGGAGCTTTGATGTCGGCTATTTGCTTGAAGAATTGCCCGTATCCGTAATTACTGTCGTACGTGGCTAATTGAGACACGAGATAGGCGAAATCGTTGGTGGAAGTAATCAGATAAGGATTTTCTTCCGTACCTTCGCCATTCAGCATCTCGTAAATATATTTAGTATCACGTACCATACTGACCATCTTGTCACGGAATGTCAGATGATAGCTTAGTGGATAGACGCTGCCTTCTTCATCGAATTTTAACCAAAGTATATAGTCTCCATCTTCTAATACCAGATTATTGGGGATAAACATTTCACAGGAAAGAATCCCCGCGTTTTTCCGGATCTTACCTTCCATGAGCTGTATGGAGTTATCGCTCAGCGATCTCAACTGGAAAAAGATCTGTTCTCTCGTATCTTGTATGGGAGTTTTGCCTTCCGGCAAGGAGAACGTGCTTATTAGATGAGATTCTGTCTCTTGCAAGGTCGATCCGCAGTCGTTTCGTATGATGTCATCGTCCGCGCATTCGCCGAGCAAGATGATAAGCATGCATGCGCATATATTCCATATTGTTTTAGTGTATATTTTCATGTTTGTTCGTTTATTTATAAATTAGGTTTATCAAATTGCATCTCGGATTTCTTCGGGATCGGAAAGCTACCTGTTTCGTTGGATGGTATTTCCCATTTTACATCAAAGTCCCATCCAGTAAAGGTCTTTTCCGACTTTAAGTCTTGTAAGCTGAATATGTTCATAATCACAGGATTCGGTTGCTCTACAGTGCCCAGCATGCAGTAATTCCCAAAATAAGAAACGGATGCGGGAGGTGCGAAAAGATACCAATTCTCCCCGACATTCAAGTTCCTGCCTACCCTTACGTTTGGATTGACAACTCCAATTAGGGCATTGGCTCTTTTATTTGAGCGTCCCATATTTATACAATCGGAGATAAGGCAGCTTTGCTGAAGTTGGCCTACCAAGCCTCCGCTGCTATATTGGCCAATCTCTCCGGCGTTCAAGCATTGTGTGATAACGACGGAGTTTTCCACGAAATCATCAAGAGTGGCCGAAACCGAATTGCCGAAACTGACTAACGCTAGCGCACCTCCCATCAAGGCTACAGCGGGAACACCTTCGGGGAAAGTGATAACTGTAACAAAAAGCAAGGCTGAATTGACCGCGCAACAAACACCACTGACAACCGTATGTAGAACTTCTTCGTTTTTTTTGCTTTTAAGGATCTGTTTGGAGAGCAACCCTCTCTTATAATTCATCGCGTCACTATAAATCTGGTGGTTTGCCCCACTTTCAAACCATTCTGTTAATGCCTTTCGATTAGACATGAACCTATTTGTCATATCTTTGCTCCTCAGTTTGATGCTTGCGAACGATAGGTTATCTATTTTATTGGCCAGTTTCGTGTCCATGTCTGATTCCAACATGGCGACATCATGGGTAATGACACCTTTCAGCCTCTCTGTTTCTATAATCTCCGGATGACCGTGTGAAATAAGCCCGAATACGCTAAAACCTTCTGATAAAATATCGATATCATTTAAGACGAGGCTAAGTACTGTAAGGGCGCAGTTAACAAGGATTTCTCCGCTTTCTCCCACGATTTTAGCGAAAGGGACAAATCCGACAAGAGTAGACGCCAGCTCGAATGTGGCAAACCCCAAGGATACGCCATCCATGATCGTCCATTTCTTTGCGTCGCCTACCTCGCCGATCATACCACCGAGGTATGAGGAGCCTGATATCGGCGCGAAATTGGAACAATAGTTCATGGTAAGCGTATTCCCTGCCCTTCCTATCATACCACCGGCATATTCATGGTAGGAGGCTACTTCCCCTAGATTCGTGTTAATACCCAACGAGCCGGCAAGGATGGAACCGGCTATTCCTCCGCTATAAGAGGAGGCGATTACTTTATTGAAATTCGCCGTGTTGGTGATGGAGGCCAAGGGAGCGAATCCTAAAATTCCACCAGCGAAGGATGAATTAGCCTCGATCATACCCTCATTATACGATTTATAAGCGCCAAGTTGCGCCTCACCGCATAATCCTCCTATATAACTGTCGCCGTTTATATTCCCCGAGTTCGAGCAAAAACCGATAAACGTGTTATTATAATAAGTTTTCGGCTGGGTAGTTACCAGTGTGCTTCCGATAATTCCCCCTACGCCCCTGCTTCCTTGCACCGTCCCGCTGTTTCGGCTGGAAATGATGGTGCTCAATCCGCTTCCTCCGGCGATCCCGCCCGTTCCTACATTATATATAGAATTGGCAGGAAGGTTTCCGGGAGGAGCGGTTGTGGATGCGGCACCTTTGATAGTGCCATTATTGCTACATGAATATACATAGAGCGTATCGGCGTACCCAACGATTCCTCCGGCACAATTGTAAGATGCGGTTACCTTGGTATTCCGGTTGTGGGAGTTCGTGATTTGTGTCATTGAGTACACTGTTCCTCCGCCAAGGATTCCTCCTACGGCAATCGCCCCGTTTATAGTGCAATCCTCTACCGAGCAGGAATCTATCCAGAGATTTACGTTCGGGTCTACCATGCCGGCGATCCCGCCTATGGCCATGCCGTCCGTGACTACGCCATCGCTACGGCTTTCGATGGTGGATTTTTTTACTACGCACCCTTTTATAAATGTCTTATTGATGCTTCCCCCCTTGGTGGTAACGGCTCCTACGATAGCCGATAGCGCTCCATAGCCGGTTATGGTGGCTTTCTCGATGGTGAGATTCGAGATGATGGCTTGATTTACGAAGCCGAACAAACTAGCGCCCACGGCGTTTTTATCTAACATTTTCAAATCCCGGATCGTATAGCCGTTGCCGTCATAATAGCCCGTGAAAGGATAACTGGCTGATAATCCGATCTGGTACCAGTTGCCCTCCCTGCCGCATTGGTCATTATAGTTGGCCATGCTAATGTCATTTTGTTGTTCGAAGCAGGTGGAGGAATTAACAAGGTTACCATTGTTGTGGAAGTTGAGGATCGCTTCTTGTATCTTCGCCAAATCATCGGCAGAGGTTATCCGGTACGGATCTTCCGGCGTACCGTTCCCATACAGGCCGATTCGCTCGTCACGGTTGGTTTCGGTGGAGATCCCATTCTCACTGACGGTAATGTAGCACCCCATGCCGAACTCCCCATTCCGCCCGTCAATGTCCGGGCAATCCGATTGGATGGTATATTCCATATATAGTAGCTGGTATTTACCCTCCTTCAGCCCTTTTTCCATAGTGAATAGGGAAGTCCCGGATAATCGCCGGTGCTTGGCTTTCCGTTGGATAATGTTCCCGTCGGGAGTCTTGATGTGGAAAGTCAGGTCTCCATACGTGAAATCTTCGGTTTCTTTCGTGAAACTGATCAGATCGTGTACTCCTTCATAGGTGTCCTCTGTGGAGGCCGGGATATCCGGAATGTTTTTGTCATCCGAACATCCCATCAGAATCAAAAGAAAGAAAAGGAGAAAAAAATAATTTGTCTTCATATATAGCTTGTTTTTAGGATTAACAGATATCGCTTCAATATGCGAATAGTAATCCTAAAAGCTGTCCGTGTGGCGCAAAACATTTGTCCGTGTGGCGCAAGTTTTTGAAATATAGTATTTTAATTTTCTTTTTCTTTCTCCGCAAGTTTTCGATATTCGTTAGGAGACAGGCCATAGCTCTGTCGGAAAAGGCGGTAAAATACCGAGCGGGAAGCGAACCCGGAATCATAGCATATTTGATCGATCGAGAGGGCGGAGGGAGAGGAGAGCAGTTCGGCGGCATGCTTTAGACGAAAGTCATAAATATATTCGCGGACGGTCATATTCCCGCCGTAAGTACGTACGGCTTCCATCAAGTAGGTACGGTTGGTCCCCAAACGTTGTGCCAGATCATCCCGGTTCAAGGTGGGATCGGTGTATAGCTTTTCTTTTTCCAATAACTCGTTCAAGTTTATGAATAAACGTAATTCCCGGGAAAGATCGTTCTCGGGTATTTGCTTAATGGTTTCCACCGCCTTATTTTCCTGCCGGATCTGTTCCTGTATGCGTCTGTAGAGTACTTGGTTCTTCGCTTTTAGGCGTTGGGAATAGATAATATATCCCGCTAGCAAAAGGACAAGGAGCAAGCAACCGGTAAAGGCGGCGAGCATCCAGTTCCTTGCGTATTGCCTCTCTTGGTTGAGCCGGTCTACCTCGTAAATAGTCCGTAGTTGATCCATCCGAGAGGCGATATCCAACCGGTTTACCGAGTCTTTCGCCTGTATATACGTATGATAGAGAGATATACAGGACCGGGGATCTCCGGAATGAGCCAGAAGTTCCGCTTTCTTCAACAAATCGTCCATATAGAAAGATAGGTCGCCCTCATGAGCAGCTAACAGGATATCCATATCCTTGATAGCCCCTTGGTAATCTCCTGTCATTTCCCGTAATTCTCGGCGAGCTTCGTAAAAATGCTCATAGGCGTTGGCCGGGATTTGGGGATGAATAAACCGGACTGCCTCATCCAACAATCGTCTCGCCTCTTTTATTTGCCCTTTCTTTAGGAAAGAGAAGGCTTGGAGAGAGCGGGAGGTGACAGGATAATGTCCGGTAGGATCCACTTTCCCATGCTCGTCCCTCCAGTTGACGAGGGCGGCATAGCTGTTGGCGTAACGGGATATGCGTTCCGTGTCGTTTACCTTCAGGGCGGTCATGAAGAGCCATTCGTAAAGAACGGCCGAGATGTAGAGTACTTGGTTCTCGCCATTCTCGTAAGTGGGGCATATAGCGATCCCTTTTTCCAGCGAGGTGAGGGCTTGGTCGTACAAGCCGAGTTTATAATACATGCTGCCTTGTACCTGCAAGGCCATCGTCATGCCTACCGGTTGTTTAACCTGTTGCGCCGTCTCGAACATGGCTGTGGCTTCCTCACGGGCCTCGTCGAACCGTCTTTGCTTGAACAATCCGGATATATAAGTATTATAGGTGGAGAAGTAGAAACTGTATTGCTTGGCATCCAATATAAAAGGAAGGCTTTCCTGCGCCTCGATGATAGCCGAATCCACGGAGTAGAAATTAAAGAGGCATTGTATACGATTCAATCTTGATTGACAGATAGCCGGAGTATCGCACCGGTCGATAGCGTCGTTGAGCGTAGCGTCCCAGTCGGCGATATCGTTGGTGGACATGGCTATACGCATCAGTAGATCATGCTTATCCTTACCCTCACAGGTGGCAGCCAATTGCCGTAAGGAATCTGTGGGGGGATGTCCTTGACCTTGTATCTCGTTATGAGACGAGATCAAGCAGATAAGCGATAATAGGAGTGCAAGAGGGCTTTTTCGCATCGAATCTTGTGATTAACTAACGTTAATAGAAGATGTAAATATACGAAGTCTTTTGTGATAATTAGGTGCAAATTGATGAATAGTTTACTCTATTGTGCCATCGAAGTAGACTACAGAGTAAACGGATTAAAAAAATACAATAAAGCATTTGTTTGAAATAATTTGTAACTTGCTTATAATTAGATGGATATAAATTATGATAGAGATTTGAGTAAAACACGTACATGTTTTCGAAAAAACATGTACGTGTTTCTTGAAAATTACGTACGTGTTTTTGGAAAGACACGACCGGGTAAAAAAACAGCCAAGTAAAATATACAATAAGCTACCTGTTTTCTCGTGTTCACTTCATGGTGACACACCCTCTTCTTGTTGAAGGTTGACTATGTCTCCAATGAAAATCTGTCCAATTTATTGAAATAAGTGGAGTTTTATGTACTTTTGAGGACTAAACAACGGATGATCGAGACAATGACATTTAAAGAAGTACTTCAAAGATTCCGTACCGAATCTTTTACCGAAAGAGAAAAAGGAGCGAAGTTTGAGAAACTGATAAAGAAATGGTTCCAAACGGACCCCCGCTATGCGGATAAACTACAGGAGGTTTGGCTTTGGGAGGAATTTCCGGGGAAAAAGGATTTCGGAGGGAAAGATCTAGGTATAGACTTGGTGGCGAAAACTGATTTGGGTGATTATTGGGCCATCCAGTGTAAATGCTATGACGAGAAGGCCGTCATAAGCAAGGCGGTCGTAGACTCCTTTATATCCACCGCTCATCGTGCGTTTATAGATGATTTAACCTTGAAGACCACGTATTTCAGTAACCTGATCTGGGTTTCTACCACCTTGCGCTGGGGAGCGAATGCGGAAGAGACGTTGAAAGGTCAAGACATTTCGGTGACTCGTATCAATATGCATGAGTTGGAGGCTTCTCCGGTTGATTGGGATAAACTCTTGAAAGGGGATACGGGAAATGCGGCTTTACGGGAAGGTAAACAGCCTCGCAAGCATCAGTTGGAAGCGATGAAAGCGGCTCATGAATATTTCAGGGTACATGACCGGGGAAAACTAATCATGGCTTGTGGAACGGGAAAAACGTACACCTCCTTGGAGATCATAGAGCAAGAGACCGGAGGCAAGGGATTGATTTTATTCATGGTCCCCAGTATCGCTCTTTTAGGACAATCGCTGAATGCTTGGATGACAGATACGAAGTACAGGATGAAGGCTGTTTGTATTTGCTCGGATTCCAAGGCTTCCAAAAGGAACGATTTCGATAATGACGAGACGAGTATCATCGATAACCCATTGCCCGCCACAACAAATATCAACTCTATAAAACGGCAATTATTAGGCTATAAGGATACGGACGGACTAGTTGTCGTATTCTCCACCTATCAAAGTATAGATGTCTTGGCCGAGGCGCAGCGAGCGCTATTGGAGGCTGATCCGTCTTATGGCATATTCGATTATATCGTTTGCGACGAGGCGCATCGGACAACCGGTTTTAAGCAAAAAGGTCGTGATGAGAGTCATTTTACTAAAATACATAACAATGACTTGATCCGGGGGAAAAAGCGTCTTTACATGACGGCTACTCCACGTTATTATAATGACAATGCCAAGGCGACGGCTAAAGACAAGGATTTAGTGTTGTGGAGCATGAATAACCCGGACTATTATGGCGAGGAGTTTTTCCGGATCGGATTCGGACGTGCCGTGCGTGAGGGACTGCTGACGGACTATAAGGTATTGGTGCTGACGATTAGCGAGGATGATATCCCGGATTCTATCCTAGAGGATGTCAAGGATAAACAACAAAAGGAAATAAAGATGGACGACGCCAGTAAGCTGATCGGTTGCATCAATGGCTTGTCCAAACGCATAAAAGGAGATAAGGGGGTTACGAAGGAGGCGGACCCGGTATTGATGCGGAGGGCCGTGGCGTTTTGCTCGACCATTAATCCGAGTGAGCGGGGGAGTGGTATCTCTTCCAAGGGGTTTGCCGCCGTGATGCCTACGATGGTGAGAAAATATAAGGAATCCTTGTCGGAGGAAGCACGGGAAGAGGTCGTGGATATCGAGGTTCAACATATCGACGGGGGGATGAATGCCGCTACACGGGAGGAGAAGATCGCTTGGCTGAAGGAGGAGACCGGCAATCCGAACGAGTGCCGTATTCTATCGAACGTGCGTTGCTTGTCCGAAGGGGTGGATGTGCCGGCTTTGGACGCTGTTCTTTTTGTAGCCGCCCGTAATAGCGAGGTGGATGTCGTGCAGAGCGTGGGGCGTGTGATGCGTACGTTCCACAAGGGGGCTACGGATGAGAAGAAATATGGTTATATCATTGTCCCGGTAGTCGTTCCGGCGGATGTGGAGCCGGAGAAGGCGATGGAGGATAACGAGCGTTTTTCCGTGGTCTGGAAAATCTTGAATGCCTTGCGTGCCCACGACGATGAGTTTAACGCTACGGTCAATAAGATACATTTGAATAAGGTGAAGCCTCCCAAGGTGGTTGTCGCCGGGATACCGCAAGGCTCGGGCCGGATGCACGGGAAGGATTGGATGCCCGATCCGCAGGATCAACAGACGGGGGCGACCGAGCTAAGTAATGAGGAAATCGCTCGCCAGTTGGAACTTCGTTTCGGTTCTTTGCAAGATGGGATCTACGCGAAGATGGTCGAGAAGGTCGGAGATCGCCTGTATTGGGAGAACTGGGCGAGGGAGATCGGTTTGATCGCCCAGAAATTTATAGAGCGCATCGCCCGTGTCGTGAAAGAGGGATTGCACAAAGAGGCTTTCGTTGAATTCTTGAATGGCTTGCAAAAGAACTTGAACCCTTCCATTGACGAGGGACAAGCGGTGGAGATGCTGGCGCAGCATATGATTACACGTCCGGTATTCGATGCCTTGTTTAAGGACTATCAGTTTGTCAAGAATAATGCGGTCAGCCGTAGTATGCAACGTATGTTGGAGCTACTGGAGAGCGAGGCCATGGAAAAGGATACGGAGGTATTGAATAAATTCTATGAGAACGTGCGCATGAACGTGGGCGATATTGACAATCTGGAAGGAAAGCAGATGCTTATCAAAAATCTGTATGAGAAGTTCTTCAAGGGTGCTTTCCCGAAGACCGTGGATAAGCTGGGTATCGTTTATACACCGGTGGAATGCGTGGATTTTATTATCCATTCCGTTGACGATATCTTGCGCAAGGAATTTGATTGCAGCCTTTCGGATGAGAATGTACATATCTTAGATCCTTTCACGGGGACGGGTACTTTCATTACCCGTTTGTTACAAAGCGGTTTGATCCGTCCGGAAGATCTGGAACGTAAATATAAGAATGAGATTCATTGCAATGAGTTGGTCTTGCTCGCTTATTATATCGCTGATGTCAATATCGAGAGCGTCTTTCATAGTCTCGTAAAGCGAGATACTTATTTGCCGTTCGAGGGCATTTGCTTAACGGACACTTTCCAGACAACCGAGAACGAGGAGAATGTCTTGGATCAGACTTGGTTTCCCGAGAATGCGGCGAATGTGGATAAGCAAAAGAAAGCTCCGGTACGGGTTATAATGGGTAATCCTCCGTACTCGGTCGGACAGAAATCGGCGAATGATAATGCGCAGAATTTGAGTTACGCTCATTTGGATAAACGGATTGCCGAGACGTATGCCAAAGCCGCTCAAGCGACTAATAAGAACTCTCTTTATGATAGTTATATTAAGGCGTTTCGTTGGGCGAGTGATCGCATTGCGGATTGCAAGGATGGGGGTGTGGTAGCTTTCATTAGTAATGGGGCTTGGATTGATGGAAATGCTCAAGAAGGATTTAGGAAATGTCTTGAGGACGAATATTCGAGTGTATATGTGTTTAATTTAAGGGGAAACCAACGTACGAGTGGTGAGTTGTCTCGTAAAGAAGGCGGTAAAATATTTGGTTCAGGTTCTCGTACGCCTATATCAATTACCTTTTTAATAAAGAACCCGGAAAAGAAAGGAAAAGCGACGATTCTGTATCATGATATTGGTGATTATTTATCTCGTGAGCAGAAGCTTAAAAAGATAAGTGAGTTTGGTTCCGTTGATTCTAGTAAATTACAATGGGAGATTGTTGCTCCGAATGAGAAAGGGGATTGGATTAATCAGAGAGGGGATGTGTTTGATTCTTTGATACTTTTGGGTGATAAGGATAATAAAGCTAATAAGCAGACTCTATTTAATGCTGTTTATGCAAGAGGCATAGGTTCTTCCCGCGATTCATGGGCTTATAACTATTCGAGACAAAAAATGCTTGAGTCAATGAAACGATCAAATGAGTTTTATAATGAGCAAAGATTAAAATATCAAGAGTATAAAAGGTATAATCCGAATATTGATGTTGTGAGTTTTATTGACAATGACCCATTAAAAATAAGTTGGAGTAGAGCTTATAGACAAGATGTAGAAAAAAATAGAGAGCATTTTTATGATGTTAAATATGCCTCTATAGGGTTGTATCGCCCATTTTCAAAGCAAAATTTATATTTTGATAAGACTGTTCTAAATGATGTAGGACCTATTTTTAATATGTTCCCGACTTCTATTCATCAGAATTTAGTGATTTGTGTTAGTGGTCTTGGGGGAACAAAAAATAATAGCACTCTTATTACAAATTGTATCCCAGATTTGAATTGTTTGGATGCAGGAACTCAATGCTTCCCTCTCTACTGGTACGAAGAAAACAAGAACAAGCAGCAAACCTTGTCCTTATTCGATACCGAATCAAACGATGATTACATCCGTCGAGACGGAATCACCGACTGGATACTAAAAGAAGTCCGTACCCGTTTCGGTAATGCCCGGAAGATCACGAAAGAAACCATCTTCTACTATGTGTATGGCTTGCTTCATTCCCCGAAATACCGGGAAGCCTTCGCGGCCGATCTGAAGAAATCTTTACCACGTATCCCGATCGTGGAAGATATAGACGCTTTCCTCGATTTCTCCTATGCGGGTAAGCAACTGGCTAATCTGCATCTGAATTATGAGGAAATACCTGCGTATGAGGGCGTGACAGTCATTGGTGACAGGCAAAAGGAGGAAGCCCCGGATGGTCGTATGATTGCCGGAACTACGGATCTATATGCGGTCAAGGTGGATTATAAATACTATGAGGTAGAGAAAATGCGATTCCCCAAAAAGGGGCAAAAGGATACGATTATCTACAACAGCTCGATTCGTATAGAGAACATACCCGATGAGGCGTATGAGTACATCGTGAACGGTAAATCCGCTATCGAATGGATCATGGAGCGCTATCAAGTGAAAACCGATCCAAGTAGCTTGATCAAGAACGATCCGAATGACTGGAGCCGTGAGCATGATAACCCCCGTTATATCTTGGACTTGCTACTCTCCGTAATCAACGTGAGCGTACAAACTATGGAGATAGTCAAAAAGTTACCGGA
>OIYT01001586.1_pt1 | contig 15692 bp, 4 predicted proteins | sample 1588201 | NCBI WGS metagenome assembly OIYT01 (sample SAMN03283260) | human gut metagenome | biome: human-associated habitat; material: feces | host: Homo sapiens | place: USA | collected 2013
TATATTAAGTGGAGCTAATATATTAATATGAATAAAGACAATATAAAAGCTCCATGTTCTATATTGGAGGATAAACAACTTAAACTTTTCGATTTTTTTTGAAGAATTTTCTGAATATGAATCTTATGGGGAGAAATTAAGCAAGGGATGTTTAAATTCGGATGATAATTTAATTCGGCTTATTAAACATGGTAATTTTTATTTTAAATATAAATATGCATTTTGTCCTGATTGTTATTCCTCAAATGTTGTTAAAAATGGTAATTATGTTCGTAAATTGTATTTTTTAAATGTTGGAGAACAAAAATGTATTATTCAGAAATATAAATGTAAAAAATGTGGTAAAATTTTTTATACTGATATTAAATCTATTGTTGATGAAAATTGCAATATTACAAAGCCTGTAATAGAATATATCAATGAAATATACTCTGTTTCTGGAAATAGTATTTATAAAATTCAGTATATGCTCAAAAGATTCTTCAATGTAGATATTTCACATCAAAGTATTGAATCTTGCATAATATCTGATGAAAATGATGATATAAGTGTGAATGAATCTTATTCTGGATATTATTTGTTTGATAGTCTTTGGACTAAAATTAACGGTGTTTGGAACTATTTTTTAGTCTTATTTGATGTTAAATTGAATTCTGTTGTTTCTATGGATCTGGTGGAATCAGAGGATATTGGAACTATATATAAGTTTTTAGATGATTCCCTACGTAATCAGCCTAAGATTTGTATTGTATCTGATTTAAAAGATGAGTATCATCCAGCAATTGAAAAAGTTGGGGTTAGACATCAATTCTGTATGTTTCACACAAAACAAAAGATAAACAGGAACATTAGAGAGGATAAAAAAAGAAATAATTATTCTGATGAAGAATTGGAATACTTAAATTATTGTAAACAATTAGTTTTTGATGTTTTAGATGCTAATGATTTAGAATCTGCTAAAAAAGGTAGGGATTATCTTATTAGTATACAAAACAATTTGCCGAAAGTTATTTTTAATTTATTGTGGTTTTTTATCATCCCTTACTTTAAAACAATAACATTCCATCTTGAAAATAGTAATGTTCCAACTACAAGTAATAAAATTGAAAATTTCTTTCAAAAAGTTTTCCTTAAGCATATTAAAAAAACATTAAGAACTTTTGAAGGAGCTAGGACAAGATTTTCTCTCAAAACCAAATACTGGGTGCAGAGAAACTTCCGAGGCATTCATCACCAAAGTTATTGACAGTGCCCCAAACACAACATGGCATGACTGTTGAGAAATATTGTGAAAAATATGATTGTCATATAGTAGAATACAAATATTATGATGACGATACTATATATGCGATACTTGAAGATAATCATGGAAATAGTTGCGGTAGTATTAAAATGCATTTAAATTATGTATTAAATATAGTGGAACTAGATACATCAAATTTCCATCCTCCTGGAGGATTATAATGATCTTATTTTAGAAAGAGACCTTGACCTGATTGAATTTGCTTATGATGTTGGAATAGGTGAGAAAAATTCAATGGGCTTTGGAATGGTTAAATTATTGGAATAATTTAATAAAAAAAGAGTCAAGAGAAGATTTCTCCTAACTGATTGTAATTTTATTTCCAACCTGATAACTGTTCCATGTTGAAGTGATAATATATTTTCCTTTAAGGAGGTTGATATTTAAACTTGCAACACCATTATCTGCTGTTGTTTTATTGTAAAATACTCCGTTTATATTGAATATCACTGTCTGATTAGCTAAGGGTTTTCCCTGACCGTCAAGAACAGTTGCATTAAATTTACTGCCGTCCTTAAACTTCATGGACAAATCATCAGTAAGCAGGACACTTTTAACAACCACATTGTTTCCCACATCATATCCTTCATATATTGCAGTTACAATATATTTTCCGGGATTCAAATTGATATTTAGTGTTACTGTTCCATTTTCATCAACTGTCCTTTTATAGAATACTCCGTTTATGTTAAATGTTACGGTTTTACCAACAGCTAAACTTCCGTCTTTATCATAGACTTTTGCTGTGTATTGTGTGCTGTTTTTATAATATTTGACTATATCATGGTTTTCACAGATAAGTGCTTTGACAGTTATGTTGAAACCTTTTTTCTCATTGTTTACAGGATTGTGTGCAGTTAAAATGTAGGTTCCGGGTCTTAAGTTAATGTTTAATTTGGCATAACCTGAATCATCAGTGTCTCTTGTGTAAAACACACCGTTGATATTGAATGTAACTGCCCTGTTAGCTAAAGGATTTCCTGAAGTATCAATGAATTTTGCATAATACTGTGTTGCATTTCTGAACATCTTTACAATATCATTACTTTCAATAGTTTTTGATACGTTTATATTGGCTTCTTTAGAATCACTGCCGAAACGTCCATTATAAGTTACTTTAGCCGGATATTCCCCAGACTCCAAATTAACTGCCAGTGAAGCAGCGCCTTTATCATCACTAACTTTTTTATAATCAACACCATTGATATTAATGATAACATTTTCACCAGCAATAGGATTGCCATTAACATCTTTTAAGTATACATTAAGTCTTTCAGGACCTTTATAATATTTGTTTACATCATTTACCCAAAGTACGGCACCATAATCGTTTACAAATAACTTATCGCTGCCGACAAAATTATTATCCAGTGAATGGTAAAAATCAAACTGTCCTGATCTGACAGCTTTAAGAGAAAGTGTAATGTAATTATTCACATCACAGTCATTTAAATTCCAAACTACAATACGATTAGAATCCAATCTGTAATTTCCTTTAGATACTGTTGCACTATTAAAATCAAATCCTTCCGGAAGAGCAAACTGAACTACAGGGCTTGAATGAGCAATATAATTAACCTGATATTTCAGCTCAATATTATCCCCAGCAAGACATGAGCTGACAGGAGTCAGTAATCTGAAAACTTCCATACTGCTGCCAAAAACATGAGTTCCCAAAAACACTTTATCCCTGGCTAAGGGAAGGGAATTTCTTGAATGGAAATTACTGAAGTAATAAACATTATCTGCCATATGGGATGTTGAGCGGCCAACACCTGCACCGTCATCATTTGATGCATAGGAATCTACTCCATAGGACAGTCCGTTGGGAGAAGCAGTCAGCTTCCAGTGATAAGTCATTATATTTCTCCTGTTGACACCATAGCTGTCAGTATAAACTTTTTTAATAGCTGCATCAACAGGATTCAGACTGCTGTCGTAACTGCCTTTCTGAGACATGGAATAAACATTAGGACATAAAACATACTGTCCCGGCTGCAGTTTAGAAACATGATATAAATTAGTAAAGACAACACCGTAAGTTCCGTCAGCTGCCTTAATTACAAAATGACCTAAAGAATATCTGGACATTATCTTATAAATTCTTGAAAGATAGTCATTTGTAATCTGATTATTGGCAACCATTTCAGAAGCTATGCTTTCAATCTGGCGAAATGCCGAACCGTCTGTTACACCGCCATTACCAATAAGCCAGCCGTTGGACGTAACAATTGCATGTGAAAAATATCCATCACTGGTTTTATATTGCTTCAGATAACCAATATCTCCCCAGCTGCCGCTTTCAATATAAATATCCGCAGCATTTGTAGCATCACGCCTGACACAGATAACTCCTTCATTATCACTTACCTGAAGAACAGCTGAACTGCATTCACTTAAATTAATCAAATCATCAGCAGTCTGACCTGTGTCCTGTCTTACGGCACCGTCTGCATAGTGTTCTGCATCAGTGTTAGTATCCAACACCACATTATCATTAAATGACAATTCATCTAAATCCTGACTAGCTACAGCATCATCCTGCGCACTGACTGAAGTTATAGCTATCAGAAAAACAAAAAAAACTAAAATAAAATACTTTCTATTAAACATGAATTCACCTGTAATCTATTAATTAACAGATATTTAATGATTGTATGTTAAAATATAAACATTTTTATGAAATTCAGATGTGTTTTTAGAATATAAATCAGTAACGGATTCAACTAAAAAATTCAAAAAAACTCCAATAATATTAATAATGCCATTATTTATGTGACATTAAGTATTTTTACTTTAATTCATGTTCTAAATCTTGGACTAAAGAAACATATTTAAAACCTTTTAAATCACATTTATCCATTGCAAAATCCAAATCACTATCTTCATTAGCTTCACCACAGGCATAAGATCCAAAAAGACTAAAAGTATTTACACCATATTTAACGACAATAGAAATAACTCTTTTTTTAATATCGCCAATTAGTAAAAATCATGAAAATCACCATTTTTCCTATTCTAATATATTACTTTCATTAATAATAAATTTTCAAAATCTTCTCTTAACTCCTTTCTTTTATAATTTTATAAGTAAAAATAGCTTTTTTATAATCATAAAATAAGATTTGGAAGTAACAATTACAATTGATTTCTAAAAAATAGGTAAAAAATAAAAAAAGCTGATTTGAGTAATTAAACCCAAATCACAAATAAATTATAATTTTCTTTTTCTAGATCCCGCGAATATTACACTTAAAATACATAAGAGCAATATTGCTAGTGGATTTCCTGTATTTGGTAAGCTTACAGATTCACTACCTGCATCTGAAGATGAACCATCATCAGCTGAAGATGAATCGTCTGGATGAACTGGTTTATCCGGACCGATTGGAGCTGCTTTTTTAAGGACTTTAACAGTTACATTGTCGTAGTTGTTTTCCAAGATTACCTCAAAGGTTTCGCTTGTTACATTAACATATACTGTTGAATTGCCTTCATTTAATGCTTTAGCTACAAATGTTAATACGACTTTTTCACCATTTGTTAAGTTTCCTACATACCATTTGCCAGAAGTTATGTCAAATGTTCCTTTTGTTGCATTATATGAAATAATGCTTAAAGTATTTGGTACAAATACATTAGCAATTGTATTTATTGCATCGCTTGGTCCATTATTTATGACAGTAACTGTGCAGACAACAGAGTCCCCAATGTATATTTCAGATTTGTCAGCAACTATGTGTATTTCCAAATCAGCAATATCCTTTGATTCAATAGTGCAGTTAGCAGTTTTGTTTCCAACATTTACAGTATTTGTAATATTTCCTGATTTAGTTACATTAGCTACAACAGTTAAATCAACAGTTGAATTAGCTGTAATGTTTACAATCCATGTAATAATCCCAGTAGCTGGATCATATACTCCGCCATTTGAAGCATTAATGAATTTTAATCCTTCAGGAAGTACATCTTTAATTACGATATTTGTTGCATTGGTTTTTCCAGGATTTGAAACAGCAATAGTGTAAGTTATTTCATCTCCAATATGGATATCAGAGGAATTAACTTCTTTTACAGGGATTATTTCAGGAACTGTTACATTTTTGTTAAATGTTTTATTACCGACAATTACACTGTTAGTTATATTGCCGTATGCTGAAACTGTGGTATTTACATATAAATATTTGGTTTCTCCAGCAGTTAAGTTAATAATCCAAGTGATTGTACGAGTAGTTTCATTGTATACTCCACCATTTGAAGCATTAACAAAAGTTAAACCTTCACCTAATTTATCAGCTACAACAACATCAATAGCATTGACTTTTCCGGTGTTGTTTACAATTACAGTGTATGTTACATTATCACCGAAGTTTGGAACTTCAATGTTAATTTCTTTTCCCGGGTTAATTTCAGGTACTGTAATGTTTTTGATAACTGTTTTATTTCCCACAACTACTTTGTTAGATAAATCACCATAGCTTAAAACAGTAACATTTACATTAAATGTTTTAGTTTCGCCTTTAACCAAATCAACAATCCAAGTAATTGTACCAGTTTTTTCATCATATGTGAAATTTCCATCTGCATTTAAGAATTTTAATCCTTTACCTAAAATATCGCAAACAACTACATTGTTAGCATCACCAATTCCATCATTAGTGACTGTTACACTATAAGTTACATTATCACCGAAATTAGGAATTTCATTGTTAACTGTTTTGTTTGAATTGATTTCAGGAACTGTTACATTTTTGTTAAATGTTTTATTGCCAACAATTACAGTATTTGTTACATTTCCATATCCGGAAACTGTAGCATTTACTTTAAATGTTTTGGATTCACCTTTAGCTAAATCAACAATCCATGTAATTGTATTAGTAGCTTCATCAAAGGTATAATTACCAGTAGCACTAATAAATTTCAATCCTTTACCAAGAGTATCTTTAACAACAACACCTTTAGCATCACCAATACCAACATTAGAAACAGTAACAGAGTAAGTTACATCATCACCGAAATTAGGATTAACAACATTAACTGTTTTATCAGGATTAATCTCAGGAACAGTCACATTAACAGAAACTGTCTTATTACCAACAACTAAAGAGTTAGAAACATTTCCATAAGCATCAACAGTAGCATTAACAGTAAATACTTTACTTTCACCTTTAGCTAAATCAACAATCCATGTAATTGTGTTAGTAGCTTCATCAAAGGTATAATTACCAGTAGCTGAAACAAACTTAAGACCTTCACCTAAAACATCACGAACAACAACACTTTTAGCATTACCAATACCCCCATTAGAAACAGTAACAGTATAAGTCACATCATCACCAAAGTTAGGATTTTCAATACTTACAGTCTTGTTAGGATTAATCTCAGGAACAGTCACATTAACACCAGCAGTCTTATTACCAACAACTAAATAATTAGTAACATTTCCATAACCACTAACAGTAGCATTAACAGTAAATACTTTGCTTTCACCTTTAGCCAAATCAACAATCCAAGTAACAGTACGTTTAACAGGATCCCAAACACCATTATCAGAAGCACTTACAAAGATCAAACCTTCACCAAGCCTATCAACAATAACAACATTGTTTGCATCACCAATACCATCATTAGAAACAGTAACAGTATAAGTTACATTATCACCGAAATTAGGATTAGCAATACTTACAGTCTTATCAGGAATAATCTCAGGAACAGTCACATCAGCAGAAGCACTTTTATCCCCAACAAATACATTGTTAGATAAAACACCATAAGCTTCAGCAACAGCAATTACATGGAAAATTTTAGATTCACCTTTAGCCAAATCAACAATCCAGATAATAGTGCGACTATCTTCATCCCAAGTATACTCCCCAGTAGCTGAAACGAATTTAAGACCTTCACCTAAAACATCTTTGACAACTATATTATTAGCATCACCAATACCATCATTAGTAACTTTAATAGTGTAATCTACCTTATCGCCAAAGTTAGGATTAGTAATATTAACTGTTTTATCAGGAGTAATTTCAGGAACAGTCACATCAGCAGAAGCACTTTTATCCCCAACAGTTACATCATTAGTTAAAACACCATAAGCTTCAGCAACAGCAGTTACAGTCAAATCAATGGAACTGCCTATATCAATGTCAACTATCCAGGTAACAGTATGAGTAGCTGCATCATAAACACCATTATTAGAAGAACTGAAATATTTCAATCCTTTATCCAAATGATCCACAACAACTACATTCTTAGCATCAACAATACCATTATTGGTAACAGTAACAGTATAAGTTACAGTATCACCGAAATTAGGATTTTCAACATCAACAGACTTACCTGGAATAATTTCAGGCACTGCAATATTTACAGAACTTGATTTGTCTCCAACAACAACAGTATTAAGTATGTTTCCATAAGCTGAAACAGTAGCAATCACATTAAATACTTTAAATTCACCTTTAGCCAAATCAACAGTCCAAGTAACAGTACGTTTAAAAGGATTCCAAACACCATTATCAGAAGCACTTACAAAGGTTAATCCTTCATTTAAAGTATCAACGACAACAACCTGTTTAGCATCACCAACACCATTATTGCTAACTGTGATAGTGTATTCCACTTTATCGCCAAAGTTAGGATTAGTAATATTAACTGTTTTATCAGGAGTGATTTCAGGAACAGTCACATCAGCAGAAGCACTTTTATCTCCAACAGATACAATGTTGGTTAAAACACCATACTCATCAGCAACAGCAGTTACAGTCAAATCAATGGAACTGCCTATATCAATGTCAACTATCCAGGTAACAGTATGAGTAGCTGCATCATAAACACCATTATTAGAAGAACTGAAATATTTCAATCCTTTATCCAAATGATCCACAACAACTACATTCTTAGCATCAACAACAGCACTGTTGAAAACAGAAACGAAATAGGTTATTTCTTCACCGAAATTAGGATTAGTAATTTCAACTTTTTTAATTGGAGTAATTTCAGGTACTGTAATATTTTTAGTAAATGACTTGTTTCCTACAACTACTGTGTTATTTATGTTTCCATATGCTTCAACAGTAGCATTTACACTAAATACAACACTTTCACCAGCATCCAGATCAACAATCCATGTAATGGTTCTTGTAACTTCATCATATTTACCGTTATGGCTTGCATTAATGAATTTTAAACCTTTACCAAGAGTATCAACTATGACAACTTGTTTTGCAGCTGTATTTGCATTATTGTTAACAGTTACAGTGTATTCAACTGTATCTCCAAAGTTAGGAGTTGTATTGTTAACATCTTTAGTAGGAATAATTTCAGGTATATCTACATTTACAATAGCTGTTTTATTACCAACAGTTACTTCATTGGTTACATCTGTGTATCCGACTATTTTAGCAACAACAGTAAATGTTTTAGTTTCTCCAGAAGCCAGGTTAACTTTCCAGGTAATTGTATTGGTTTTATTATCATAGTTACCAGTAGAACTGATATATTCTAAACCTTTACCAAGAGTATCAACAATAACTACATCAGCAGCATTTCCATCTCCTTCGTTTTTAACAGTAACAGTATAAGTTACAGTATCTCCGAAATTAGGATTTTCATTGTCTACTGTTTTGTCCGGAGTAATTTCAGGTACAGTTACATTTTTACTGAATGTTTTGTTACCGACAACTAAAGAGTTAGTTACATTACCATAGTTGATAACAGTAGCTACAACATTAAATGTTTCTGTTTTACCTGCTGCTACATCAACAATCCATGTAACAGTATTAGTAGATTCATCAAAAGTATACTCACCAGTAGCTGAAACAAATTTAAGACCTTTACCTAAAACATCATGAACAACAACTGCTTTAGCATCTGCATTTCCGCCATTAGTGACTGTTACAGTATATGTTACATTGTCACCAAAGTTAGGATTTTCAATGTCTGCAGTTTTGTCAGGAATAATTTCAGGAACATTTACATCTACAGAAGCGCTTTTATCTCCAACAGATACAATATTGGTTAAAACACCATAAGCTTCAGCAACAGCAGTTACAGTCAAATCAAATGAACTGTCTGCAGCAATATCAATTACCCATGTAACAGTATGGGTAGCTGCATCATAAACACCATTATCAGAAGAACTGATATATTTCAATCCTTTAGCTAAATGGTCTACAACAACAACATTTTTAGCATCTGCTTTACCAATGTTATTAACAGTAATTGTGTAATCTATGCTATCACCAAAGTTAGGAGCTTTATTATTAGCATCTTTACTTGGGATAATTTCAGGAACATTAACATCTACAGCAGAGGTTTTATTACCTACAACTAAAGAGTTGGTTACATTCCCATATCCGATTACTTTAGCAACTACTTTAAATGATTTGGTTTCACCTGAATTTAGATTAACAGTCCATGTAATAGTGCGAGTTTTATCATCATATACCCCACCATCTGCTGAAATAAGTTCTAAACCTTCACCTAAAACATCATGAACAACTACATTATTAGCATTAACTTTACCTGCATTGGTAACATTAACAGTGTATGTTATTTCATCACCAAAGTTAGGATTATCAATACTTGCAGTTTTATCAGGAATAATTTCAGGAACTGTAATGTTTACGAAACTGGTTTTATTACCTATAGTTACATTGTTGTTTAAAACGCCGTAATCTTCAACCTTAACTTTAACAGTTAAATCAACATGATTTTTAGCATTAATATCTACAATCCAAGTTACAGTTCTTGTAGCTTCATCATAAACACCATTATAATTAGCTTCAATAAACTTAAGACCTTCTGCAAGAACATCTTTTACAACAACATTCTTAGCATCAGCAATACCATCATTAGAAACAACAATAGTATAAGTTACATTATCGCCAAAATTAGGGTTTTCGTTATCTACAGTTTTATCCGGAGTAATTTCGGGAACAGTAACATTTATTTTAGAAGTTTTATTTCCAACAGTTAAAGAGTTAGTTACATTGCCGTATCCGACTACAGTAGCTACAACAGTAAATGTTTTAGTTTCACCTTTAGATAAATCAATAATCCAAGTAACAGTGTTGGTTTTTTCATCCCAAACACCACCATCTGAAGAACTGACATATTTAAGGTCATTACCTAACTGATCAACAATGATAACATCTTTAGCATCTACATCACCATCATTAGTGACAATGACACTATAAGTTACATCATCACCATAATTAGTGTTAGTTGTATTAGCTGTTTTATCAGGAATAATTTCAGGAACTGTAATATCAACAGAACTTGTTTTATCACCAATAGTCACATTGTTGTTTAAAACACCGTAAGCATCTACAGCAGCAGTTACATTTAAATTAACTTTATCTTTTGCGTTAATATCTAAAATCCAAGTTACAGTATGTGTAGATTTATCATAAACACCATTATAATTAGCTTCAATGAACTTAAGTCCTTTTGCAAGAACATCTTTTACAACAACATCCTTAGCATCAGCAATACCATCATTAGAAACAACAATAGTATAAGCTACATTTTCACCGAAATTAGGAGTTGTATTGTTAACATCTTTTTTAGGAGTAATTTCAGGTACATCTATATTTTTAAAGATTGTTTTATTTCCAACAACAACTTTGTTAGATATATTTCCATAGCCTGAAACAGTAGCTTCAACAGTAAATGTTTTTACTTCGTTTTTAGCTAAGTCAACAATCCAAGTGATAGTTCGGGTAATAGGATCATATTGACCGTTATCACTAATGCCAGTAACAGTTAATCCTTCTCCAACAGTATCCTTAACAACAACATTATTAGCTCCAAACTCACCATTGGTAACAGTAACAGTATAAGATACCTTATCACCGAAATTAGGTGAATCATTGTCAATGGTTTTATCCGGAGTAATTTCAGGAACAGTTACATTTCTTATAAAAGTATTGTCTCCAACAGCAACTGTATTGTTTAAAACACCATAAGCATTTACAGTAGCATATACATAGAATGTTAAGTTTTGACCTACAGGCAAACCGCCAATATTCCAGGTAATAGTACGGGTAGTAGAATCATATTCATAATTGCCACTAGCACCGGCAAATATTAAACCTTCATCAAGAATATCTCTTAAAGTTACATCCGCAGCAATTTTACCAACATTACTTATTACTATAGTGTATTTAACTTTATCACCATAGTTAGGGTTAGTAACATTTACATCTTTTGTAGGAACTACCTTAGGCTGTTCTTGTATGTATATGGTTTTAGTAGCCACATTGTTACTTATGTTAGTATCTTCAGTACTGTTTACTGCATTAACAGTTAGAGTAATAGTGCCAAGACTTGTAGTTTTTGTTTTAACTTTGAGAGTAACAACTTCATTTTTGGCTAATTTTCCAACATTCCATACACCTGTAGCTGCATCAAAAGTACCTTTTGAAGGAGTAAAACCAACAATATCATCAAGTTTAATTCCATTTACATAACAATAATTGTCAGTATGCGGACCATGGTTAGTTAAACTAATAGTCCATTCAACTTCCTCGTCTAATCCATAATAATTTTTATCAGTTGTAATATCAACATCCAAATCAACAAAACCAACTACTTCAAAATTAGTTTCATTTTTGATAGCTTTATAAAAGAGATCTTCAGGATGTTCTGCTTTAATGGTATAATTACCAGGAGCAAGACCGCTTAATGAAAACCTGACATCACCATAAATTGAAGAGATTAAAGTTTCATTGTAAATAATGTTTCCGTCTTCATCATAAATAACAATCGGATTGATTGACTGAGTGTTTTCACGTTCATCCCTATAGATTAAAGTACCGTTTTTACTGTTTTCCACACCATCAACCGGATGAAGTTCATCTGCTCCGGTTGTTCTGTTCATGATTGTTCCGTTTACATTAAATAAGTAAGTTACATTATCAAATGAAATATCATTAAGCTGACCTACATGATGTATTGCATTTGCAATATTGTTTCCACCAATAATCACTACAGTAACATTAACAGTTACTCCATAAGGATTTTTCGGATTTTGAACAATAATAGGCAATGCATAAGTATAAGCCTGGTTTCTGTAAAATACAATATTTTTAAGAGAAGCTACACCGTCTACAAATAAAGCAGAACCGTTAACAGCTGTATTATATCTGAATATTGCATTATCATAAGTTACATTATTACCCATAGTATATATAGCTCCACCTAAACCAGTATTTAAATCATTGTTAAATGGATTAGCATGGTTGGAGTAGAACTGTGAATTGGTTACTTTTATATGACTTCCTTTTACACCTATAGCTCCCGCATCACCTTCTACAGTGTTATTTGCAAAGTAAGAACTGTCTATATTAACATTATTTCCACTGATTCCTAAAGCTCCTGCTTGAGATTTTGAAACACCATCAGAAATAGCTTTATTTCCTATAAAAGTAGCGTTCAAAACATTGACATAATTTCCTTCCACTCTCACAGCACCTGCGAAGTGTGCGGAATTATTTACAAATGTTGCATTTTGAATTTTAACATTATTTCCTTTTACATAAATAGCTCCGGCATAGTTTTTAGCAGAGTTATTTCCAAAATTAGAATTTAAAACAGTTATTCCATCATCAACAACATAAATAGCTCCACCATCATCAGCAGCTTTATTTGATATGAATGTAGAGTTATCTACAGTTATATCGTTACCGTGAGTAGTAATAGCGCCACCGATAGTTGCAGTGTTTCCTTCAAAATAAGAATTTGAAATTTTTACCTGTTGACCTGTAGTACCGTCATATCCTGTAGATATTGCACCACCAAAACCGGTTGCAGTGTTGTTAATAAAGATACAATCTTTCAATTCACCGCTTGCATGGAAAGTGGTAGCTGCTCCCCTATATGCAATATTACCTATAAAAGTACAGTTATAAACATTACTTCCCGGTCTGAAACAAAGTGCACCAGCATGGGAATTATTAACATCTGAATTTGCCTGATTATATTCGAATGTACAATTAGAAACTGTACCCAATACCTGTAATGCAGCACCAAAGGCATTTCCCTTTGTTGATGTAGCATTATTGTTCATAAATTTAGTGTTTGTCACTTTATTACTGCTGGAACCAACAATTGTAATTCCAATAGCCATTGTTCCTATAGAAGAAACATAATTATCACGAACAATACAGTCAGTCATTGACCCGTCAAAACTGGCAGTTCTGACAACATAACTATTTGTTACAGTATTGTAAGTACTGGTAGCTTTATTGTTAACCAAAGTACAACGAGATAATGTTACTGTATTTTCTGAATATAATGCAGAATGAACATCTCCTCTTGAGCTAGATGATGCTTCACAGTTACTTATAACACAATTTTCCAAAACAAGATTAGAACCTGAACTGTAAACACCAGCACCATTTGCATCACGTCCGGAATATTTACCATTAGTTATAATAATGTTCTTCAAAGTTATACTGCTGGCTCCAATGTTAAACACACGAGAACTTAATTTTGCATCTAATATAGACATTTCATTACCAGTTCCACCTTTGTTTGGATTAATAGAACCGTCAATAGTAATCTTATCTTTATTAGAAAACCATCCACCATCTACAGAAATCTCACTGCCAGATCCTGTGAAAGTGTGATTGTTTAAATAAATTGTATCACCAGATCGAGCCTGATTTATTCCATTTTGAACATCACTAAATGTTCCATCATTATTTATATCAATGTCTGCTGCAGAACTAGCTCCAATTATTAATAAAAATAATAAAGCTAACGCTACAACAGCGAATATTTTTTTAACCATTTTATCAACACATCAATCATTAGAATTCAAAAAATTTTCTCATATAAATTACTATATGGAAATAAAAATTCTACAGGATTATATTTGGAACATATGATGTATATATGTTTCTATTCAGCTATACAAAATATTATAATTAAAAAAGTTAATTATATGAAGCATTATAAATAACCTCAATCAATTAAACAATATATAATTTCCCCCCCCAATATGACAAAAATACCATACATAATCAGTTTTAACTATATATTATTCAAAATAACAATAATATTCAATTAGGTTATAACTAAAAAATATGAAAAATAACACGAAAATGTTTAATAAATAATTTAAATAATATAATATTCGTTCAATATATTACATCCACCTAAAAATCATATAAATAATTACCTAACTAATTATAATAAATGATTAACAAAAATAAAAGTTGAGGAATAACATGAATAATCAAAAAAAATACAAACAGAGAACACTAGAAGTTCATGCAGGTGAAGAAGTAGACCCTGTTACAGGAGCCAGAGCTACACCTATATACCATACCAGCTCATATGCTTTTGAAAGTGCTGAAAAAGCTAAAAAATTATATGCTCTTGAAGAAGAAGGTTATTTATACACTAGAATATCCAATCCTACATTAGATGTTTTGGAAAAAAGAGTAGCTGCAATTGAAGGAGGTGTTGGAGCTCTTTCACAGTCAACAGGAATGAGTGCAATTTTACTTGCTATTTTAAATATAGCTAACTCAGGAGATGAAATTGTAGCATCAAATAACCTTTATGGAGGTACATTTACTTTATTCAAAAACACTATGCCTAATTGGGGAATTAAAGTAAATTTTGTACCTACTCATGATCTGGAAGCTTATGAAAATGCAATTAATGAAAATACCAAAGCAATTTACTGTGAATCCATCGGTAATCCAAAATTAGACATTCCTGATTTTGAAGAAATAGCTAAAATAGCTCATAAACATGATTTGCCTTTGATTGTTGATAATACTTCAGCTATTACAATGATCAGGCCTTTGGAACATGGTGCAGATATTGTTGTTCATTCTGCTACTAAATTCCTATCAGGAACTGGAACCAGCATGGGTGGAGTTATTGTTGATGGAGGTACTTTTAACTGGGCAAATGGTAAATTTCCACAGTTCACTACACCAGATCCAGCATATCATGGTTTAATTTATAGTGAAGCTTTTGGAAATAAAGCCTACATCACCAAAGCCCGTGTGCATTTAATGAAAGATTTAGGTACTGTTTTAAGTCCGATTAATGCATTTTTAATCCTGCAAAGTATTGAATCTCTCTCCTTAAGAGTTAATCAGCACTGTAAAAATGCTTTGGAAATAGCTAAATTTCTGCAAAATCATGAAGCTGTTTCCTGGGTCAATTATCCCGGTCTTGAAAATAATGAAAACCATGAAATGGCTGAAAAATACTTAAACGGCAATTATGGTGGAATTGTTGGTTTTGGAATTAAAGGTGGTTTAGAAGAAGGTAAGAAGTTTATTGAAAGTGTTGAGCTTTTAAGTCATGTAGCTAATATCGGTGATGCAAAGTCTTTAGTTATTCATCCGGCCAGTAC
>OIYT01001595.1_pt1 | contig 15632 bp, 17 predicted proteins | sample 1588201 | NCBI WGS metagenome assembly OIYT01 (sample SAMN03283260) | human gut metagenome | biome: human-associated habitat; material: feces | host: Homo sapiens | place: USA | collected 2013
CGCCTCCCGCACCGCCGCCGCCACGGCGGCGGCGTCCAGGCCAAAGCTGTGCTCCAGCTCCGCCACGCTGCCCTCCGGGGCAAAGGTCTTTCCAAGATTCTTCAAAATCAGCTTCCGGGGCGCCTGCGCGTGCTCCGCCAGGATGGCGGCCACCCGCTGGCCCACACAGCCCGCGCCGAAGGAGTCCTCCAGCACCAGCAGCGTGTCCCGCGCCCCCAGGGCCCCGCAGACCGCCTCATGGTCAAGCGGGGAAATCCGGTTCAGCTTCACGACCTCCGCCTGGATGCCGTCCCGCGCCAGCAGATCAGCGGCCTCCAGCAAATTGTTGATCAAAACGCCGTAGCCCAGCAGCGTCACGTCGCCGCCCTCCCGCAGCCGCGCCAGGGGCTTGTCCGACGTATCCGCCCGGAAAGCCCCCTCCCCGCCCCGGGGATAGCGGACGGCCACGGGGCCGTCCAGCCGGAACAGGGCCTGCCGCAGCATGGACCGCAGCTCCGCGAAATCGGAGGGGCACAGCACGGTGAAGCCGGGAATGGTGCACAGAAACAGCGGGTCGAAGCAGCCGTGATGGGTCTCGCCGTCGGCGCCCACCAGCCCCGCCCGGTCCACACCCAACACCACATGGAGCCGCTCCAGGGCCACATCGTGAATCAACATATCGTAGCTCCGCTGCAAAAAGGTGGAGTACACCGCGAACACCGGCAGCATCCCCTGGCTGGCGAGGCCCGCCGCCATGGACACGCCGTGGCCCTCCGCGATGGCCACGTCGAAAAAGCGCTCCGGGAACTCCTTTGCAAAGGCGGTCAGGCCAGTGCCCTCCGCCATGGCGGCGGTGACGGCGCAGACCCGGCCGTCCTGGGCGGCACAGCCCGCCAGGGCCTTGCCGAACACGGAGGAAAAGCTCTCCCCGCCCGGCTTTTTCAAAAGGCCCGTCTCAGGGTCAAAGGGCCCGATGCCGTGGAACTTGCCGGGGTTCTGCTCCGCGAAGGGATAGCCCTTCCCCTTCACGGTGTTCACATGGACCACAACCGGGCAGCGCAGCTCTCTGGCCCACTCCAGCACGTCGCACAGGCGGGGCAGATCGTGGCCGTCGATGGGCCCCAGATAGGTGAAGCCCATGTCCTCGAACAACGTGCTGCTGGGCCACAGGGCTTTTTTCAGAGAAGTCTTCACCCGGTGGTTGAAGCGGTACAGACCGCTTTCCATGGGCCGCTTGCCGAAGAGCTGCCGGTACCACTTCTTGAAATGGTAGTATGCCGGCTTGGACCGCAGGCGGCTCAGGTGATGGGGCATGGCGCCGACGTTGGGGTCGATGGACATGCCGTTGTCGTTGAGGATAACGATCAGCGGCTCCCGGGACGCCCCGGCATTGTTCAGCCCCTCGTAGGCCAGCCCTCCGGTCAGGGCCCCGTCGCCGATCAGGGCCAGGACGCTGTAGTCCCGATTCTGTAAAGTTCTTGCCCTTGCCATGCCGAGCGCCACGGACACGGAGTTGGACGCATGGCCCGCGATAAAGGCGTCGTGCCCGCTCTCATAGGGCTTGGGAAAGCCGGACAGCCCGCCGAACTGGCGGAGGGTGGAAAACAGCTCCTGCCGGCCCGTCAGGACCTTGTGGACATAGCACTGGTGGCCCACGTCGAACACCAGGCGGTCCGACGCGGTGTCGAACACCCGGTGGATGGCCACCGTCAGCTCCACGGCCCCCAGATTGGAGGCCAGGTGCCCGCCGGTCTGGGAGACGTTCTGAATCAAAAACTCCCGCAGCTCCTGACAGAGCCGGGGAAGCTCCTCCGGCTCCAGCGCCTTGACATCGGCGGGAGAGTGGATATTCTCCAGGATCATGTCTGCCTCCCTCTCAGCGGTGGAAGATGTGCAGAAAGCGGCCCGCCCAGTAGACCACACGGGTAGACTGCTTCATGGCAAAGGTCTTGGACAGGGCCTTGCCGCCGATGGTCAGTCCGGACACCAGGGCGGTGACGCCCACGGAGATCAGCACCGAGCGGGTGTTCAGGGCGCTTTGCAGTTGGGTGACGATCACCGCGCCGGTGGCGCCGCTGACGATGCCGCAGATGTCGCCCACCACGTCGTTGCAGACGCTGGAGACGTGGCTGGCGTTTTTCAGCAGGCCCAGGGCCTCCCTGGCGCCCTTCTCCTTGTGGGCGGCCATGGAGTGGAAGGGCTTGGGGTCCGCCGCCGTCACGGCCACGCCGATGACGTCGAACACGATGCCCAGGCCGATAAAGAGCGCCAAAATCAAAAGGGCGACTGCCACACCCGCGCCCGAGAGCATGGACTGGGATGCCAGGCTCAGCGCCGCGGACAGGGCGACCGCCATGCAAAAGACCGTGAAGGCCCACCGGTATGGGGCGGAGGAGCCGCCCTTTTTCTCTTCCTTGGTGCTTTGTGCTTTCTTCAAAAAAATACCTCCAGCAGAGGGATCTCTCTCAAAGTTGTGCTAAGCCGGCGGCAGCAGAAAAAGTAAATCTTACGGCTTAGGTGCGGGTTGGATTTCCCCGCGGCGCACCTCTCGTTGCCGATGGAGGCGGTTCCCCTTTCAGCGCCGCGGCATGGCGTTGCCCGTCCATGCTACCCGATTGCCACTTAGTCCGCACTGCAATCCTTTTTCTGCCCCGGTAGGACAGCCTAGGTGATTTCCACCACAGTCCGTCCGCTTCTTTAGCCTCTTTTGCAGATGTGGTTTCAGAGAGCAGGGGGCCGTCCGTTGCTCTGGCCAGAGACACGACGGCCTGACCTCTCATCCACCACACCCACGCAAGGCAGGCTACGTCTGCACACAGCGTTACGGCTCTATCGCCGATGCACCGCATTGCAGGTTCACAATCTGCTTCGTACGCAGGCCGGAAATACCACGTTGGGAGTACGTCTGCGCACAAGAACAGGTCTCCACGAAAACAGGGTCGGAATAACCATGCCATTGGAAAGCGCCCTGAGTCCGCAAGCACGCGAAGCGCGCTTCCCCCCAGCACCCACCCAAGACTGGGCGTCTCAAGCAGGCACCAGAGGTTTCATCGATATGCCCTTCAGAGGATTTTTAGGCCCTCCCTAGGAAACGGCAGATCTGACTAGAATACTGCGCCGCCGCTTAGCGAGACTTAGTATAACACAGGTTTTATAAATATACAATATATTCCGTATATACAAACTGTGAATTTTTTTGGCCCGACACATGTCTCCGTTCATGGGAATCGCGCATAATCCTTAACGGCGCCTTTACGCTATTTCCACTATAATAAGACATACTCGCCGGCGGGGCCCCGCCAGTTAAAGGGAAGGAACGGACGGACCGCCGCCGCGATGGCGTCCCCCGCCCGTTTCCGGCGTCTGCGCTGTTGATTCTGCCCCCATGGAACAGAACCATATCCGGCGACAGAAAGGATTATCATTTTATGACAAGCGATACCATAGGCAAACTGCTGCTCATCGCGTTTTTTCTCCTCTGCTCCGCCTATTTCTCGGCCACGGAAACGGCCTTTTCCTCCCTGAGCCGCACGAAGCTGCGGTTGATGGCGGACCGGGGAAAACGGCGGGCGGAGCTGGTGCTGGCCCTCTCAGACCGGTATGACGACCTGCTCTCCACCTTTCTGGTGGGCAACAACATCGTCAATATCGCCATCGCCTCCCTGGGCACGATCCTCTTCGTGCGCCGGTTCGGCGAGGATCTGGGATCCTCCCTGTCCACAGCGGCGGTGACGGTGGCGGTGCTGTTTTTCGGCGAGGTCACCCCCAAGGGCCTTGCCAAGGAGGCGCCGGAGACGGTGGCCATGTTCTCGGCCCCTCTGCTGCGGCTGCTGATGACAGTGCTGCGGCCGGTGACCTGGGTTTTCGCCCGTTGGAAGGCCCTGCTGGACCGCTTTGTCCGGATGGGCGACGACCGGAGGCTGACCCAGGAGGAGCTTTTACTCCTGGTGGACGAGGTGGAGCGGGACGGCGGCATCGACAGTCAGGAGCGGGAGCTGGTCCGCAACGCCATCGAGTTCAACGACCTGACGGCGGAGGACATCCTGACGCCCCGGGTGGCGATTGTGGGCGTTCCTCTGGAGGCGGACCGGAAAACGGTCTGCGATGTCTTTGACACCAGCGGCTATACCCGCCTGCCGGTGTACCAGGGGACCATCGACCGCATCGTGGGTGTGATACATCTGAAAGACCTCTGCGGGCCGGAGTCCGCCGGACTTCCCGTCAGCCGCCTGATGAAGCCGGTGCTGAACGCCGCCCCAGCCGTCTCCATCGGCACGCTTCTGCGGCAGCTGCAGCGGAGCAAGACCCATATGGCCGTGGTGGCGGACCAGTATGGCGGCACCCTGGGCATCGTCACCATGGAGGACATTCTGGAGGAGCTGGTGGGCGAAATCTGGGATGAACACGACGAGGTGGAGGAAGCCGTCCTCCCTCTCTCCGAGGGCCGCTGGCGGCTGGCCGGCAGCCTGTCGCCCCAGAAGGCTTTCTCCCTTCTGGGCATCCGGGAAGAGTCCGACGAGGCCACCCTCAGCGGCTGGCTGATGGACTCCCTGGGCCGCGTGCCCGCGGCGGGAGACCGGCTGGACTGCCAGGGCGTGACCTTCACCGTGGAAGAGACGGAGCTGAACCGCGTGATCTGGGTCTTGGCGGCCCGCTGAACCGTAAAAAAGGAACTGCCATCTGGCAGTTCCTTTCTTCTTATTTCTTTCGCTCCGCCAGGCTGTCCGCCAGGGCGGCCAAAAACTCCGTGCTTCCCAGCCACTTCCCCTTCTCCAGGGCGGCCTTGGCCCCGGCCGTGTAGTCCAGCACCCGGCGCTCACATTCCTCCAACCCCAGAAGCGTTGCGTAGGTGGTCTTCTCGTTGGAGGCGTCGGAGCCGATGGGCTTTCCGAACTCCTCGGCGCTGCCGATGACGTCCAGCATATCGTCCCGGATCTGGAACGCCAGGCCCAGGTTGGAGGCGTATTCCTTCGCGGCGTCCATGCAGCTGTCGTCCACGGCCCGGCGGCCCATGGAGGCGGCCACGCCCATCATGCAGGCCGCCCGCAGCAGCGCGCCTGTCTTTTTGTCGTTGATTTCCGTCAATTCCGCCTCGGTGTGGGGCTGGCCGTCCCCCAGGGTATCCCAGTACTGGCCGCCGCACATGCCCCGCTCCCCGGCGGCTTCCGCCAGAATGTGGGCCGCCGTGGCCCTTGCGGCCCCGCCGCCGTGCCGCCACTCTCCGCCGGCGGACAGCACCGTCCGGAACGCCGCGGCCTGGAGCGCGTCCCCCGCCAGGGTTGCCACGCACTCGCCGAATACCTTATGGCAGGTGGGCTTGCCCCGGCGCAGGTCGTCGTCGTCCATGCAGGGCAGGTCGTCGTGGATCAGGGAATAGGTGTGGAGCATCTCCACGCCGCAGCCGAAGTCCAGAGCCTCCTCCATAGTCCCCCCCGCCGCCTCGCAAAACTTCATGGCGAGGATGGGCCGGATGCGCTTGCCCCCGGCCAGCAGGCTGTAGCGCATGGCCTCCTCCAGCCCGCCGCCTGTAAAAAACGCCGCGAGACGCGATTCCACCAGCCGGCGGGCCGTCTCCATCCGCTGTTCAAACTGTTCCATGCTCAGTCCTCCTGCGTCTCAAAGGGCAGCTCCACCGGCGCGCCGTCGGCGCCCTTCATCAGCTTTACCACCTGCTGCTCCGCCTGGTCCAGCTGTTTGGAGCAGGCGGCGATCAGCTTCGTCCCCTCTTCAAACAGGGCCAAGGAATCCGCTAACTGGGCGTCGCCCTTTTCCAGCGCCGCCACGATCTCCTCCAGCCGGGCGAGCTGCTGCTCAAACGTCACTTTTTTCGCGCTCATTTCGTTACCTCCTCAAGGGGCTCGTCCACTGTGCAGGTGAAGCCGCCCTCTCCCAACGTCACGGACACCCGTTCCCTGGCCGTCACGTCCCGATAGCTCTTCAAGATCTGTCCACGCTCATTTTGGGCCATGGCGTAGCCCCGGCCCAGGACCTTCAGGGGGCTCATAGCGTCCAGGGACGCCGCCAGGGCGGAGAACCGCTGCCGCTTCCGGGCCACCAGCGCCCCGGACAGGTCCCCCAACCGCTGCTGGACGTGGACCAGCTCCATCCGCTTGTCCTGGACGTAGGCCAGATGGTCGGTCATCACCCGCTTGTGTGCCAGAGTATCCAGCCGCTGGCGCAGGGCTTCCAGGCGGGCCGTCTCACTCTGCTCCATTCGCTCCCCGGCGCCACGGAGCCACCGCAGCAGCTCCACCTGGTCCGGCACGGCGATCTCCGCCGCGTTGGATGGGGTGCTGGCCCGGGCGTCCGCCGCAAAGTCTGAGATGGTCACGTCCGGCTCATGGCCCACGGCGGAGATCACGGGCGTCTCACAGTTGTAGATGGCCCGGGCCACCCGCTCGTCGTTGAAGGCCCACAGGTCCTCCATGGAGCCGCCGCCCCGGCCGGTGATGATGACGTCGCCGATCTTCCACTTGTCGGCGTACCGGATGGCCCCGGCGATCTCCGGCGGGGCCTCCGCCCCCTGGACCCGCACGGGGAGCAAAATCACCTTTGCAATGGGATACCGGCGTCGGAGTATCCGGATCATGTCGTGGACCGCCGCGCCTGCCGGGGAGGTAACGATGGCGATGCGCCGGGGATATGGCGGCAGGGGTTTTTTATGGATCTCGTCAAACAGGCCCTCCTTCCGCAGCTTTTCCTTCAGCTGCTCAAAGGCCACGCTCAGGTCGCCGGCGCCCTCGGGCGTCAGGCCGGTGCAGTACAGCTGGTAGGCACCGTCGCGGGGATAGACGCTGATACGGCCGGAGGCGATGACCTGCATACCGTTTTCCGGGCGGAAGCGCAGGCGCGCGGCGCTGCCCCTGAACATAACGCACTTCAGACTGCACTGGCTGTCCTTCAGGGTAAAGTAGTGATGGCCGGAGGGGTATAGTTTGTAGTTGGAGATCTCACCCCGCAGCAGGACCTCCTGCAATGGCGGCACGTTATCCAGCAGGTCCTTGATAAACTGGTTGACCTCGGACACCGTGAAAATATACCGGCTCGACGTGGCGATCACTCCTTTCTGTATGCGACCTGAAAAGGCAGAGCTTTCACGCCCTGCCTTTCGTATGCGGTTTTCAGTCCTTTTCCTTGACCTCGCCCCGGGTGAAGCTGCCCAGAATACCGTTGATGAATTTGGCGACCTCGGGCGTTTCGTACTTCTTGGCGATCGTCACCGCCTCGCTGATGGCGGCGCCCTGCGGAATGTCCGCCATATAGAGTATCTCGTACATGGCCACACGCATGATGGCGGATGCTACCAGTGAAATGCGCTCAAATCGCCAGCCCTGGGCGTACTTTTCAATGTCGGCGTCCAGCTCGGCGGCGTGCTCCGCCACACCGGAGACCAGGCGGCGGATATACGCCTCCTGCTTGGTGTTGGGCCGGTCGGCGTAGAGGTCATCCTCTGCCGCCAGCTCGGCAAAGCGTTCATCGCTGAGCTGCTGGTCCAGAAACTCCTCCACCGGCAGTTCGGTGAAGCTCAACTGGTACGCCAAGTGTATGGCGATCTCCCGTGCGGTGCTGCGTGTCATAAGCGTTCGTCCTTTTCTCTCTCGTCTGTTGTTCAGTTGAAGCTGATGCCGCCCACGTGGACGTTCACCGCCGCCACCTTGAAGCCGGTCATACCCTCCAGCGCGGTATGCACATTCTTCTGGACCTTTTTGGCCACATCGCTGATGGCGCAGCCGTAGCGCACCGCAACAAAAATGCCCACAACGATCTGCTCGCCGTCCAGTTCAACACGGACGCCCTTGCAGGTCATTTTTTTACCGCCCATCAGGTCGGATACGTTGGCGCTCATCAGAGCGCTGACGCCGTCCACCTCCAAGGCTGTGGTACTGGCAATGGAGGCCAGCACATCCTCTGAGATCTGGATGCTGCCGTCATCCTCCTGGTGGATCATATATTCCTTATTTTCAGCCATGGTCTGTTTGTCTCCTCACAGTTGTCATTGGTACTCAGCTAATTGCAGTATAGGATTATACCATTTTTTACGGGGAAATACAACACCTATTTTGCACCGGACGTTCCCGCTTCCATGATCTTGATCTGGCCGGGAGTGTAGGATGTCTCCGCGATGACGATATCCTTGATCTTCGCTACGTCCTCCGCCTCCAGACCGTCGGGCGCCGATACCACCACGCTGATGGAGTCCGCGCCCATAAAGGCCACGCAGTCGGCATAGCCTTTTGCCACCACCAGGTTCTCGATCTGTGTCTCCGCCACGGTGTAGCCCGCCAGCACCTGAAGCGTCTCGGATGCCTCGTTGGCTACCTCCTCTGAGGCGTTCTCCTCGCCCTTGGCCTCCTCCAGCATACTGATGGCGGTATCGCGGGCCTGCTTGCGGCTGAGCCGGGCAGTGGAGAAATAGTCGTCTCCGGCGGTATCCGCAGTATCCGCCTGTGCCTCCGCAGTCTCGCCATTGACCAGCGTGGACTGGCCAAGCACCTTGGAGGTATCCGCCACATCCCCGGCATAGCGCCAGTTCAAATACACCGATGTACCCACCAGCACCACCACGGCCGCCGCTACGGCGCGGCGCTTCCATACCTGCTTCATACTGTCGTTCCTCCCATTTATTGTTACTGTTTCCATTGGACTACCGATATCTTATCGCTGCTGAGTCCTGTCAGCACAGACACCGTCTCCAGCACCCGCAGGCGCACACGGCTGTCGCCTGCCCCGTGACAGACCACCACCGCCCCCTGATAGGTGGGGTACAGCCGCCGGGTGACCACGACCTCCTGCTTGCCGCTGCCGCGGTTCACCGTCAGGACCTGACTGTCCTGCCGCACATCACCGCCGCTGCCCAGAGTGGCACTGCTATCCTCCGCCAGCGACAACGTTTCACCGCTGTGCAGCGTCAGCATCACCTGCACCCGACCCACGCCATCCATGGCGGACAGCACCTCCGCCATACGGCGCTCCGTCTCCTCCAGAGAGAAGGGCATCTCCTTCCCTGCCGTGTCGGCGGCTTCGATCTCCTGCTTACCGGTGGGCAGCAGCATCAGCACCACGCCGGCCAGGGCCACCAGCACCGCGAAGCGGTATTTTTTCAGAATATCTTTCAGCTTTTTCATCATTCGTCTGCCTCATGCCAATACTGGTGCGCGTCGTCGATGGCCAGTTCCGTGCTGAGCCACACGGACAGCGCCTCGTTCTTGGGAATATCCAGCGTCACGGCACTGGGCCAGGGTACGCCGTCACGCTCCTCTGTCTCTACCTGAGGGGTACACGTCACCCCCAGGTCATCTCCCTTGCTGGCAATATATGCGGCGGTCTTGTCCGCTATGAGCGCGGCGAATTCCGCATCGCCGGATCTGCGATATTCCTCTGTCAGCGCCTGGATCTGCTGCCGATAGTCCTCATAGCGGAGGGCCAGCTCAGTCAGGTCCAAGCCCAGCAGCGGCCGGACGATGACCAGCAGCAGTGCCATACCGCCCACGGTGTGGGCCACCGCCTTCATACGCCCACGGGGCAGCAGAGCGTAGAGTATCCCAACGATCATGCCCGCCGCGATGACACCGAGAAGCCAGGTACGCAGGGTTTCCGCGATCATGTACTCACCACCGATACAGAAGAGATTATAGAGATCAGCAGGGCCAGCGCACAGCTGCCGGTCATGCCCAGCATCAGGCCGAAGGCCGAGCCCAGCGCGTCGATCAGCTCCGCCAGCGGCTCCTCCGTCACCGTTCCCGCCAGAAACTCCGCCAGCTTGTACAGCAGATACTGCACCGCCATGGTGACAAACGGCGTCAGGCAGATGGCCAGCACTGCCAGCAGGCCGAATACGCCGATGGCGCCCTTCAGCATCCCGGCACCGGCCAGCACCGTGCCGGCGGCATCGGAGATGATGGAGCCCACCACCGGCACCGCTGTGGCGATGGCGGTGCGCGTCAGCTGGGTAGACAGGGCGTCCGCCGCAGAGGTGGCCGCACCGGTCACCGACAGGAAGCCGGTAAAGACCAGCATCAGGGCCGTCAGTGCCCAGGCGACGCACTTGCGAAGGCCCTGACCGATCTTTTGCAGACTATGGCCGGGAACCACGGCGTCCGCGGCGGCAGCAGCAATGCAGGCGTACAGCAGCGGCAGCAGTACCTGACGGATAAGGCTGATGAGCAGATCGGTGAAGAACACCGTGGCCACCTGCCTGGCACCGGCGGTGATATAGCCGCCGCCGGCGGCCACGGCGGCGGACAGGGTGGGCAGCAGTGCCTTGGAGAACACCTCGAGCTGGGACATGGTCTCCACACCCAGACCCATCATCCGGCGGAAGTCGCCCGCCGCCACAAGGGTGATGGCCAGCGCTCCCGCCACGGAGACATAGCGGGGAACGCAGGGACTGTCCGCCGCCGCAAGGCAGCTCTCCGCCAGACTGCACAGCAGCACCACGCCCAGCAGCAGGGCCGCACCGGAGGCCTGGGTCTCCAGCGCTGTACGGACATAGGCGCAGGCGCTGTGCCACAGATCGCCCAGACCCTGCCACAGTGTCTCGTGGGAGGCGGAGGTGTCCATTTCCGGCAGGATATCCGCCGCCTCCGGCGGGACGGCGTCCTTCACGGAGTCGGGCAGTTCGGCAGCCCAGGCACAGTCCAGACACAGAAGAAGCAGTGTCAGACAGAACAGGACTTTTTTCATAGCAGTGACTCCAACAGGTCCCAGACAGCGCGGAACAGCGGCAGGGACACCACGATGGCCGCCACGGCACCGGCAGTCTCCAGCACGGAAGCGAGGGCGCCCTCGCCGGCATCCCGGCACAGGTCGGAGCCTGTCCGGCAGATCAGGGCGATGCAGACCGTTTTCAGCAGCGGCTGAAACAGCTGCTCTGGCAACTGACCCCAGGCCGAGGCCTCTTCCCAGAAATCCCGGAGCTGACCCAGCGGCTCCAGCAGCAGGGCGACCGCCACGCCGCAGACAGCCAGGACAAGCAGCAGCGCCAGCTCTCCCCCGCCGCGGCGCAGCAGCACCGCCAGCAGGGCCCCCAGCAGGCACAGCGCCGCCAATCGCAGTACCGTATCCATGCGTCACAGGGAGAACAGGGTCTTTACCAGGTCGAACAGGTCGCTGATCTCCTGCACCAGCATCATCAGCACCACGACCAGGCCCGCCAGCGTGGTCATCATGGCCTGCTCCTCCCGGCCGCTTCGCACCAGCAGCAAATTCAGCACCGCCACCAGGATACCGATGGCCGCTATTTTGAAAATCAGGTCAACATCCATTGTCTGTCCCTCACAGAAGTAAAATGATCATCAGTCCTGCACCGCACAGCGTTGCCGTGGTGGTCACGCGGCGGCTGTGCCGATCCGCCTCGCGGCGCTTTTCGTAGAGCTGCTCAGCCTCCGCCCGGGCGCGGGCGATGGTGCTCTCCAGGCGCTGGGCATCGCCGCTCCAGGAAATGCGGCAAAGCAGGTCACGGAGTTCTGCGTCTGAAAGCTGGTGAAAGGTATTCTCCCAAGCAAGCTGTAAAGTCATATCGCTTTGAACTTTGTCCCGTATCTGACAGAACCAGACACCGCAGTGCTCCCGGGTCTGCAGCACCTCCAACAGCGGCAGGACCGGCGTGCGCTGCCAGCGGATGGCACTCTCCATCTCCCCCAGGGCGGCGGCAAAGGACCACAGCAGGTCGCGGCACCGGCGCTGGCGTGCGTAATAGCGCCGCAGAGCCAGAATGGCGGCGCTCAGTACCAGTACCGCACCGGCCGCCGCGGTCACAGGGCCTCCGTGCGGTACTGCCGCCGACCCTCTGCCGTGCTGATGGTGATGAGACGACGGAAGACGCCGGCCTCCGCCAGCTGCCGGAACAGCGGCTTGCGGCGCAGCTCTTCTCCGTCCTCGGCGTGGATCGTGGCCAGCAGCTTAACGCCGCAGTTAGCCGCCGCTGCCATTGCCAGAATATCCGCCGCCTCGGTGATCTCGTCCACGGCGATGACCTGGGGATTGGCGCTCCGCAGCAGCATGGGGATGCCCAGTGCCTTGGGACAGCCGTCCAGCACGTCGGTATGACAGCCTACGTCCAACTGCGGTACACCGCGGTACATCCCGGCCAACTCACCGCGCTCGTCCACCACGCCTACCCGCAGAGGACAGCGATCCTCTGTGCCGTTGGACAGTGTGGCGATCATGTCGCGCAGGAGCGTGGTCTTGCCGCCACCGGGCGGCGCTGCGATCAGCGTACTGTCAAAGCCGCCTGCTGACCATTCCGGGACCTCCTGCCACAACCCACGGACCTGGCGGCTGATCCGTACCACGGCGGAGGAGATATCCCGCAGGGCTGTGCCGCCGTCCCCCCTGACCGCTACGGTGCCGCACAGGCCGATACGGAAGCCGCCCCGGCCGATAAGATAGCCCTTGCCCATCGTCTCCGCCGCCGCGTAGCGGGAATAGCCCGTTACCGCGTCGCACAGCTGTTCCAAGTCCGCCTGAGTAACACTTTGGCGCGGCAGTTCATCGCTGACAAGTAATTCTCCTTCACATGTCAGCAGTGTCATCGGTCGTCCTGCCCGCAGGCGGAACTCCTCCGCCTGGGCCTTGCGGTGCTCCGGCACACGCCGGGCAGCCTGCTGCCAACGGCTGGGCAGCAATGCAGCCGCCTGCTCATAGCGTCCGACCGCCTCTCCGATCTCCATGATGACGCCCTCCTTTGTTGGTCTTGACCCCAACGTATGAAAGCTCGTCCCGGAATATGCACAAAAGCCCGCCGGGCAAGGCGGGCTTCTGCTGAAAAGCGCCCCCTGCCTGCGGCAGAGGGCGCTTGATAGACGCTTTTGTTATATCTTATGTTATGCCTGCTGCGGCTGCTTCGTCTTTTTGGCACGGAAGAAATGAATGACCAGAAATACCAGGAACGCAATACTGATATAGCCAAAGATGGGATAGACAGTGCCGATGATCTCGGCAAACCCCAGCAGGCTCGCCGCCCAGGCCAGCACGGAAACTGCCAGCAGCACCAGGTTTTTGTGGGTACGGACAAAGGCGGACTTTTGCTCCACATAGGCACTCATGCCCACCAGACTGGCCAGAGCGTTGCAGAACATGGACACCAGCAGCATAATGCCGTAGATCGTACCCAGCGTACCGTTGAGCCGGGAGGCCAACGCCACCATGGGCAGCTCCGCCTGCACCGCCTCGGGATAGGTACCCAGACTGGTGAGGATACTGCCCGCCACCGCCAACAGCATAACGCCGGAGAGAGCAATACCCACATAGACGTGCTTTTTCTCCCGCACATACTGCCCCACCGGGGACATGATGCCGATACCGCCCAGAATGTTATAGGCCACGAAGGTCAGCGTGGCGATAAACCAGTTGGGCATCAGAGGATTGGTATTGGTATATTGCAGCTGCAAGATGCCCTCCGTGCCAAAGGTGCACCAGGCGCCCACGGCGAAACCAACCGTGGCCAGCACCAAAATGGGGATCATGGCAGAGAAGGCATTGACCATACCGCTGACGCCAAGAAGCGCCACCAGGAACACCGCCAGCATGAACACGGCGCTGCCCAGCCAAGTGGGCACACGAAACAGCTGGGTCAGCATGGCGCCCACACCGGCGGACATACTCACCACCACAAAGAAGAGGAACAGCGCCCCAATGACACCGGTGGCGGCACGGAGCCACTTAACGTCCCACGGTACCAGCAGCTTGTCCATTTCGGCGCATTTCGTCATCTGCGTCAGCCGGACGAACAGAATGCCGATGACCGTAAACAGCAGCGCCGCCAGGACAAAGCCCACATAGCCCCAGTTGCCGAAGGCGCCAAAGAACTGCCACAGCTCCTGGCCGGAAATAAACCCCGCGCCCAAAAAACAGCCGACGTAGGTAAACGCCAGCGAAAAGGTCTTGATCTGCTTCATACCACACCTCATGTCGAATTTGCTCTACCAATATAGCTTATTTCCCCCGCCGCGTCAACCCCCGCCGACCCTGCGGGAAAATTGGATAGGCTATGAAAAATTTTTTCACTGAATGCTTCGGCTTTTCGTTGACGATGGGCGCAATATGTTGTATACTATTACCGGAAATTGTGCCCGTTTTGGCAGAGATATTGCTTTAAACGGCAAAAGAAATCGTACAGGAGGAGCGTATATGATAAACACGATCGACGGCATCATCGCGGCGGCCAAAGGCGGAAAGACCGGCGTTATCGCCGTGGCGGCGGCCCACGACCAGCCTGTTATCGAGGCTGTGGTCGAGGCCCGCAGGGAGGGTATTGCCACACCCATTCTTGTGGGACATGAGGAAGAGATCAAGGCGATGCTGACCGGCCTGGGTGAAGCCCCTGCCGACTACGAGATCATCGCCGGCGATACCGACCAGGACTGCGCGGCCAAGGCCGTGGCCCTGTGTGCCGAGGGAAAAGCCAACTTCCTGATGAAGGGCATCCTGGGCACTGCCGATCTGATGCGCGCGGTGTTTAACAAGGAGCACGGCCTGCGTACTGATCATCTTACCACCCACTGTATGCTGTATGAGATCCCCGCCCTGGGCCGTATGCTGGTGCTGACCGACGGCGGCGTCAACACCTTCCCCGATCTGGAGAAGAAGGCAGATATTCTGGAGAACGCAGCCATGGTCCTGCAGGCGCTGGGCTATGAGCACATCAACGCCTCCTGCGTGTGCGGCGCAGAGCAGGTAAATCCCAAGGTACAGTCCACCGTGGATGCCGACGCGCTGGCCCACATGACTGACCGCTGGGCCAAGTACAATATGGACGTGTGCGGCCCCGTAGCGCTGGATCTGGCCGTCAGTGAAGAGGCATGCCATCACAAGCACTATATCGCCCCCGGTGCCGGCAAGGCGGATATCCTGCTGGTCCCCAACTATGAGGTAGGCAACGGCATCGGCAAAGCCGCCAATCTGTTCGGCAACGCCAAGAACGCCGGTATCATTCTGGGCGCTAAGGTGCCCATCGTGTTGGTCAGCCGCGCTGACAGCGCGTATTCCAAGCTTGCCTCCATCGCACTGGGCAGTGTGTTGTCCAGTCGGATGAAGCTTGCGTAAAGTCGTATTGCACAAGAATTTGTTTCGTCTGACTACATTTTTTACAAAATTATCTCGTCAGATTGACAATTGCTTGACAATTTGCACGGTGAAGCCTATCATGGAGATGGTTCATCTGCCGCGCCGCGGCATGGACATAGTACAATAACGTAAAAGAGGAGATTATGTTATGGTCAATCAGGAATACTACAATCTGGGTACGGCGCCCTCTGTGATCCGCCAGCTGTTCGCCTACGGTCTGGAGCAGGCCGCCAAGGTCGGCGCGGACAAGGTGTATGACTATTCTCTGGGCAATCCCAGCATTCCCGCCCCCAAGAAGGTCAACGAGTCCATCAAGAAGCTCGTGGACGAGATGGATTCCATCAAGCTGCATGGCTATTCCATGGCTGCCGGCTTCGATACCGCCCGCGCCGCCGTGGCCAAGGATCTGGCCGAGCGCTTCGGCCTGGATGTGAAAGCCAGCGAGCTGTTCTTCACCTGCGGCGCTGCTCCCGCGCTGATCTCCATCATCAAGGCCCTGATCGTGGACGCCGACAGCGAGATCATGGCAGTGGCCCCCTTCTTCCCCGAGTATCGCCCCTTCGTCAATGCCAACGGCGGCAAGCTGG
>OIYT01001596.1_pt1 | contig 15631 bp, 11 predicted proteins | sample 1588201 | NCBI WGS metagenome assembly OIYT01 (sample SAMN03283260) | human gut metagenome | biome: human-associated habitat; material: feces | host: Homo sapiens | place: USA | collected 2013
ACGTGCCCTCTAAGAACACCTCGCCAGCTGCGCTCAGCTGGAGCAGCCTGATGGGTTCAACGAACTCGTTTCTTTCTGTTTCTGCGCAAAAATATTGGAATTTTCTTTATAGATATAGACGACCGTCTATTTTTGTGGTATAATAACAGCATACGAACATCACGCAAAGTCATCGTAGTCAAAGGAGGCATTATGCAGGGATTTACGTTATATTCGCACCACGACCGTTTGCCGCTCAAAGGGCTTTTGGTCTGCCCCGAAACCACGCCACGGGCAATCGTACAGGTTTCCCACGGCATGTGCGAGCACAAGGAACGGTATCTGCCGTTTCTCCAGTTTCTGGCGGAGCACGGCTTCGTCTGCGTCATCCACGACCATCGGGGACACGGCGGAAGTGTGCGCCAGCCAGAAGATCTGGGCTACTTCTATCCGGACGGCGGTGTGGCGCTGGTCTCCGATTTGTATCAGGTTTCCCGGTGGGTGCGCCGGAAATATCCGGAACTGCCGCTGTTTCTGTTCGGGCACAGCATGGGTTCGCTGGCGGTGCGGTGCTATCTGAAACGCTATCCCGACCAGCTGTCCGGACTGTTTGTCTGCGGTTCGCCCAGCGATACGTGGGGACTGGAATTGGGCGAACGCTTTCGGGCTGTCCTGGCGAAAAAGAAGGGCGCACAGTACCACAGCAAATGGCTGGCGGAAACGGTGTTCGTCGTGTTCCAGAAGCCGTTTCGGGAGGAGAACAAGCGAAACGCATGGATTTGCAGCGACCCGAATGTGGTAGATGCCTACAACGCTGACCCGCTGTGTGATTTCAACTTCTCTCTCAACGGTTATGAGGCGCTGCTGTATCTGCTCCGCACCACCTATGATCCGGAGGATTGGCGGGTATTGCAGCCGGAGCTGCCCATTCGGTTTCTCTCCGGTGGAGAAGACCCCTGCCGTGGCAGCGACCAGAAGTTTGAACAGGCGGCGGAGCTGCTCCGCTCTGTGGGCTATCGTAATGTCACAAGCCGTCTGTTTCCGGAGATGCGCCACGAGATTCTCAACGAGACCCATCGGGAACTGGTGTATCAGGATGTGCTGGAAACGCTGGAACAGTGGCTGTCCCGTTCCTAAGCGCACAGGCTCGCAAATCAAAAACCGGCGCTGCCCAGAAATCAGGCAGCGCCGGTTTTTTGATGGGTATATGATGCGTGAAATTTTACGATTCCGCAGGCAGGCAGGCGGTGCGGAGCAGCGCCAGATCGAAGCCGTTTACGGTGTCATCGCTCTGGAGATCTGCCAGCTGTGTCTGCTCCTGCGTGAGCGAAGCCTGGGCGAGGAGATACTTTTGCAGCAGGATCACATCGGCAAGATCTGCCGTGCCATCCTGATTGATATCGCCGGAAACCGGCTGTACTGGCTGCAAAATGACATCGGCAACTTCGCAGACCTCCACAGTCTTGGCAATGCCGGATGGTGTGGTGACTGTGACGGAATAGATGCCGCAGGTGTCCTTGGAATCGGCGGTGATGGCGTAGCTTTTCTCCGTGGCGTTTTCAATCTGCTCGCCGTTGTGATACCACTGGTAGGAGAGGCCGCTGCCGGAGGTCAGCGGTGCCAGTTCCATGGTGTCGCCCTCCGCCAGATTCACAGTCTGCTTGGCGGAGTAGACATTGAAGTTGTCGGTCACGGTGTAGCTGCCCGCTTTCAGGGAACCGGTCTTGTTCCAGGAGTTCGCCTGATCCTGTACCGTGTAGGCGATATCGGCAAGCTCTGTGCCGGCGCTCATGCCCAGAAAATCCCCCAGCGGAAGGCGAAACTCAATGGTGTTTCCGCTGTGCTTCTGCACACATCCCAGCGGAACACCGCCGGTGCCGTTGAAGTACACGAAGCCGTTGTTCTGGTAGTACATCCAGTAGCTCTTTCCGGTGGTGACATTTTGAAAGGAGAGGTTGTACACCGGCGTCTGTGCGTCCTGTTTCAGATCAGCGAAAATGTAGAGGTACTGGTCGTCGTTGGTGATGGAGAGATAGTTGCCGTTTTCGTCCCTGGTGCAGACCATCTCATCGGTATATTCGGTGTCGCTGCTGGCTGCGCCGTCCACGGTGACCAGGTTTTTTGCTGTGTACATTGTGCCGTCAGAATGGGAGATCTCCTGTGCAGCGTTGGTCTGGTAGAAGCTGTTGTCTGCGGACTTGACATCGCTGTCATCTGCGGTCACAGTGAAGCTGCCCAGATAGTTTGCACCGAGGGATGCATTCCAAATGCCGCTGTTGGCGAACTGGACGGAGCGGAAGCTCATCTGTCCCAGCTCGTTGTCGCCGGCGGAGAGCTTGAGGTATACCTTCCACTCGCCGGTTTCCATGGCAGCGGGCAGCTTCAGGTCAAACTCCGGCGAAACTGTGGTGCAGGAGTACCACGTTCTGGTGTCCGCATCCACTTCTGTTTTGAGGTAGTTCCCGTCCTTCTCCAGAATGATCTCGGCTTTCTGTTCCGGAATGGGATTGGCAAATCCGGTGTTCTCCACCTTGGCGGCAATACGCAGCACGCCGTCCTGCGAAACCGTTCCGCTCAGATCGGAATCCCGCAGCACAAAGCGGTAGCCGAGATGATCCCGGATGAACTGAAAGACGGTCTGTCCGTAGTAAGCGCTGTTGTCCACGCCCTCCACATCGTATGCCTCGCCGAAGGTGTAGTCTTTGTACAGGCTGTAGATGTTGGAGTTGATATAGCTCAGGTGGGAGTAGTACATCTCCGGCACGGCGTTTTCCGGCAGGTAGGTGTCGTACTTCTTGGCAAAGTCCAGATTGCCGGAGAACTCGCCGCCGTAGTAAGAGGTGAGCGTCTGCTGCCGCAGCCATTTCAGGTCACGTGTCCGGTCGTGGAACGTGCCGAGATCGGAGTCCGAACCCATATAGCCATCATTATAAAGACCGACACGGGCTGCCTGACTGCCGGCTTCCAGAACATAATCCCCCAGATCCGCCTCCTCGATGCCAGCCCATTTGGCGAAGATATTGGGGGTACGCACGGTGACAGGGATGCTGTCCGGCACGACATCCAGCATCAGATCCAGCAGCTTTGCCTTGTCCTCCAGGGAGCAGTATTTTCCGCCCCACTGCTCGCCGTAGCAGCCTACAAAACCGCTCTCCACGTAACAGATGATGTCCTTGTAGTCCTCCAGAAAGCCGTCCGCCCGAATCTGTTCGATGTGCCTGACCATCTGGTCAAAGGTGGCAGGCTCCGGATTGCGCACGCCATTGGCATCGTAGCGGAAGCGGATGCCAACCATGCAGCCGTTTCTGCGGCTGTTTTCCAGCGTCTGGCGCATGCTGGAGAAAAACACACCGTCCAGATCGTAGTCCGTACCCTCGGTGTAGTTGCCGTCGGAATCGGTTGTGCCGTTGGAACCGCTGGAGAAGCCGCCGATGTCCACGAACATGACGACCAGATCGCCGGTGGGGTTGTACGCCTTGGTTTCCCCCGGCTTGCAGCGGAACGCCAGCGGAGAGGTGTAGCCTGCGCCCGGCGTGCGGATCGTCCCCACGGACTCGGTGTAGTCAATGCCGGAATCCACCAGCGCCGGCTCGGATTCCTCTGCGCTGACGGGAAGCTGTGCCGACAGCGTCAGTCCGCAGAGCATCGCCAGAGCAGCTGCTAGAAATTTTGTGATTTTCATCTAATTTGCTCCTTTCCAGAGTGCTGAATTTGTACACATTATCATTGTAGCATGAAATCACGATAACGTCAAGAGAATCCGGAAAGCGATTGGCACTGGAATTTGACGTGATTTTGGGCGGTTTTTGGATTTTATTTATGTGCTGCGGGAAAATACGGTGCTTGACTTGATATCGGTTCTGTGATATAATGGAAAAAACGTACAATTGGAGTCGGTTTTGCGCTTTTTCACCGGAAAAATGAAGCGGCAGGACGCTTTCTGTCTGCGCTGCTGTGCAAAAAAATGATGGAAAAATGTTGCAATTTATTTGATTTTGGGTGACTTTTCAGAGTCTTGAGAGGAGGATGTTTCGTGCGGATTCAGGATATTCCGTGGCTGGATTTTACCGTGCCGCAAAAAAAGCTGGATGTGTCGGTTGCTGCCACCTTTGACATGGGGGATTATCAGACTGCCAGAACGACACAGCCTGTAGTGCTCTTTCGGGTGACGACAGCGCCGGTCAAAGGCGGGCCTTACTGGACAACGGAGCTGCCAAAAGATCGCATGGATGCCAAGATGTCTTTGGCGGTGCGCCCGGAGTGGAACCAGCGGCAGTATTATCAGACAGCGGTGCTTCCGATCGGAACAGAGATCCAAATCGGATTTGCAGCACCGCAGGGAAGCTTCAGTTATTGGCAGCACGCCAAACTTGCCGGCGGGGAGGCGAATATGCCGTACGGGCGGGATCTGACTGGCGGCTGTGTGCAGGTGTTTATGGACGGCGGTATGCCGGAGCAGTATGTGATCGAATCCGGCAGACCGCTGGAGTTTGTCAGCAACTACTCGGAATTCGACCGGAAAGCGGTGGAACTGGAGGAAGCTGCGGCACGGGAACGGGCGGAGGCAGCGCGTATCAAGCGTGCGCCCATGACCAAGAGTGTCAGCGGACAGGTGCGTGCCAATGCGGCATTTACCCAGCAGGACGAGAACGGACAGATCGTCAGTCCCAACGGAACGGGGCAGGTCATTGACGGGAACGTCCAGACAGACATCGGCCATGTGAGCAGCTTCGAGAACAAGTATGAGGTGAAGTACTCTGAGAAAGCGGGGTTGACACAGCAGGCGCACAATCAGATGTTCAGCAATCCGGGGCAGTTTCAGGTGGAGCCGAGCAGGGAAAACCGCAGCCATGCCTTTGAGAATCACGACGAGAACGACGCGATGATGAACATCTCCGCCTATGCCTGCGGAGAGGACAGGGATATTGCGTCAAGAACCATGATTATTCCGCCGGAGAACGGCAGCGACATGGGAACGCTTGCTGTGAAGAATGCGAAGACCGGAGAAATGGAGCCCATCGCCACCTTTGCGTGGGAGCGTCCGGAGGAATCGGCACGAGCTTTGGAGGACGGAGAAAAGCCGGATAAAGTGCAGGAAAACGCCATGCCGGAAACCGAGCGTGCAGAAACCTCGAGACCGGTAACACCGGCAACGGAGGAGACTTCTGCGGAGACATCCAGGGAAACTGCACCGGAGTTGCAGATGCCGGCGGAATCCGTAAGGGAGTCTGCGCTGGAACAGGAGAAAGCGGATGCGCCGTCACCGGAGGCAGACATGCAGGACATGGCAAAGTCGGATGCGGCAAAACCTGTTGAAAGCAATGCCGGAGAAGCATCTGCTGCGCCGGAAAAATCCAAGGGAACGGCACCGGAATCCTCGGAAACTGATGCAAAGGACACGGCAAAGACAGGCGCTGCCAAATCTGCTGACGGCAATGCGAAGGAAACTGCGCCCTCGGCGAGAAACGCCGGAGGTTCGGGGAGCCGCTTTGAAACGGGGAACACTGGGGAAAACGGGAAAGACAACAGCGCCAGTGATGACTATTACTATGGATATTATTGAGAGGATGGAGAAATCAGATGAATTGTTGGAAGTGCGGCGCAAATAACGCCGATGACTGTATGTTTTGTGAGGAGTGCGGTGCGGATCTGAGAAAGCCGCCCGTACCGCCCGCACCGAATCCGGCACAGGCAGCTGGAGCTGCTCCGCCTGTACCGCCTGCGCCCAATCCGGCACAGCCTGCCGGCACACCGCAGGGACAGCCGGCAGCCAGTGCCGGGCAGACGGTGACGGTTTCTATTCCGAATCCCAAGCGGATGATGCCTTTTGCTATGCGTGCGCTGCAATTTTTGAAACAGCATCTGCTGGCGGTGATTCTGCTGCTGGTGGTTCTGGCGGCTCTGATTACGGGCATTTCGGTGGGGAATTATCTGTCGAACCCCAAGCGGGTGGTAGACCAGTACTTTTCTGCGCTGAAAAAAGGCAACTGGGAAAAGGCGTACAGCCAGCTCTATATTAAGGAGTCGGACTTCGTCAACTATGATGCCTACGCAGCCATGATGGAGGGCGAGGCAAAGCTCTATACGGGAATCGGCTCCTATCGCATCCACGAGGACGGAGCATCCTCCAGCACCAAGAAGAGCAAGGGCAGCAAGGACGATGCGGAACGCCTGATGCGCACCTATACCGTGGACTATGTGACTGACCGTTCCACCTCCAATGAGATGAGCGTGGAAGTAGTGAAGCTCTCGAAAAAGAAGTTCCTGTTCTTTCCGGAGTATCAGATCTCAGCATCCAACATGCTGGGCAGCTTTACGGTGAGTGCGCCGGGCTACGCCAAAGTCACGGTGGACGGCGTTCCCATTGACAGCTACAAGACAGATGCCGATGAGGAGAACAACTACCAGTACTACAGCATTGACGCCATCTTCTACGGGGTACACGAGGTGTCGGCATCTTCGGAGCTGACCGAGGAATATACGACGACGGGTTCCGAGGCAGTGGATATTTACAGTTCTGACATGCCGATTCTGGATTCTGTCGTTGACACCATTTTCGAGACGGCGAAATCCGATCTGGATCAGATGATCACCGCAGCTTGTCAGGGGGCAACGCTGGAGGACAACACCATGTCGGATGCCTATGAGGATTATTTCTACGACTCCTTCTATGAGAAAGAGGAAACCGGCATGCACAATGTAAAGGTAACCTCCTATCGGGATATCTCCGAACAAACGGTATTTGCCGGCGATTTCACCTATAGCTGCGGTATCTCCTATGACTATACCTATGACTATTGCTATTATGACTCGCAGTACCAGAGCAGCACGAGAAAATGGGTGGATGTTCTGACCAGCGATCCGGAGGAATCCACGGGAGAGGCATATCTGACCTATTCCTATAACGGAAAGGAATGGTATCTGTCGGATATCATCTCCAACTATGCATATGGCGGAGGCTATTAAGCACAATCCGTGCTTTTAGTATAGGAACCCGTCTTCACAAGCAGATACACGTGTCTTTTCGGCAAATTTTGCTGCATCCTGCGTGAAAAATACTTGCCGGGCGACAGCCCGCCTGCGTATTTTTGCCTTGTCTGCAACAAAATTGTGCTCGAAAATCCACATATATTTCTTGCGAAGACAGGTTCTAAGAACCTGTGTCTTGAAAAACAGGTTCAAATGATTGGGAAGATTCAAAAACAGGAGGATTTGGAATCATGGCAAAGTTTTGTAAGAAGTGCGGCACACCGTTGGACGGCAACGGCATCTGCCCCAAGTGCAATCCCCAGCCGGCACCGCAGCCTGCTGCACCGGCATCCCAGCCGGCACAGCCCTGGAACACACAGGCAACAGGCGCACCCCAGGCAGGGCAGTACTACAACCCCAATCCCCAGCAGGGCGCACCGAGTTATGGTGCAGTTCCGCCGGAGCAGCAGACAGCCCCCGGCAGCAAGATGGGATTCGGTATGGAGATGGACAGCAAGCACATCAACATCTCCGTGGACAAGGAAAAGGCAAAGAATTTCTGGGTGGCATGGAAAAACCGTGCCGGCTTCGGCGACCCCAAGACCAATAACACCAGCGTCTATGAACGTGGCATGCAGATCGTTCCGGAGAACGTCCCGCCCACGGACTGCGAAGAGCCGGTGCGGCAGTACCGTTTTGCGGTACTGCGGTCGAGAGCGCTCCTGAAGCGTGCGGAGGCTCGGATGCAGGTGACCAACAAGCGGCTGCTCATCCGTGCGCCGGGACGGATTCTGCTGCGTGGCAGAACCTGCCTGCAATATGACTTCAACATCAACGAGATCGGCGGTGTGGATGTGCGCAAGAGCTACAAGTTCAGCCTGTTCAATTTGATCGCTGCGTGGATTGTTGCGCCGCTTCTGGCAGGTATCGTGCTTAGCCTGATCATGCTGCTGCTGTTCCAGAATCTGGACTTTGACCGTTTTTCTTCGAATATCAACTTCTTCCAGAAGCTGATGCTCCTGATCTTCGGCGTTGCCGGAACCGTTCCATTCTTCCTGCTGCATAAGAAATGGCTGCTGAAGCTCGCCGGACTCAACGTGACCAGTGTATGCTTCTTCCTGAACTATCTGCTGAATACCGAGGAATTCCTGTGGTATCAGAATCAGATTGAGGACGGCTTTTTCCACACACTCTGGCGCGGCATCATGATTCTCCTCATGGTGGTAACGCTGGTGCTGGCACTCATTACGCTGATCGTCTTTATCTTCATTCCGGATTTGAAGTTCCAGGTGAAATCCAAGACCGGTCAGGTGGCAATGGAGATTTCCCGCACACGGATGTTCCACGCAGCACGGGAAACCGTTGGCTATACCGAGGTGCTGCCGACGGAGGATACCGAGCAGGCAATTCGTGAGGTGAACTCCATTATCACCGATCTGAACAAGCTGGGCGACAGCGCCGTCGGCAAGTGGAAACAGTAAGAGGGCAGAAACATGAATGCGACAATGAAGCGTGTGGAGGTCTTTGAAGGGAACCAGCTGTACCAAGTGCCCCTGCAATCTCCGGCGAACTACGCCAAGTGTGCATTTTGCGGCATTGACCGCAACGGCAGGGACTGCTATGTCAAGGTGGACGACGAACTGTTCAGCCGGCACATGCTCCTGCTCGGCGGAATCGGTACGGGAAAAACCAACGTCTTTGACCAGATTCTCGGACAGCTTCGGGCTGGCGTGACAGATCAGGATGTGGTAATTATCTTCGACACCAAGGGCGATTTCTACCAGAAGTTCTACCGCCCCGGAGATGTGGTGATCTCCAACGACGGCACGGCAGTGGACGAAACCGGAAAGCCCAACTACTGGAATATTTTTCGGGAGATTCGGCGGGACGACTCCATGGAGGAAACCATCATTGAGATCGCAAAGTCCCTCTTTGCGGAAAAGGCAAAAAAGACCCAGCAGCCCTTTTTCCCCAATGCGGCACGGGATCTGTTCTCAGCGGTGCTGACAGATGCCTGCCGGCGGAACGAAAACATGGACAACGCATCGCTGCGTGCATTTCTGGATGCCTCGCCGGCAGCGGACATTCGCAAAATGCTGGCAGCTCATCCGGATATGGAGGCGATGATCAGTTATATTTCCGATGACCGTTCGCCCCAGACACAGGGCGTGATCTCTGAGTTACAGCAGACCGTGCGGGAAATCCTCATCGGCAACTTCAAAAAGGCGGGGACGCTCTCCATGCGGGATCTGGTGCGGAAAAAGGGCGGAAGATTCGTGTTTCTGGAGTACGACCTGCAAATCGGTGCGATGCTCTCGCCGGTCTACAGCCTTCTTTTTGATCTGGCGATCAAGGAGGCGCTGGGGCGCAACAAGACCAGCGGCAACACCTACTTTATCACGGACGAGTTCCGGCTTTTGCCGAATCTCCAGCACGTAGACGATGCCGTGAACTTCGGCAGAAGTCTGGGCGTGAAGTTTATGATCGGCGTGCAGAATGTGGAACAGGTGTACGAGGCGTATGGCAGAGAGCGTGCCATCAGCATTCTCTCCGGATTTATGACCAGCGTCTGCTTCAATGTGAACGACTACGAATCCAAGCAGTATATCAAAAATCTGTTCGGGCGCAACCGCAAGAAGGATACTTATATGTCCTCGGTGCAGACACGCGGCATCATCGAAAATGTGAGGGACTCCTTTGTGGTGGAGGACTGGGACATCTCCCGTCTTGGTCTGGGCGATGCCATCATCGGACTTCCGGCAATGCCGCCGTTCCTGTTCCATTTTAAAAAGGCATAAGGTCAAATCAATCGGAGCGTGTTTCCTTTCCGAAGCACGCTCCGAGAATTTGGGAGGTTTTTATGGATGCAAAGAAACGATGCCCCAATTGCGGGTGCATCTGTGAGGCAGACAGCGTGTTCTGTGAGGAGTGCGGTGCATCTCTGGAGCAGATGAAACCGCCTGTGCAAAACGGGGAAAATTCGTGGAAAACCAGTGCGCCGCCTGTGACCAATGCCGGCGGTTCGAAAGCGGCTTCCGGCAACCCGAAAAAGGTTGGATTTATCCTGCTGATTCTGCTGTTGGCAGCACTGCTGGCAGTATTGGTGCTGCTGCTTGTCTGGAACGTGGGACTGCGAAAAGAACAGACATCGGCCGGACAGGAGGCACTGGAAACAGCGCAGGTGATGACCGAAGAGGCGTCGCAGCCGGCGCTGGAAACCACGGCGGAGGATACCGAGACGCACTTCCAGTTTGCAGCGCAGACCACAACTGCTGTAACGACAGGGAGCGCTGCCGACGATGCGGAAACGCAGGCACTGCGGGAGACCGGAAACGGCGCTTCGAATATTGTCAACGGCGGTTACGCCTATTTTGACGGCACGTACATCTATTGGAGCGATTCCAACGGCATTTACCGGGTTGTTTCCAACAGTGCGGAAGATGCAGTGAGAATTTCGGCGGAATCTGCGTACTACATGAACGGCGTGGGTGACCAGCTGTATTTTGTGGATGCCGACCGGAACAATGCAATCTGCAAGATGAACGCCGATGGCAGCGGATTCGAAGTGGTGTACGACATGTACTGCTATGAACTGACTTATGATCAGGACTGGCTGTATTTCAGCCGGGTGAACGGCGATACCCACGAGATCTGCCGGATGAAACCGGATGGCTCCCAGCTGGCAGTGCTGAAAGCCTGCGAGGAGTGGTACATGAACATCTACGCAGACCGCATTTACTTCTGCAACTTTGATGACGGTCTTTCCCTCTGTGCCATGAATCTGGATGGCAGCGGTCTGAAAACGCTCTACAGCGGAGAGAGCTCCGACATCTGTGTGGCAGAGGACACCATCTTTTTCTCCGCCGACCGCACCAGCCGTGATCTGTACCGGATGAATCTGGACGGATCCGGTGTGCAGAAAATTCACAGCGGATACGCACGCTTTACCAACTATGTGGACGGCATGCTCTGCTTTGCTGATGAAAAGGGCACGCTCTACTATTGCGACACAGACGGTTCCGGATTGCAGCAGCGTGCTGCGAACGTGACCTATCCGGTCATTGTGGATGGTGTGCTCTACTGCGAAAAGGAGAGCGGGTTTGTGGAGTCGTTTTCGCTGATACAATAAGAACCCGTCTTACATGTGTCTTGTGAAGACAGGTTCTGAGAACCGATTCTCAAAAAAGGAGGAATTTCTTTTGAGCAATATGAAGAGAGTTTGCCCGAAGTGCGGGCGGGTGTTTTCCCAGGAGGACGGCTTTTGCGATGACTGCGGATGCCGGCTGATTCTTGCATCGGAGGACATGAAGATTCCCGGCCAGCCGGAGCCGGAGCAGAATTTCTATGAGCAGCCGCCGGTACAGCCGGAGCAGAATTTCTATGAACAGCCACCGGTACAGCCGCAGCAGAACTTCTATGAGCAGCCGCCGGTACAGCCGCAGCAGAACTTCTACGAGCAGCCGCCAATACAGCCCCAGCCGGAGAAGAAACCGCAGAAGAAGAGCAATCTCCTGCTGCTGATTATTATTGTGCTCTGTGTGCTGATTATCGCCGCTGGTATCCTCATTGGTTTTCTGATTTTCCGGGACAGCGAGGGCGAGGGCGATGCCGGAAACGGCAATGCGGAAGGCGCACTCCAGACCACGGCAGTGCTGGAGGCAGATGCATCGTCTGCCGCAGGAGATGACGCAGAGACGATTGTAACCACACTTGCCACAGAGGAGAACGGTCTGCATTTTGCGGAGAACACCATGACTACCACGGTGACCACGACCACGGAAGCGCCGGAAAAGCGGTATCAGGTCTTTACGGAGGCGTGCAGCTGGGAGGATGCCAGGAAAAAGTGCGAGGCCGCCGGTGGACATCTGGCGTACATCACCAGTGAAGAGGACTGGGCAAAGGTCATCAATGCGCTGAACGGAACCGGATTGAAATACGTTTGGCTCGGCGGAACGACCTCTATCTCTGCGGACGAAACCCGCATCACCGCAACTTGGCTGGACGGCAGCAGCATGGACTATATCTACGATGCGAACCACTGGTTTGCCAACGAGCCGTCCGGACGGGACTTTTCCTCTGCGGACAAGCCGCTGGAACCGTATATTCTGCTGTGGAATGTCAATGATGTATGGAGTCTGAACGACAGCAGCGATGCGGTTTTGAGCTGCTATAAGCACGAGCAAATCGGCTATGTCTGCGAATTTGACTGATAGGAAGGCAACGTATGCGCAAGAAACAAATCATTAGCATTCTGACCGCTTCGCTTCTGGCGATGGCGTGCGGATGCTCCAACATTGACCAGCCGGACACGGCAGAGCAAACGCCCACCGCAGCAGCGGAAACGTCTTTGCAGACGGAGAATTCTGCGCCGGAGCTGCACTTCCAGACCACTGCGGATTCAAAGCAGGCCACATTGGGAACAACAGAAACCAGTGATGGTCTGGCCTCACAGTATCTGGCGAAGATGACGCTGGAGGAAAAAATCTACCAGATGTTCATGGTGACGCCGGAGATGCTGACGGGCTATGGCGTGGTGACGGAAGCTGGCGATTCCACTAAGGCTGCGCTGGCGCAGTATCCCGTGGGCGGACTGATCTACTTCGCCCAGAATCTGGAAACGCAGGAACAGACCAGGACGATGCTCGCTAACTGTCAGGCATTCGCTGAGGAATCCGGCATCGGGCTGTTTCTGGCGGTGGACGAAGAGGGCGGAACGGTGGCACGTGTGGCAGATCAGCTGGGCACGACAGCGTTTTCGGACATGTCAGTCTACGGCGCACAGGGCGATCCGCAGCAGGCGTTTGACATCGGAAAGACCATTGGCACGGAAATCGGAGCGCTGGGCTTTAACGTGGATTTTGCGCCGGTGGCAGATGTGAATCTGTGCAGCGGGAACGAGCTGGGCGGACGCATTTTCAGTTCCGATGCCAACGTAGTGGCGGAGATGGTTGCCTCGGAGGTCAAGGGCTTTCAGGAGAGCGGTGTCATGGCGACGCTGAAACACTTTCCGGGACTTGGCGCAGAAGACGGCAACGCACATTATGACACCAAGATCGTCATTGACCGCACGCTGGATCAGCTGCGTCAGGAAGAATTTGTGCCGTTTTCCAGCGGAATTGAAGCAGGCGTGGACTTTGTCATGGTTTCCCATCAGGTGGTCACCGGAATCGGAGACGATCTGCCGGGCGATCTGTCCTACCAGACAGTGACAGAGCTTCTGAAAGGCGAGCTTGGATTTCAGGGAATCGCCATTACAGATTCTCAGGCGATGAACACCATCTCCGGTGTCTATGGTGCCGGCGAGGCAGCCGTTATGTCCGTTCAGGCGGGAATCGATATTGTCCTGATGCCGGAGGATTTGACGCAGGCATTCGAGGCAGTTCGCAGCGCCGTGGAGAGCGGTGAAATTTCCGAGGAACGCATTGACCAGAGTGTGCGCCTGATTCTGGAAAAGAAAGAGAAGCTGGGACTTCTGACCCCGCTGTCTTAGAGCATGTTCACACGCTAAGTACTGAATACCGATAGAATAAACGGAGCAGCATGGAAATTCACCGATGCTGCTCCGTTTTTTGATGTGATTTTACTGGCGAAGTGTTACTTGCCGAAAGAGAACAGACCCTTTTTCTCATACGGCTCCGAATGCCAGTCTTTCAGCTCGTAGCCGATCTCCTGAATTTCCTTTTTCAGCATGGAGATGTCCAGTTCGTTTTCGCTGATGATGGTGGTTTCGCCGCTTTTGGCAGAGGACTTTACCTTTTTCACGGCGCAGTTTTTCCGAACCAGATCGTTCATATGTGCCTCGCACATGCTGCACATCATACCGTCAATGCTCAATACTGTTTTTACCATAAGTTTACCTGCTTTCTATGGAGGTGCTGTTGTTTGTATAAGGCTATTATATACCCCTATAGGGTATTTGTCAAGGCGATTTGTCAATGAAGTCTGTACCGAAAATTCAATTTCTGTGATTTGCACAAACGATTTGTGAAATAAAATTCCTCCATTGTGCAGATGCAATAAAATTATAAAATGTCACATGTCACAAATAAAAATAGAATATATGTGCAAGGAAGATGCTGGAAAAACTATGCCGGATTTTCTGCAAAATCGGGAAAAGCAGCGGAAAATGCGCTTGTTTTCACATCGGTTTTTCGGGATAAAATGTTGCACATTGGACATGGATTGTTGTATAATAAAAGAAAAAGCAGGAGAAGGAGGAAAATTGTGTCTGATTTTGGGGAAGAACTTTCTAGTCTGATGGCGAAAAAAACGATCTCGGCGGAGAATCTCTGTCAGATGGCGGAGCTGAATCCGGCGTACTTGGAGAAGCTGAAGTGCGGAAAGCTGCTGCCGTCAAACTATGGAGTTGTGAAAAAAATTTCTGAGGTGCTGGGGCTTGTGCCGGAGGAGAGATACCAGCTGTGGAATTCCTATAAGGTGTCGAAGCTGGGAGAAAAGCACATGTGCACAGAGGAGGCACTCAAAGCACTGTTTGCGCTGCCGGCGGCACGTCCGCAGCGGGCGCCGGGAGAGATAAATGCAGTGTCCTTGCAGAACGGTGTGCCGATTTGCGGCAGAGAACGGGTGTATCAAGCCATCCGGCAGCTGCTTCGGGAGAGCACAGATTCTGCGGATCTGCTGCTCCATGTGGAACAGCAGGAGTTTTGCCGGATTTTAGGAGAGGAAATCTGGGAGAAGGGTGCGGATTACCGCTGCCGCCTGCTGCTGTATCTGCGGGAGGAGCGAATGGCGGAGAAGAATGTGGCCTCGTTTGGGATGCTGGTGCCGGCGCTTTTGTCCGGCAGGATCGAGGTGCACTATAATTACATTGTGGCAGAGAAGCTGGTGGATTATATTTTGTTTCCGTTTTTGATTCGGACGGAACAGGCGCTTCTGCTGCTGAATCAGGACTTGTCCGCTGCGCTTTATCTGGACGAGCCGGAAACAGTGGCGATCTATGGCAGTTATTTTCAGAAAAAATACGGGAATGCCAGACAGCTCTGCGCTGTATTCGAGAGCGCAGACCGATTTATTCGGGAGAGCCAGGTGCTCTTTGCCGAGGACGGCAGCACGAAGCCCATGGATTTTTACATTCTCAGCAGAAAGCCCTGTGTGATCTTTGAAAACGATGAGAAAATCGTGCGGGAGCATGTCTGTGCTGAGAATATGGCAGATGGCTTTGTCGAAAATTATATGACGTTCCTGTACGAGAAGATCTTCAGCGGGGTAAAGAAGATGAAGATTCTCTTCTGCCGTGACGGAATGACGGACTTCCTGAACAGCGAGGAATTTCACGAGTTCCACCCGACGGTGGACAAGTCCATTCCCAAGGCAGTGCGGCAGGAATTTTTCGGAAAGATGATCCGGCAGGCACAGGAGAATGACAACATGCAGCTGGGACTGCTGGAAAACGCACTGTTCACCCGACGGCGGCACTGCATCAATCTCTGGTCTACCGGAAAAATGCTGCTGATGTTCGACTTTGAGGACAGCTATCGTCTGGTGCTGCTGCAGGAGAACACCATTGTGTCTGCGATGATCGAGTATTTTCGGGCGCTGCGGAAGGCGGAGGCAGTCCGCACCAAGGAGGAAACGCTGGAGATCATGCAGCAGGAACTGGATGCATGTTAGGGCTTGTTTGAAAAATCCGTACATTTGTTAAAACGCCCATAAATCACTGTCT
>OIYT01001597.1_pt1 | contig 15623 bp, 12 predicted proteins | sample 1588201 | NCBI WGS metagenome assembly OIYT01 (sample SAMN03283260) | human gut metagenome | biome: human-associated habitat; material: feces | host: Homo sapiens | place: USA | collected 2013
GTACAGTGACTTGTCGTCAGTTTCCTAACTTGACATTCGCTCCACGGAAAACCTGCATAGAATGCAGCAACCTCACGCTTCATAGCTATCATGCCACAGCAATATTGAGTATAAACCAGGGTCTATTGGATTGCAAGTATTTTTTTTGCGAAATTGTATTTTTTTTGTATTTTTTTTCGTACAAAGCAATTTTGGGGGTATATATGGTAGGAAATACGAAAGAACTGTCCTGTATCAACGCGATCACGCTTGACTACCTTGCGATATGTGGCGGATTTGTTTACAAATCCGTCATGCAGCCACCACGCATCGGCAAAGCCGATTCTTCATGCGTGGTGGTTCCCGTTTACAAATCTCAGTCATCTGCGCTATCGATTGCTTATGATACAGGGCAGTTCTTTCTTGGTATGCATATATATCCCTGATGGGGACCTTCCACATTATATATAGCTGATGTATATAGATTCTATATTGGGTAATTGCATTGCACTTCTATGGTAATGTGTTGTGTTTCTTCTATATATAATAGGATATTATACGCGTTTGTTTTTAACGTCGTCGAACTCCTGAAGGATTTCTGCGTCAGGAGCCGGTGTCAGAAGGCTGACAACGACGATGCAGATCAGGCTGATAATGAAACCGACCAACAGGGAATAAAGACCTGTGTAGTCGCCGATCGTTACGCGAATCGCATTTCCTGCTTCATCTACAGTAGAGACGATCTTTAAGTAGTCCCATACAATAACAGTGATTGCACCGGATAAAACACCTGCAACTGCACCCTGCAGATTGGTACGTTTCCAAAACAGGGACAATACAACAAGCGGTCCGAAGGCTGCACCGAAGCCTGCCCATGCGTTGGATACAAGTCCCATGATGGAGCTGTTCGGATCAAGTGCGATCAAGTAAGCAAGTACTGCAATGACGAGTACTGTGATACGGCTGATATTCAGAACTGTCTTATCATCCGCATCCTTTTTAAATACACCCTTGTAGATGTCTTCCGCTACGGAAGAAGCACTGACAAGGAGCTGGGAATCTGCTGTTGACATGATCGCAGCCAGAATACCGCATAAGAAAATACCACCGACCACCGGCAGATAATAGTTTTCCGTAAAGAGCTGCAGGATCATCTTAATAAATACTTTTTCTGTATCGCCGCCTTCCAGTGGAGTTGTCAGGAATGCTCTGCCGACTACACCAATGAAGCATGCAAAGAACAGGGAAAGTGCAACCCAGATGATCGCTACTGTTTTGGATTTTTTTAATTCTTTTTCATCGCGGACTGCCATGAAACGTACAAGGATATGTGGCATACCACAATAACCGAGTCCCCATGCAAGCTGTGAAATGATATCGATTGCTGAATATGTCTTATCTCCATTTCTGATAAGGCTCAGGAATGCGGAAGAGCCGCCCGCAACGCCCTGCGCATCCAGTGCTGCGGAAAGGTTACCTCCAATGATCCCATATGCCATGATCGGAACGATCAGAAGGCCGATCAGCATCAGTGTTCCCTGGATAAAGTCTGTCACACAGACTGCCATGAACCCGCCAAGGAATGTGTATACCAGAATAACAAGTGCACCGATCGTCAGTGCAATGCGGTAATCTACACCAAATACGGAATTGAAAAGCTTACCGCCGGATGCCAGTGCTGATGCGGTATAAACAAGGAAGAAAATAACAATCGTGATCGAAGAGATCAGCAGAAGCACTTTCTTCTTATCATGGAATCTGTTCTCAAAGTAAGTAGGCAGTGTCAGGGAATTGTTCGCCCGGATCGTATAACGGCGAAGCGGTCCTGAAATAACCAGCCAGTTTACAACCGTTCCGAGGAAAAGGCCGATCGCGATCCACGACTGTCCTGTTCCCAGCGCATATACGCCGCCCGGAAGCCCCATCAGAAGCCATCCGCTCATATCCGATGCCTGTGCGGAAAGCGCTGCCACAAAGCCTCCAAGACTTCTGCCTCCCAGAAAATAATCTTCTGCACTGCTGTTCTTCTTTGCGTAAGCAGCTCCGACTGCTACCATGCCCAGAAGATAGAGTACAAACGCTACAATGATCCAACCTAATGTATTACTCATGTTCTCCTCCCATATGTAAGAATTTCGATTGTTTTGACTACTCTTTGCTACGGTAAAGTACAAAACTGTTACCTATTATAATGTATGAGATAGCATTTCGTCAAGGATACGTGTATACAATTTTAGACAAACAGAAAGGTGTCTGCACCGCAAACACCTTTTCTGCTTTATTTTGTAACTTTCGTCGTTTTTGCTGCACCTCTGGCTCTAAACACTTTACGATAGCTGCTTATCTTTTTCTTTGGTACTTTGAAGGCTGCTTTTTTATGAATTCCTTTGAATGCCTGACTACCGACATTTTTCTTGGTCAGCTTTGTTGTTTTCACCGTGATCTTCTTTAATTTACTGCAGCCATAGAATGCCTTTTTGCCGATCTTTGTGACATTCTTTCCAATCACAACTTTTTTCAGCTTCTTATTATTTTTAAATGCATTTGCTGCGATCGAAGTTACCTTATAAGTCACCTTATCAATTGTAACAGTGTCAGGGATCGTCACGGAAGCTTTCTGCTTTTTGCTGCCCTTGTATACAACCGTAGGATTCTTTTCTGCAGCGCTTGTTACCTGATAGCTGGCACCTTTCGCTGTCAGCTTTGTGCCCTTTGCAGGTACTTTTATATCCTGCCCCGGCTGCTGGCTCGGTGCTTCGCTCGGCTTCTGGCTTGGCGTTTCGCTTGGCTTCTGGCTTGGTGATCCGCTCGGCTTCTGGCTCGGCGATTCGCTCGGCTGTGTACTGGATGGCAGTTTCGGGATTGCAACTGCAGCTTTCTTTTCATGACAAATGCTGCATTCCTCGTGTCTGCTTCCCTCTGCCTGCTCCGTTGCTTCTCTGTCAATAATCCATGTAAAGCTATGCCCTTTGGCAGGAACCACTACTGTGTTTGCTGACACTTCATTCGTTCCTTCCTGATCTGTGTAAAGTTTTCCACAGACACTGCATTTGTAATAAGCCTTGTTTCCTGCTTCTGTACACTTTGGTTCTTTGGCTTTTACTTCCTGTAAGGTATAATCATAACTTTCCTGTTTCTGTTCGTTCGCATAGGTATAAACTGTATGCGCCTCATCTTTTGCGCAGTCCTGATAGGTAATGTTCTGGTATACCTTTGCGCCGCCTAATACCGGATAAGCTTGCACATCATTTCCGGAGAGTGTCTGTCCCCAGACCGGTTCCTCACGGTCAGCCTGCAGCAGATATGCGATCTCGCCGCTTTCAAATGCCTGCGAAGACTTTCCTTCGGTCTGTTTGATTGTTGCATCTTTTAAATATCCAATCGCATCTCCTGTGTACAAATTTGAATCATAGTATGCATTCTGAAAGTCAACCTTATTACTATTACCACAAATACCCCCAACATTTGTATTTCCGCTGACAGTTGCCTGGCTGTAGCAATTTTCAACAAGACTGTAACCGATATATCCTCCGATACCACCAATGTCTTTTGTATCCCCTATCACGTTTCCTCTATTATAACAATCTTTTATCCATATTGTATTATCCAATCCGGAACTTACTCCAACAATTCCGCCAACATTAAATTCCCCGTTAACAATTCCGACATTGTAACACCCTTGCAATGTAGCACGATTATCTCCACAAATACCACCTATACTCTTACCGTTTCCATAGACATTTCCCGCATTATAACAGTTCTCTATCATACTATTACTTCGACTACGACCACAAATGCCTCCTAAGTAACTTTTCCCACATACTGTAGCCGTACTATAACAGTTCTGTATCGTTCCACCCTCAGCGGATCCACAGATACCACCAATATTATACTCACCTCTCATATAAGAATCCAGAATTCTCAAGTTTCTGGTCACTCCTGCATCAAGCCCAAATAAACCTGCAAAGCTTTTTTTATTAAAGGCATATTCCGAATCCTCAACCGGCGCATCATACAGATTCGCATACAACCCACTGATGCTGTGCCCCTTTCCATCAAAAATACCTGCGTACAGCATCTGTTGTCCATTCTTAGCATTTATCTTTCCCATAGGTAACCATATCCGGAAGGACGTTCCATTTGTAACTTTTCCGTCATCATCTGTATTAATGCTTGTCAGCAGATCTTTATTCACAATGATATCTGCTGTCAGAACTGCATTCGCCTTCAGATTCTGCGCGGTTCCGTCTGTCAGTGTTCCGTTTACAAGCCCGGCAAACCAGTAGAGCTGCCCTGCATTTCCGATTTCGTAGGCTTCGTCACTGTCCGTTATTTCGCCATTGGCATCTATATCATATTTGCCGGTTGTAAGTACTGCAGGCTCGTATGCGTCACAGCCGTCGTCTGTGCAGAAACCATTTTTATATGTGTGTGTTCCGTCCGCGGTTTCTGTGTCCGGATCTGCTGTTTCTGCATCCAGATCTATGTTCTCTGCTTCCCTGTTCTCTGCTCCACCGTTTTCTACTTCTGGCTCACCTGTTTTCTTTGCTTCTACTACTCCCGATCCCGTTTCCCCTGTAACAGCATTCTCACTGACTGCCAGCACTGTTTCTTCTGCATTTACGTCTGCCACATTTGCAGAGGTAAACACAAGCATTGCTGCCATAGCTGCTGCGATCATTTTTCGGGCTTGTCTGCTGACTGCTCTGTTTCTACTCTTTTCCATCATTTTATTTTCCTTTCACACATTTCCGTCGTTTTTGCCAAACACCATATTTTTTCCCATAAACCGCTTTGCGCAGCCGGTACTTTTAGTATCAACATATGTGAAAATTATAAGAGATATCTCTCTGCCTGTCAATGTTTGCCAACATCCGCCGCCAGAGTATCCATGAAATTTCGTTCGCGGATTTTGGACAGCGTTTTCTTGCAATTCATTTACATATCCCTTGACGTTTTCAAAAGCGTAGTCCACAATAGAATAAAATGTACAGAAAGGATTACACCCATGTGGATAGCAGATAATTGGAAAGATTATGAAGTACTGGACACCTCAGACGGCGAAAAGCTGGAGCGCTGGGGTGATTATATTTTAGTGCGCCCGGATCCGCAGGTCATCTGGAGCACAGGGCATGATGCCAAAGAATGGAAACAGAAAAACGGACACTACCATCGCAGCGTCAAAGGCGGCGGTCAGTGGGAATTTTTTGACCTGCCAAATGAATGGACGATCTCCTACCGGGAGCTTACCTTCCATCTCAAGCCGTTCAGTTTTAAGCATACGGGACTTTTCCCGGAGCAGGCGGTAAACTGGGACTGGTGTGCCCGGAAGATCCGGGCAGCCAGAGAAAAGGATCCGGGCAGAGAGCTTAAGGTATTAAATCTGTTCGCTTATACCGGCGGTGCTACGATCTCCGCAGCAAATGCCGGTGCAAATGTCACACATGTCGATGCCTCCAAAGGAATGGTTACGTGGGCAAAAGAAAATGCGGTTTCAAGCAACATTCCCGGCGATAAGATTCGCTGGCTCGTTGATGACTGTGCCAAATTTGTAGAACGCGAGATCAGGCGTGGCAATACTTACGATGGCATCATCATGGATCCGCCTTCTTACGGAAGAGGTCCGAAAGGGGAAATCTGGAAGATCGAGGAAAGTATTTTCCCATTCATTGAACTGACTTCCAAAGTATTATCCAAAGATCCTGTTTTCTTTTTGATCAATTCCTATACGACAGGACTGCAGCCTGCTGTCCTCTCCTATATGTTAAATACGGTACTGACAAAGAAGCTGGGCGGATGTGTTGCTGCGGATGAAATCGGATTACCGGTCACAAGATCCGGGCTGGTTCTGCCATGCGGTGCCAGCGGCAGATGGAGTATGGACTAAAGGTACTGTACTCAGGCAGTTCACAGCTATTACAGCTTGCGTTTCTGCTCTTTCTACACAATTAATTAATTACAAGACGTATGCAATCCATGCGCCGGAAATGAGGCAAAAGATGAAAAACGGAACAATGATGCAATATTTCGAATGGTATCTGCCATCCGACGGTTCTTTATGGAACCAGCTTAGTGAAAAAGCTCCTGCACTTGCAGAAGCAGGTATTACCGCGGTCTGGTTACCTCCGGCTTACAAAGATGCCTATGGTACAAACGGCGTCGGCTATGCGGTGTATGATCTATATGACCTTGGTGAATTTGACCAGAAAGGCAGTGTTGCTACCAAATATGGCACAAAGGCCGAATATCTGGCTGCAATCCATACCTGTCAGGAATACGGAATTGATGTTTATGCTGATATCGTACTGAATCACAAGATTGGTGCTGACGGAACAGAAATAATAAATGCCGAAGAATGTAATACAGGAAACAGGGAACAGGAAACAACAGGCATCGAACAGATCACCGCCTGGACCATTTTTAATTTTCCGGGAAGAAAAGGCAAATATTCCGATTTTGTCTGGACATCCAAATGCTTTGACGGTGTAGACTGGGATGATAAACAGAAAAAGAACAGTATTTATCTCTTTGAAGGAAAAGAATGGGACAAGGATGTGGATTCAGAAAACGGAAATTATGATTATCTGATGGGGGCAGATATTGATTTCAGCGAACCTGAGGTAATTGCCGAACTTACCAAATGGGGAAAATGGTATCTGGATCAGACACAGGTAGATGGATTCCGTCTGGATGCATTAAAACACATTGACTATGATTTTTACCGCGACTGGATCACTGCCATGCGCAGCTATGCAGGACGCGAACTGTTTACTGTCGGCGAATACTGGCACAGGGAATGCTGGGCACTCGAAGCCTATCTGGAAAAAACAAATTATGCTCTGTCTTTGTTTGATGTACCGCTTCACTTTAATTTCCACTATGCATCCTATAACAGTGAAGGCTACGATCTGCGCAAGATCTTTGATGGCAGTCTTGTTGCTGCAAAGCCGCAGAATGCAGTTACTTTTGTAGACAATCACGATACAGAGCCGGGGCAGGCACTCTGCTCTTTTGTAGACAGCTGGTTCAAACCGCTTGCCTATGCGCTCATCCTGCTGCGCGAAGCGGGATATCCGTGTGTCTTTTACGGAGACTGCTACGGTATTCCGTCCCAGAATGTAGCTCCGGTCGGCAAAACGCTTACCAATCTGCTCTCTGTCAGAGCTTCCCATGCTTACGGAGCACAGCATGATTACTTTGATGACTATCATTGTATCGGATTTACCAGAGAAGGGCTTGCAGAAGATGAAAATACCGGACTTGCCTGCATCCTCTCTTCCAAAAATGACACCCAGAAGACCATGTATGTCGGGAAACATCATAGTGGGCAGAAATTTTTTGATGTGTTATTCGGCTATCGCCATATGGTTACAATCGATGCGGACGGAAACGGCTCCTTCCCTGTTCACGGCAGATCAGTTTCTGTCTGGATTCCGGTGTAACCGCTAATCCAAAAGTTCCACTGCTGTATTTAAAGCCGCAGAAGTTTCCAGACCGATGGAAAACGCACGTCTTTTCGCACCATCGGTTCTACATCCGGGAAGTACCGGAGCATACGATACTCATAAAACAGGAGCATTCCGGCAATGATCACGATCAGAAGCTGTAGTGCTCCTTTTGGTTTGCAGCCTTTGATATAACGGCAGAATGCCAGATATAACAGAAAAAGCAGCCAAACATAAATAAACGGATGCATGGAAAATGCCGCAGCAAAATGTCCGGTCAGAAGCAGGACACCTGCTCTCGTCAGACCGCATCCCGGGCATGGCAGTCCATACAGGATCTGCACCGGACATACATCATGAAAAATAAGCGCAAAAAGGATAAGACATGCCAATGTCGCAGCACATCCTATCCCATTCTTTTTCAGATCATCTTTTATTCTCTCTACAATATCATGCATTTCGGTAAAACAACCTGTCTTCTTTTTTTCATTTCCAGTGCATCATTACAACATGGCATATGATAACCTGTTGTCCGCTTTTCTGCATGCTTCTACTTTCTCTGTTCTTCCAGCAGATCAAAAAGGGCATCATCACTGTCTTCCACCCACGCGGTCTCTTCCTCTTTATTCAGTCCCAGAAACTTTGCCAGAGTCTCCTCTGTATCGGAATTGTTCCATTCGATGATGTAATCATCGATTGCTTCCAGTTCTATCTCATGCGAAAGATATCGTTCTTTAAAAGTTTTGCTCATGTAAGCCTCCGTTCTGTACCTCTTGCACACTATTGCCCGCAACTTGTCTTTTTACTCTTCCTGTCCGTAAATCTCCTGCTTTAAAAGCTTTTTATTTGCCTCAAAATCAACCTGCAGAACTGCCATCTTGCGGATCGTGGCATTGGAATAAGTGCCTTCTGCCGGAACCGTGCTCTGTACCACTTCGTATGTCAGAAGTTTACTTGCCTGCGTTGATAAGCTGTACATTTCCGTCTGTGTTAGGTTTGTTGTCAGATTCGGGAACAGACCGTCTATCAGTTCACCGGAATTGGTTGCCATGGCAAGTGGCAGCTTTTTCATAACGGCAGAAAGTACTTTTCTCTGTCTTTCGGTTCTGCCGAAATCCGTTCCGATATATCTGTTTCTGCTATAAGCAAGTGCCTGTGGACCGTTCAGATGGATTTCCCCGCTTAAGGAGGTATCCAGATAATCCGTTGTCATTTCTTTTCCTTCCAGCAGGTTGTATTCATTTAAGTAAGCATTGATCCACTGTACTTCCTCATTCGTCACTTCCAGATCTACGCCGCCGACTGCATCTACCAGACTTGCAAACGCCTGGAAGTTCACAAGTACATATCTGTTTACTTCAATATCCAGATTCTGCTTGATCGTCTCACACAAAAGTGCCGGACCTCCATAAGCGTAGGCTGCATTTAACCGATTGCTGTCATGTCCCGGAATATCCACATACATATCACGAAGCAGTGAGGTCATGTGAATTGTCTTTGTCTTATTGCTGATGGAAATCAGGATCATTGCATCGGAACGGCCGTCTTCTCCGTTTTCACGGGAGTCGTTTCCGATCAGCAGCACATTAATCACACCCTGCTCCTTTAAGGAACCGCTTGCCAGCTCGTCCGACTTTTCATAATTCATTTTGTGGTAGATCCGTCCCATTGTCAGATACCACCACAGGAAAAATGCCAGAATAACGATACCGAGTATCAGCAGTATTTTCTTTGGCTTGGACAGTCTGTCCTTCTTTTTGCCGTCATTCTCTTTCTTTTTCTGTCTCTTATCGGCTTTTCTGTTGGACTTTTTATGCTGTTTCTTCCTATTTTCAGATACAGGCGGTTCATATCCCCGATGCTTTTTCTCAGGCGCTATGCTCCGGCGGTCAGCGATAGTTTCCTGTCTCCGGTGAGCTGACGCTTCCCTGTCTGTGTTACGGTATCTGTCTGTCTCTTCGGACGTTCTTCTCCTGCTTGCCGTATCTGCTGCATGGCTCATCTGTCTTTCGCCCACGCTGTTTCTATGTTCCGGCTGTCCCGCCGCAGCTGTATATCCGCCTGCGGATCTCCTCTCATAGCTTGCCTGCCTCTTTGGCGTTACTTCTGTGGCAAACTCAGTCTTTAATTCTTTTTCCTTTGGCTCTTCGTTGTATATGATGGTTCTGTTCGGTGCCACCTGCTCCTTGCGGACACCTGCCAGCTCTTCGTCCAAAAAGCGTTCCAGCCCATCCTGTATTGCTTTATTTTCTTCAATCGAATCCTTATTCATCTTTATCACCCTTCGAAAATCATAGCATGCCTTTCTGAAAATTCCTAGCGAAAAAAGGAATCTTAAATAAATCTTCAAAAAGTTCCTGTAAAATTTACGAAGAGACCTGTGCTTTTTTATGGAAAGGATCCTTGGATATGATGATACCGCCAACAACCAATATTGCCCCGATCATGCCACTGATCCCCAAATGCTCTTTCAGAAAAATACTACCCATGATTGCAGAACTTACCGGGCTGACTGCGATAAGCAATCCTGCCCGTTCTGCAGTCAGGCGGCTTTGCGCCACCGGCTGGAGGGTAAACCCGAAGCCCGTACAGACAACTGCCAGATAAATGACCATGAGCCAGCTCGTCTGTCCCTGTGGCAGTGTCGGCTGTTCAAACAGGAACGATGCAATCATTCCGAGCGCACCAATCGTTCCGACCTGTACCATTCCGATCAGCAGTGAATCATCATTGTGCGATAATCTGTCTGTGATAATGATCGCAACCGCATATAAGATACCGGATAAAATACCGATCAGTTCTCCTGTTCCCAGTGCGATCCTGCCACCTTCCAGCGTCAGGAATCCAATTCCGGTCATAGAAATCAGAACACCTGCCACACTATATTTTGCAGGCAGTCTGCGCAAAAGCACCGCTTCAAAGATCGGTACAAATACGATCGCCATATTTTCCAAAAAAGATGATGTAGATGAGGCTGTCAGCCGGAGCGTAAAAAGCTCTGCCGTCATAACGCAGAAAAAGGCCAGTCCGACCAGCAATCCCTTTAGCAGGGTCTGTTTTTTGATCTTCACAAGCCTTTTCCCAAATGGGATACAGAGAAGCAGAAATGCCAGCAAAAATCTGACTCCCAGCAGATTAAACGGATCCATCGCGTTCATTGTGACCTTCGACATCACAAAGGAGGTACTTCGGGCAACCAGTACAAAAATCAGTAAAATCTCGGCTCCCCGTTCTGTTTGTATGCTGTTTTTTATATTCATTTGTATATCTCCCTGCTTTTTTCAGACAGTATAGCACCCGGTATGTACAACGGTTCAGCCGCGCTTTATTCATATGCCCTGTGATACTGCCTATTTTATGCCTGCGAAAGAGAAGCCACTGTAATCGTATACTTACTTTCGCCATTCGCAAGTATTTTACCATTCGTGTCAAGTATTGTAACGGATTTCCCGTCTGCATCTGTGATCGTGAAGCAGCGATTTTGTGTTACACCCCGATCAGGCTCTCATGAAGGAACGACAGTATTTTCCGATAGCTTTCCTCTCTCGCCTCCATGCATTCCTGTGGATACTTCTTTTCCATCGTCAGGAAGTGTCCCAGCATACGGCGCAGCTTCTCTATATCGCCTCCGCCCATGGCAGCAAGTGCTTCTTCCGGCATTCCGAGCAGATGGCTGCCTTTTTCATAGATCACACACTCATAACGATGCGGATACTGCTTCTTTTGCAAAACCTGCATCATACGTTTCACTGCCTGATCAGACGGCCATGTATCATCATAGCCCGGTGCCAGAAACAGCCAGTCACAGCTTCCGTTTTCCACCTTGATCCGGCTTGCATCCGTTCTGCCTTCGAAGCACTCATTATAATAGAAGCGGTTCATTGCTTTAGAATCATAACGCGGATCTTTTTTCCATTTTTTTAATGTAGCAGGCAAGTGCGAAAGTGCCTGGGCAGGTTCATACGGAATCTCTTCCCCATGCAGGGTAAAATAGGATTTATGCTGCCTGATGACCATATTTTTACATCCTTCCACCACAAAATCAAAGCCAGCAACCACGACAGCACAGCTGATCTGTGGAAAGTAAGCGCCGCAGAGAGCGGTATAAGCAGCTCCAAGCGAAAGCCCTGTCATGCCGATCTTTGTGATCCTTACCGGACATTTTTGCAATAGCCAGTCGATCGCACGTTCCACATAATCGAGTGGGATCGCGACTGTCTGCTTTGAAAGCGGCTTCCACAGATAGTAACCCACGGCTAATACACTGTAGCCTTCTCTTGCTAAAATAGCGGCTCTTGCTTCTACCACATTCCGTGTTTCTCCACTGCCACCCACAAAAATAACCGCTTTATCCACATAGCGGTCTCCCTGATAAAAACTGCCAAGAAACCCTTCCTTTTCCAGGCTGCAGACCAGATCCGGTTTTCTTTCCTGTCCGTTTTGCATAAAAAAACTCCCTTCTGTATTACATGTTAGTCATTTCTAACCCAAATTGTAACACAGAAGAGATCGTTTTACTATCCTATTGCTGCAGGAATCTTCAAACCTTCCCTTACAAGCTCTTCGTTTTCAATCACAAACTTGTCAAATGTGATATGCTCAATTGCTTCCTCCGCAATTGCTGCGCAGTTATCTGCCATTCTGTCCATATTATATAAAATAGAAGAATAAGTTCCTGTCAGCTTACCGCCGGCAAACATTTTGGATATATAATCTGTGATCCGATCCTGCAGCTTCTTCATTCTTTTCACCGGCTGCCTTCTGCAGGGCGTCACTCATACTGTTCATACCATATAAGAACAGCGCAAGACCACCCACCAGGCCAAATATTACCTGTAATTTTTCATTCATACACTTTCTCCTTTGCCTGATACACTTTTTTCAGTGTATCAGCGGGGAGAAAAGTGCAATATCGCTTTTGAGTAAAATAAAAGTAAAATTTATGTCAAGTATGCAGCAGCTTTGCCAGATCTTCTTCCGGTGTGGAGATCTTTCCAATATTATAGTTCTTTACCAGAATATCCAGTACATCCCCGGACAAAAATGCAGGCAGTGTAGGTCCAAGCAGAATATCATGGATCCCCAGATGCAGCAGCGTCAAAAGAATACAGACTGCTTTCTGCTCATACCAGGAAAGTACCATGGAAAGCGGCAGCTCATTGACACCGCAGCCAAATGCATCTGCCAGTGCAAGTGCAATCCTAATCGCACCATAGGCATCATTGCACTGCCCGACATCCATAATACGCGGAAGCCCTGCTATCGACCCAAGATCCAGGTCATTGAAACGGAACTTTCCACACGCCAGTGTCAGTACGATCGTATCCGGCGGTGTCTGTTTGACAAATTCCGTGTAGTAGTTTCTGCCCGGCTTTGCACCGTCGCAGCCACCCACCAGAAAGAAATGGCGAATCTTTCCCGCTTTGACCGCTTCCACCACTTCCGCCGCATGAGAGAGCACTGCATGATGTCCAAAGCCTGTCATTACCTTTTTCCCGCCATTGATGCCATGAAGTTGTTTGTCCTCCTGATAGCCGCCCAGCGCAAGTGCCTTTTCAATGACGGGTGTAAAATCCTTATCCTCTCCGATATGCACCATCTCAGGATAGGAAACAACCTCTGTTGTAAAGATCCTGTCTGCATAGCTTTCCTTCGGCGGCATCAGACAGTTAGTCGTGAACAATACCGGTGCAGGAATATTTTCAAATTCCTTCTGCTGGTTCTGCCATGCGGTTCCGAAATTTCCTTTTAACTGCGGATGCTTTTTCAGCTCCGGGTAACCATGGGCGGGCAGCATTTCCCCATGAGTATATATATTGATTCCCTTGCCATCTGTCTGCTCCAGTAACAGCTTTAAATCCAGAAGGTCATGACCGGATATCACAATAAACGGTCCCTTTTCGATCTTCAGCGGTACTTCCGTCGGCTCCGGGTTCCCGTAGCTTTCTGTATTAGCACGGTCTAACAGCTCCAGACAAAGCAGATTTTTTTCTCCCACTTCATCTACAAGCGGCAGAAGTTCTTCTACCGTCAGCTTCTCGCCAAGCAGAAACAGTGCCTTCATGAAAAAGAAGTTTACCTCTTCATTCCGGAATCCCAATACCATGGCATGATAAGCATAGGCTGCCATGCCACGCAGTCCGAATAATACAAGGGATTTTAACGATCTGATGTTTTCCTCTGCTTTCCAGATGCTGTCAAGCTGCAGATCCTCTGTCATTCCGCACGGATTGGCGCAGCTTCTGCAGCCGGGCTTTAAGCTGTTCTTTTCCTGCTGCACCGCTGCGATCATTTCTTTTATGGATGCTTCATTAAAATTGACATTTGTCAGTGTGGCAAATAAAGAACGGATCACAAGATCACTTGTCCTCTGCTCTACTTTCCCGGCTCCGTTTAAAGAACGGGCAAGCCCGATCAATGCGCCGGTCAGTTCATCCTGCAGATTTGCCACCTCCGCGGTTTTGCCGCAGACACCTACCTTTCCGCTGCAGCCATCACAGCCCGCAGTCTGTTCACATTGAAAACAAAACATATTCTGTATTTCTTTTCCCATCGGACAATCTCTCCTTTTCTACGAATTTCTTATGTATTTAGTATTCTTCCGAATTGCATTTCTATGTATTTCTTTCAAAAAACAATCCGGAATATATGCCATATAGCTTTCTCTGCATATATTCCGAATCGCCATTTACCTGCATTTACAAAACGCCGTCAGCTCCATAAGAAAAACTGATCGGGACTGCCTGACTGTAGGCTTCCATCGCCTCGTTATAGGCTTTCTCTGTACTGCTTTTTTCTTTATCCATCCCCGGATAAGAACGGATATAGGAAACATTTCCGTCTGCATCGTAGCTTACCTCATCCTTCTGCTCACAGATGAGCTGATATGTCATTTCATCGATCACATATTTACTTACACTGTGATTTCCTGCCGTATAGATGCATCCCTGCCCATAGCTGACAGGATATGCGGTTCCTTCACTTTCCACACTGCCCAGATCCTTTACACTACCGTCTATCACATAATATACATGGCAGTCCAGAGTAACCTGCACTCCTGTATCATAGGTGTAGCTCTGCTCTGTCACAAAAAGCACATCATGCTCCAGCCCGATATCGACAAGCGCAAACTGCGTCTGATCATCCAGCCCTGCTATGGTATTCCCGTACAGCGATGCATTTTCCGCACTCTTTGTCACATCTTCAATCTCAATCGTTCCTGTATCGTAGCTCTGCAGCTTCCATGTCTTTATCTGTATGCTGCTTTTTACCGGATCATTTGCCGGTGCCGGAAATGTAAAGGTTCCGCTGTAACCATCTGCTGCCTTCTCCATTGCAGGTTCCACATCAGATGAGCCTGTATAAGCCCATGGTGTGTAAAAATAGTTCCAGTTATCCTCGCCGTTTAACTTGTCATTCAAAAGAATCCCATAGCTTCCATATTCGCCGCAAAGAAAACCATACGCTGCATACTGACCGGTCGGATCTTCTGCCATTTTGATCAGTACGTTGGCATCTTCCTTAAACTCTGCCGTATTGACCCATGGATAAGCCTTGGAAAGATCACCGTCAAGCTCTGCCAGAATACTGTCCATCATATCCTGCACCTGTTCCTCTATCTCCTGGCGTGCACTCTCAGCAGCAGCTTCCGCTGCTTTCTCTGTTTCCTGCTGTTTCTGTTCTGCTGCCTGTTTGGCATCCTCTGCCGACGCTGCATCCTGCTGCGTCTGTTCTGCCGTCTGTCTGGCAGCTTCTGTCTCCTGCTTTGCTGCTTCTTCCTGTGCACTTCGAGAGCTGTCAGTTACCTGCTGCTCACTCTGTGAAGCACTTGTATCATCCTCTGTTTTCTGACCGGTCAGACAGAAGACTGCTGCCAGTATCACAGCCAGTATTGCCAAAAGACTGCCCCATACTTTCGGCTTTTTAAAATCCAGAATATTTTTAATACGTCCTGATGTATCAGATTCTCCAAATGCAAGCGGAGAAAAGGTAACCTGCTTTCTGCCTGTTGCAAAAGTAAGCAGGGAATTGCTGTAAGCTTTTTTGATCTGTGTCCCAAGCTGCAGAAGCACAGCTTCATCACAGCTCATTTCCATATCCCGGATCATCAGAAAATATGCGATCCATACAAACGGATTGATCCAGTAAAACGTCAATAGCACAAATGCAAGCAGCCGCACGATCGGATCGCCCCTTCTG
>OIYT01001602.1_pt1 | contig 15608 bp, 14 predicted proteins | sample 1588201 | NCBI WGS metagenome assembly OIYT01 (sample SAMN03283260) | human gut metagenome | biome: human-associated habitat; material: feces | host: Homo sapiens | place: USA | collected 2013
GGAAAATTCAGCTCTGACCGTATTCGCTGATATTTCAATATTATATCTTCCAGACGTTTTTCGCATAGTCAGCGATTGTACGGTCAGAGCTGAATTTTCCTGCATTACACATATTGAGCCACTGCTTACGTGCAAATGCAATACGGTCTGCACTGTAGTCATTGATGCAGCGGAGTTTTGCTTCAACGTAGCTTCTGAGATCACCAAGCAGGTAATAGTGATCCGGCTTATGCCAGCTTGCACCGTCAAGAAGAGACGTATACAACTCTCGGAAATCACCGCTGCCGCCGTCAGAAACACTTCCGTCAATAAGAGACGAAACAACCTTGCGTATCATAAGATCTCCGGCGAATACGGCACGGCTGTCGTATTCCGGAACTATCTTTTCAAGCTCTTCAACCCTTGCACCGAAGATATAATTGTTTTCTTCTCCGGCTTCCTGAACTATCTCGATATTTGCTCCGTCATATGTTCCCAGAGTTACAGCACCGTTGAGCATGAGCTTCATGTTGCCGGTACCTGAAGCCTCCGTTCCGGCTGTGGATATCTGCTCGGAAACATCTGCGGCTGCAACCAGTTTTTCAGCGTAGGAAACGTTGTAATTCTGCACAAAAACTACCTTGATAAGATCTTTCGTTTCCGGATCGGAAGAAACTATTCTGCCAATCTCGTTTATATATTTGATTATAGCCTTTGCACGCTTATATCCGGGAGCAGATTTTGCACCAAATATAAATGTGGTTGGTGTGAAATTCTTTATGCTGCCGTCTTTGATTCCATAGTATATCCACAAAATTGAGAAAGCATTGAGCAGCTGTCTCTTATATTCATGCAGACGCTTTATCTGAATATCGTAAACTGATGCAGGATTGATTTCCACATTATCGTGTTCTCTGATAAATCCGGCAAGCTGAGTTTTTTTCTCCTGCTTGATATCAATAAATCTGCGAAGAATCGCTTCATCATCGGCATACTTTTTCAGTTCTTTAAGCATATCAAGGTCAACCGTCCATTTATCCGTTCCAAGAAGTTCCGTAATAAGACCGGACAGTTCGCTGTTGCACAAGGCAAGCCACCGCCGCTGAGTTATTCCGTTTGTCTCATTGAGGAAACGCTCAGGATAGATGCTGTACCAGTCTGCAAGAACGGTATCTTTCAGGATCTGAGTGTGAATCTCTGCCACGCCGTTGATATGACCGGATGCATAGCAAGCCATATCTGCCATGTGGATAAGTTCACCCTTGATTATCTTGATATTGCTGATTGTGTCCTTCTGTACGCCTTTGGTGTACATCTCAGCTATCAGCGATTCATTTATCTGAATAATGATCTCATAAATTCTGGGAAGAAGTTCTTTAACCAGACCTATCCACCATTTTTCAAGAGCCTCCTGCATTACAGTATGATTTGTATAGTTGAATATCTTTTTTGCCATTTCAAGAGCTTTTTCAAAGGTATATCCCTCATAATCAACAAGCTGACGAATGAGCTCCGGTATTGAGATAACAGGATGTGTATCGTTAAGCTGAATTGAAATATAATCAGCAAGATTATCAACTGTTCCGAATCTTGCCTTATGTTTTCTGATAATGTCCGTCAGTGACGCACAGCTAAAGAAATACTGCTGCTTAAGACGAAGCTTTTTGCCCTCGTTGGTATCATCATTTGGATAGAGCACACGGGAAATATCCTCAGCAAAGATCTTCTCCTTTGACGCTTCAAGATAGTTCTGATTATTGAATGTCTCGAAATCAAATTCCTTTACCGGCTCAGCCTGCCAGAGACGAAGAGTTCCGATGTTGTCTGTTTTGCAGCCGAAAATCGGCATATCATACGGAACCGCATAAACAGTCTGACCATTAAAACCAACAAGAACCGCCTCATCTCTGCGCTCAGACCAGGGGTCGCCGTTTCTTGACCAATCATCTGCCTCCTCACGCTGAAATCCGTCTACAATAGACTGCTTGAAAAGACCATATTTATAGCGGATTCCGTAGCCGTCAAGGGGCAGATCCAGCGTTGCGGCGCTGTCAAGAAAACAGGCTGCAAGACGTCCAAGACCACCGTTTCCAAGAGCAGCGTCCTCTATTTCTTCAAACTCGGACATTTCAAACCCGAAATCACTGCGCAGAACCTCTGCAACATCATCGTATATTCCAAGACAGAGCAGATTATTCTGGACAGCTCTGCCCACAAGAAATTCCATTGAAAGATATGCCGCACGCCTGCCTGAAAGATGCTTTTCACGGCTTTTCTGCCACTGCTCCGAATACATTTCCATTATGGCTTCGCCAACCGCATTGTGAACTTCATACACGGAATCGCCATGCCAGTTTTTCAGCTTTTCGCTTAATTTTTCCTTTAATACATTCTTATCCATTTTATCAGACCTCCGTATCATCTGTTATATATTTTATTAAGCTTTTTAATTCTTTTAGCAAGCTCCGGCGTAAAATCGCTTTCTTTCGTCCGGAACTGCCAGTTGCAGCCAAGAGTTGACGGCGTATTCATTCTGCCATCAGGGGGACTGTCCAGAAAATCCTGAATCTGAGCCACTGCAACTTCCGCAACGCTCGACCAGGCTGCTCGTATAACAGCAGGTGCAATTTCTTTTTTCTTTTTTACATTAAGATACTTCTTTGTAAATTTCAGTGATTTTGTATCCATTTTTTCTATCCATCCGCTGAGAGTTTCATTGTCATGAGTGCCCGTATATGCATAACAGTTTGTGCCGGTAAAATTGTGAGGAAGATGCTCATTTTCTCCGTCGCTGAATCCGAACTGGAGAACCTTCATTCCGGGATATCCGCATTTATCCAGCATTTCACGAACCTCCGGAGTGATAAATCCAAGATCTTCGGCGATTATATTCAGCTTGCCCAGCTTCTCTTCTGCAAGGCAGAAAAGTTCGTAGTTCGGACCTTTTTTCCACTCGCCTACCGTAGCGTCCTTGTTGCCGTATGGAATCGTGTAATAACTTTCAAAGCCACGAAAATGATCGATACGGACAATATCATAGAGCTGTGAAGCGGATCTTATGCGGTCTATCCACCACTCATATCCTGTTTTCTTATGATACTCCCAGTCGTACAGCGGATTGCCCCAAAGCTGCCCTGTCGGTGAAAAATCATCGGGAGGACAGCCGGCAACAGCAACGGGACGATGTTTTCTGTCAAACCAGAAGAGCTTGTGATTTCCCCAAGCCTCAACGCTGTCCAAAGCGCAGTATATCGGAATGTCACCTATAATCTCAATGCCATTATCGTTTGCATATTTTTTCAGTTCGTGCCACTGACGACTGAACTCAAACTGGATAAATTTATAAAATCCAATTTCTTTTTTAAGTTCCTTTTTAGCTTCGGCAACAGCTTTCGGCTTGTGCATAGCTATGTCGTTTTCCCACTCATACCAGGCTTTTCCGTCATGTGCGAACTTCAGAGCCATGAAAAGACTGTATTCTTCAAGCCAATGTTTATTTGCATCGCAGAATTTACGGTATTGCGGAAATTTAGACGCCCTGAATCTTGAATAAGCTATCCTGAGCACATCAAAGCAATGATTCCAAATAATGCTGTAATCGACCTTGTCCGGTTCGCTGTCCCAGACAATTGAAGCGAATTCGTCATGTTCCAGAAGTCCGTCTCCCTCCAGGATCTCAAAATCAATGAAGTACGGATTTCCGGCATTTACCGAGAAGGACTGATACGGCGAATCGCCGTAGCTTGTAGGAGAAAGGGGCAGAATCTGCCAGCATTTCACCCCGGATTTTTTCAGAAAATCAACAAATTCAAAGGCATGACGCCCCATTTTACCTATTCCGTACTCTGACGGCAAACTTGAAATATGCATCAATATGCAGCTTTTTCTCATTTTTTTACACCTCTTGTAAATTTATCTCAATAACATTGCAGAGTTATTTCAGCCCTGTCAAACCGCCTGTTTATGAGATCTTCCTTTTTTATGTAGAAATAAAGACTTCCTCCGTCTCCGAACATAAATCCGCTGTGTTCTCCCTCAAAAGTGGATAACTGACAAAGCTGTACATAACTTCCGTCAAATTCTTCTGAAAGACCGCACTGTATGCTGTTGGAATATCCGCCCAGCTTGAAATAATCCTCGCTGTAATCATCAGGGTCATAGCCCAGCAGCTTGTATCTTGCAGCCTCGTATTCCTCATAGCTGTATTTATCTGCCGCTTCCTCATTATCGTCATATTCCGGAAGATCAGGAGCAGCAAAGAATTTTACGAGCTGTTCGTCTATCACGCAGTTTTCCTCAGCATACCGGAAATAATTTTCTCCGGCTCCATCCGGAAACTTACAGGGAACAAGTTCCGATATATCGCCGTCATAAAAACTGACAGAATATCCGTTTTCCTCGCTGTCCCACGGTTCATTTTCAAAATCATAGAAGAAATAAAGCATCCCCTTTTCCGGGAAAATATTATCCTTATCAAAGGGATGAATTTCTTCACAGTTTATCTGCATAAGAAAGGTCAGGGCATTCCCATCGTTATTCCTGACCCACTGAAAATCAGCAGGAACATGGGGATATCCGCCTATCTTCGAGCATCCGGGATATACCTCTGCTTCTGTCGGTTCAATATAAATGGCATTCCGATAGTGATTCTCCAATTCTTTCAGCAGAGCTTCGGGAACATCCACACCATCAAGTATCTTCCGGTGCTCCTCTCTTTCCATAAGCAGATCATCAGATTCCGAAAGATCAATGGTATCGACCCCCATCATTTCACTTAACTGCTTATTCACATCTCTGAAAATACGCTTCTGATCTTTTTGGGGCATATTCATGATCTCTGAAATATCGCTGACTCCTGCCATTTCAGCCAGCATCCTGTCAGCGTTATTCATGATCTCCTGCTGAGCGTCGATAGCTTTTTTTATAAGCTCGTCGTCATCCATGCCCTCGTTTCGCATGATTTCTTCAAGCTGTTTTCTGTAGTCATCATTAAAATCCATAAACGTCCTCCGTTAAAAAGTATATTTTCCAATTATTCGTCAATAATACCTATGATTAATTTTTAAATGAACCGAGGAAATCATATGAAGATCTCACAGTACACTTTTGCCTTTCTCATGGGCTATTTTATGTATAGTCTCATCGAAATACTTAACCGTGGCTACACCCACTGGACTATGTCGCTGACAGGCGGGGCTATCCTTGCCATTCTATATGGGATAAACAGTCACCACGCCATGACTCTTATCAGAAGCTGTTTTATCGGTGCAGTGATAATCACCGCCGTTGAATTTACCGTAGGCGTTTTTGATAATCTCATCATGGGCTGGCACGTCTGGGATTACTCAGATATGCCCCTTAATGTTCTGGGACAGATATGCCCCCATTTCACGGTATACTGGTTTTTGCTGTGCATACCTGCTTACTATCTCTGTATGCTGATAAGGACAAGATTCACTAATATCCCTCTTGACAAAGTCTGAAAAGCATATCAACGTAAAATTCTCTCACATCAAATCCATTGATATTTTCACGGTTAAGATCTATTACATCCCCGTGGCTTATCCCTCTTTTGGATGTGGGACGAATAAGGCGGTATTCACCATGAACGGCAGATCTTTCCCAGACAAGACCGTCATTTTCACCGTTCAGCTTTTTTATCATTTTATATCCGATATTAAGCGGAAAACCGGCAGATGAAGCCGAACGCATCACTGTCATAACACTTCTGTAGGATACAAGCGGAGAATCCGGCATTTCCTCATCATATTTTCCGGCACGAACAGCGCTGAGATCATATACTCCAGCCATAAAGTCGGGATTTTCGTCGCCAAGCTTTGAAAAAATCCCGTTATACCTTTTAGCTATAAATGCAACAATAGAAGAAGGAATCTTATTAAGAAGACTATCAACCATATCGCACCCCTTATGCGGAGTATTTATCGTTGTAAGGGTTGCAACGTATTTATCCATTCCAAGACAGCTTATTGCGTAGCGGCTGTCCAGTCCGCCCTTTGAATGAGCGATAATGTTAACCTTCTCTGCGCCGGTTTCTTCAATAACCTTCAGAATTGTTCTGCGAATCTCTTCTGCACTTCTTGCAACCGAACTGGATGACTGCTGTTTTCCATAATAAACCTCTGCGCCATTACGAACAAGCGCTGACGGAATTCTTCCCCAATAGTTAAAAAACTGCCAATCACGGAAAAAAATCCCATGAACCAGAATAATGGGATATTTGGTATGGCAAATCTCACATTCGGCACGGGCGTTTTCAAGCTCTATTCTATCTCTTTCAACAATATATTCGCATCTTGCAGTTTTGTAAAATCTTCTGACGACCAAAAGATTAACGATAGGAAACCACCAGAAGCAAATCATCAGAACATGATCTTTAATTCTAATCTGCCTTGAATTCAAAACTATGCGTATAATTCCGGCAAGCATTAATATCCCAATAGCAATAACCGGCATAACAACTGCAAAAACAGCATTGATTACGCCGCTATGAAGTTTTTTCGCAAAGAAAAGTGTAAGTATAACAAATTCAGCAACAATGGAAAATGCTGAAAGCTGAACAATACATATGCCTCTGTTAAGCCGCCTGAGTTTTTTATTATTGGATTTTTCTTTTCCTTTTCTGAAAATTATAAATAAATAAACAATTGAAAATAAAATCGTAAGCGCAATTTTTGGTGCAGTACTCAGCAGAGATACATTCCATAATGGAATCAGACTGCAAAAAATCAAAAGAGCGATTAACTCTAAAACAAATTTACATATTTTCATATTTTTCCTAAAAAACAGGCTGTTCTGTTTTTTCCAGAACAGCCTTTCATTGTGAGATTAATAGTTCTTATTTGAATCTGCGTTGAAGAAATTATTGCTGCTTTCTGTATAGTAATCATTAGCTTCAAGTGACAGAAAATCCTCATCCTCGATATCAGGAAGTCTTGCGCCGCAGCGACCGCAGAACTGGAAACGATCATTAACTTCTGCATCGCACTTAGGGCAGATCTTATAACCTCTGATCTGATTCAGCTCATATCTCATTTTCTTTATTCTTCTGCGTCTCTGATCTATATCGTCACAAAGCAGTTTAAGCTGTGCCGGATCATCGTTAGGATTCTTGTAATATTTCTTACCGATATCAGTAAAAATTTCAACAATTCTTTCTTCTTCGTAAAGAATCTTTCTCTTGAGGTTATTGCCCTCTGAAATATTCTTTGCCTTTTCGGAAACTCCTCTGCTTGCATCATTAAATTTATCGAGAAGACCCATTGTACATCACTCCTGTCGGAAAATCTATAAATATTATATATTTATTATACAACATTCAGGTTATTATTGTCAAGCGTTTTCAAAATAAATTTAAATACGCAGCGACAATTTGTGAATTATTCACATTTCAGCAATATCATTTTCGGTAAGCTGAATAATTCCGCCTCTTGTAAGGGAATCAGCAGCGTGGGTATTGTCATCAACTCTTATAACAAAAGAAACTGATCTGTCCGATTTGCCGATAAAAGCATAGAGATACTCCAGATTCACGCCGTCTGCCCCCAGAATATCAAGAACACGGCTGAGCTGTCCGGGAGAGTCGGGAATGGAAATTGCCAGAATTTCCGTAACGGTAACGGCATATGCGGCTTCTTTTAGAATTCTGACCGCCTTGTCCGTATCGTTTACGATAATGCGGAGTATGCCGAAATCCTTTGTATCAGCAAGGCTGAGCGCCCTTAGATTGATTCCGCTCTCTTTCAGAAGCCGCATGACACCTGCCAGCCGATTTGGTTTGTTGTCGACAAAAACTGAGATTTGTCTTACGTTTGCCATAAAATTTTCCTCCTTTAGATTATTTATTCAACTTTAACGAATGCAGGGTAATAAATCTCTCCGTCGTCTGCTATATAGAACCAGAGAGGATAGAGCACTAAAGCATGATCCTGGTGTTTCTCGGAATCCTCGTCAACATACATTTTAATAAGTCCGGGATAATCCTTGCTTTCCTCGTATTTGCCGTTGTTCAGAAGAGCATCCTCATCATTGTACCATTCCCACTTACCGTCGGAGAATTTTATCGTTGACTCAAGGTCGTCACAATGATAGTTCATTTCTGCTCTTTCCAGCAATCGTTCCAGCAGTTCATCATCACGTGTTACACATGACTGCTCATCTTTTTCAAGTGTATCTTCCAGGTCATGTTTCAGGGTAAAACTCTTGCCCTTTTTATAATTGCCGTCCAACTCGATGCCGTATGTGTCTGTGCAGAGAAATTTATCTACAGTTTTAAGCGTATTGGGACTATCAATATCAATTCTTGTTCCACTTGTATAACGAATAAACGGAAGTATGGCAAAATCTGTAAATGTATCGCTCGTATTCATTCCCGGAACTGCATATTTACAATATGAACCGTATTCGTTCAGCTTTTCCATTTGGTCAATTGCCGCAGCAGAAGCCCTTTTTTCTTGTTCCTTTTTTATTAACTCCTTTTTTTCATCGTCTGATAAACCGTCTAATTTATCAGATGTCCTGTCCAAAATATCGTCATCATATTCAACTTTATCATTGATATTAACCTTCATATCTTTTTGGGGAGCAATATAATCTTCATAGAAAAACTTTATCGTTCCGTCTTTTATCGAAAAAGTCCCGTCATAATATGACCAGCCATCAGCATTCATTTGAATCGGCATCACAAACTCATCTCCGGAGAACTTTATCACGAACGGACTGTATTCCGAATCATTTTCCTTTGCCTTATCAATGCTGTATTCAATACCCTTGTCGATGCTTTCTTTAATTGGTTCGCTGTTGCCGTCAATGGGCAGCAGCGGAGCATACTCGCTCTTTCCCTTTGTCGATAATGCGCCGCCTTTGCTGCCTTTTTCCTTGTCTCCGCATGAAACAAATGCTCCTGCGCATAATGCACCTGCAAGAACTGCCGATATAATTTTTTTCATATAAACCTGTCTCCTGTCAATCATGAAGCTTACGTCTGTCGATAACACGTACAGCCTTACCCTCGCTTCTGGTGATCGACTTAGGCGTTACAAGGTGGATCTTCGGATTGATTCCCAGCATAGTTTTCATTGCCTCGGCAAGCGATCTTTCCTGCTGCTGCATATCCTTTACCTTGTCGGAAAGCTGGTCGGGATTCATCTCAACACTGATATCCAGCGTATCGGAATTATTCACACGGTCAACCTCGATAAGATAATTCGGAGAATATCCCTGCTCGATAAGAACTGTCTCAATCTGTGACGGGAACACGTTTACACCACGAATTATCATCATATCGTCGCTTCTTCCCATTGGCTTGCTCATCTTGATAAGAGTACGTCCGCAGGAGCACTTCTTTCTGCTGAGAACACAGAGATCTCTTGTTCTGTATCTGAGCAGCGGGAAAGCCTCTTTGGTGATGCTTGTGAATACAAGTTCACCAACTTCTCCATCGGGGAGAACCTCTCCTGTTTCGGGATTGATTATCTCAGGAATGAAGTTATCTTCATTGATATGCATACCTGTCTGCTCGGAGCACTCAAAAGATACGCCGGGACCGCTTGTCTCGGTAAGACCGTAAATATCATATGCCTTTATGCCAAGAGATTTCTCGATAGAACGGCGCATTTCCTCTGTCCACGGCTCTGCTCCGAAAATTCCTGCTTTCAGCTTGATATCGTCTGTCGTATATCCCATATCATGGAGAGTTTCGCCGATATATGCGGCATATGACGGAGTACAGCAAAGAATTGTAGCTCCCAGATCACGCATAAAAGTGATCTGGCGTTCGGTATTTCCGCTTGACATAGGAAGAGTAAGACAGCCGACCTTATGAGAACCGCCGTTAAGTCCGGGGCCTCCTGTGAAAAGACCGTAACCGTAACATACCTGACATACATCCTCGTTTGTTCCTCCGGCGGCAGTAATTGCACGGGCGCAGCAGTCCTCCCAGAGGTCAAGGTCGTGCTGTGTATAAAATGCAACAACACGCTTTCCGGTAGTTCCGCTTGTAGACTGGATTCTTACGCAGTCGCTGAGAGGCTTTGCAAGAAGTCCGTAGGGATACGCTTCACGCAGATCTGCCTTTGAAAGGAAAGGAAGCTTGTGAAGATCGTCGGTAGACTTGATATCCTCCGGCCTGACGCCCTTTTCGTCCATGAGGTCACGGTAATACTTTACGTTTTCATAAACGTGCTTTACCTGAGCCACAAGACGTTCATCCTGCAATTTCTTCATGTCCTCCCTCGACATACACTCAATTTCTTCATTCCAGTATCTTTCCATTGGTAATTCCTCCTTTAATTTTTATTATATTGTGTATTCTATAACATTGCTTACTCTTATGTAAGTGCCGTTTATATAAGCGGTAAGATAAATAGTATATTTTCCCGGACTATTACCGAAATACTGATAGCTCAGCTCATTCTCCGCATTTCTGTGGAGAACTTGGATATCATCGTGCTTTATCATCCAGCCTAAGTTCGTAAAGCCGTCATGCTCGTCACGGGTAACGGTATGATCTTCGCTCATTGTAAGATTAAACGTCTCCACTATTTCAACATCAGCTTCACGCTTCTGACGATATGAAAGATATTCAAAAGGCTCTCCGTCAACGGTAACGTCTGCTGTGCAGTCTCTGAAAGCGATATCAGTCTCTCTGCCGACTATTGCTCCATAGTCTTCTCCTCCTCCGCTGACATTGCCCTGAGTGTGAACATTGATCCACTCGCCGCACATATAGAGCTGACCGCCTGCTATTCCGGTACATCCTGTTGCCGATACATCGGCGTTTGTAAAGCTGATATCCTGAACCACAGCACCAAGACCATAGCCGATAAAGCCTGTATCTTCATAGCCGGAGTTTATAGTCATTCCGTTTATGGTATGTCCCTGACCGTTCACTATTCCGCTGAATTGATGTTTTGTTCCGCCGTTCGTCCAGCCCATTGGTTTCCAGTCGTATCCGGTAAGATCAATGTCGTTTTCAAGAAATACGGCAACACCGTCATCCGCACCGATGCCGTTCACGTACCATACAACAGAAGCAAGTTCCGCCGCATCAGACACATGGAATTCCGGAGCATTTTCCATAGCCCAGCCCTTATCGGCAAGCTCCATAATGCTTCCCGTATCAGATTTACGTTCCCAGTCGGTAGGATAATCTTCCTGTCGTCTGTCATAGGCATATTCTGAAACATCAATTCCCCAGCAGTCATACCACTGATATGCGTCTGCAAGGAGATACACTCCGCCCTCGGATATGTCGGCTGAGACTGTGTGTTCATCCTCGTTTAAAACAAAATTTTCCACCGTATCATAGAACTGACTCTCCTCGTTATAGTGAAGCATTATAAGATTTTTCTGCGGGATACCTCTCAATTCGTCCGCATCGTAGAGAAAATAGAGCTTCGTTTCAGAAAGACTGTCATCATATGTCAGCTCTATGGGAACTCCCACAAGTCCCACAACTCCGCTGTGAAGAACGTTCACATTATATAGATCGCTGATTTCAACCTTCTCTTTGATGTCGCCGTCGCACATACACGAAAGGTGTACCGCTGTAACTTCGGGTTTCTCTCCCTTTTCTATTGACTTTGTATATGTCTGATGTTTTATATCCGGTTCTGTTTCAGGAATGATTATTTCCACGTTTTCCTCTGTTTCGGATTCGGATGTCTCCGGACTGTCCGTTCCTGCATCAGTATCTCCGCAGGAACAGCAGACGGCAGCCGTCATAATCAGAGCAGCAATAAATGACAATATGCGTTTCATTGAATCTCCCCTCTCACGTCTTATAATGCTATGATTCCGCAATTATGCGTTCTTTCCCAGTTCAAAAGCCTTCTTGTTCAGTTCCAGAAATTTTGCGGGAACGCACTGTTCAAGAGCATTCTGCCAGAGTTCTTCCGGAAAATCCATTTTTGACGCCAGAACCCCCATAAGAACAACATTGGCTGCCTTTGATGTTCCTGCCTGTTCCGCAAGAGTAAGAGCGTCAACTGCAACAAGGTCAGCTCCTGCCGCTGCAAGCTTTTCTGTAAGATTCTCCGGATATGCAGCAGCTCCGGTAATAACGGGCATAGGATCTATCTGCTGAGTTGACGTAATGAGATGACCTCCCTTTTTAAGATACGGGAGACATCTTGCAGCCTCGAGAAGTTCAAAGGAGATAACGGCGTCTGCCTCTCCCTTTTCGATAACGGGAGAATACACCTTATCGCCGTATCTTACATAAGTGACAACAGAACCGCCTCTCTGCGACATTCCGTGTACCTCGCTTACCTTTACATCATATCCCTGAGCAAGCAGGACGTTTCCTAAAAGACGTGAGGCAAGCAGCGAGCCCTGTCCGCCCACACCTACTATCATAATTGATTTAGTTTCCATATTCAAATCACCTTTCGTTATTATTTAAAATTTCCAGATCGCCGTCTACAAATCCGATGCCTATAGACTTGGATGTAAGTATATCCGCATATTTTCCGTCTCTGATATATTCTTCTGCCATTCCGGAAAAGATTTTCAGTGCAGCCTTCCAGTCTTTTTCAGGTTCATCAGAAAGTTCTATGCAGAATATATTTTCCTCCGACGACCATACTTCGGAGCAAGCCCATTCGTCATCATTTTCATCAAATTCATCTGCTGCGATAAGCTGTATAGCATATACACTGTCCTCAACGGATTCCTCATAGAGATTAAAGCACCATGCACAGGCATTTCCGGGGACATCAGCGTTTTCCAGAAGATCATCGAGCCAGTGAGTGAATTCCTCGTATATTTCGTTGTTCATGCAGATCTTTCCTTTCCGTTTTCAGCCGATAGCTCCTATCTTACACATTTCCGTGCAGATACCGCAGCCGACGCACTGTGTATGATCTATAACAGCCTTGCCATCTTTCATGGATATAGCGGGACAGCCAAGCTTCATGCACATCTTGCAGCCGACGCACTTATCGCTGTTTACTTTAAGAGGAGCGTTGTGCTTTACGTACTTGAGCAGAGCGCATGGACGTCTTGAAATAATAACTGATGCTTCGTCCGCAGCAAGTTCCTCCTTTACTGCCGTTTCGCACTCTGCCAGCTTATATGGATCGACTACACGTACTCTCTTTATTCCGACAGCATGGCAGAGCTCTTCAAGATTAACGGCTGCGGCAGGATCTCCTTTAAGATTCTTACCTGTGGTAGGATTCTGCTGATGACCTGTCATTCCCGTAATAGAGTTGTCAAGAATAATAACAGTAGAATTTGAATCATTGTAAGCGATATTAACAAGACCCGTTATACCACTGTGCATGAAGGTAGAATCGCCGATAACAGCAACGCTTCTGTGCTCGCTTTCAGCTCCTCTTGCCTTGTTGAATCCGTGGAGACCGGAAATAGAAGCGCCCATGCAGATAGTCGTATCAAGGGCTTCAAGGGGAGCGCAGGCTCCGAGTGTATAGCATCCGATATCACCCGAAACGGTTACGCCAAGCTTTTTCAGCGTATAGAACATACCTCTGTGGGGGCATCCGGCGCACATAACAGGCGGACGCACGGGGATATTTTCTTCAAGGGCGTTAAATTCCTTTTTTTCACCCAGAATCTTCTCTGCAATGACTGACTGCGGAATCTCTCCGATATATCCGAATATCTCCTTGCCCTGAATATTTGTTACGCCTATATTGCGGCAGTGCTGCTCAATAATGCCGTCAAGTTCCTCGATTATGTAAACCTTCTCATATTTTGCGGCAAAATCACGGATAAGCTGAACCGGCATAGGATTTACCATTCCCAGTTTAAGATAAGAAGCCTTGTCACCGAGAGCTTCTTTTGCAAACTGATAAGCCGCTCCGTTTGTGATAACGCCGAACTCAGCCGTTTCGGATATCTCGGTTCTGTTCAGGGGAGATGTTTCTGCGTACTCTGTAAGCTTTTCCGTACGCTTCTCAACAAATACGTGCTTGCTCTTGGCGTAAGCAGGCATCATAACATACTTCTGGGGGGATTTTACGTACTCTTTAAGGCTGTCGTCCTGTCTGTCTTCCATCTCAACTATACTCTGTGAATGGGCTACACGGGTAGACATTCTCACAATAACGGGAGTATCATACATTTCGGAAATATCATACGCTGTCTTGACGAATTCCTTGCATTCGGCAGAATCAGAGGGTTCAAGCATCGGCACCTTTGACGCAATGGCGTGATGACGGCTGTCCTGCTCATTCTGAGAGGAATGCATTCCCTGATCGTCGGCTACAGCGATAACCATACCGCCGTTTACTCCGGTATAGGACGCAGTATAAAGTGGATCTGCCGCAACGTTAAGACCAACGTGCTTCATGCCGCAGAAGCTTCTTGCTCCGGCAATTGAAGCGCCGAGAGCCGTCTCCATTGCCACTTTTTCATTTGGTGCCCATTCTGCGTACATCTCATCATATTTTGCAGCCTCCTCGGTGATCTCCGTTGAAGGCGTTCCGGGATAGCTGGATACAATCCGGCATCCTGCCTCATATAAACCTCTTGCAAAGGCTTCGTTTCCAAGCATAAGTTTTTTCATAATTAATTTATCCTTTCTTAATATAATAATTATTTTTAAGATATTCTGCCACTCCGTCACATTCGTTAGAACCTATGATAATATCCGCAGCGGCTTTTACCTCATCACGGGCATTTGCCACAGCGATCTTCACATCAGACTGTTCAAACATACTAAGATCATTCAGATTATCCCCAAAACAAACTATCTCATCAAATCCACCCAGACTTCTGAGTTTTTTTATTCCGTTTGCCTTTGATGCCTTTGACGAGAATATTTCCAGATACCATTTTCCGGTATAAGTATCCTCATAAAAGGCGCAGTCAAGCCCCTCCGTCTCCTTAACAGCATTCCGTACCGGCAGAAGTCTGTCATATTCGCTCATCGCTGTAAAATAAACAGCCTCCCCCTCTGTGACATCACGCATATCACGGCACTGAACGAAAGGCTTGCCATAATTTTTCTGCCTGTCCTCCGCAAATTGTGCCATGACCCTTTCAGTCAGCTCGGTATAGTATGTGGTCAGTTTTTCTCCGCAGATACGGAACATAAAACATTCTGTGCCATGTTCCTCAAACAAGGATATTACTTTTTCAAACAACTCCTGTGAAACAGATTCCACACTGACATATTTTCGTTTTTTCAGATCATAAATGCACACGCCGTTCATCAAAATACAAGGGGTGCTGATATTAAGTCCTGCGGTTATAACTCCGGCGGAATAGATAGTTCTGGCAGTAGCAAAGGTAAAATCAAGTCCCCTGCCGGCAAGAGAATTTATTATTTCTGCCGTTTTATCCGTTATCGTTCCTGCCGGATCAAGAAGTGTGCCGTCAAGATCTGATATATATAAAGTTTTTATCCGCATCACTCCAATCATAAAAATCCATATTAATTATAACATAAAATAATAAAAAAGTGAACCGATTATTTAACATTATTTTATTTTTATTTAATATCACAAAAACTATTTCTTGTCATTGTTAAGTATGCACAAATAATTATGGCTGCTGCACCTTAATTTGGTACAGCAGCCATAACCTGCTTGGTAATTATGATAATTCCGGCAGTTTATCGAGCATTTTAAGCAGATATTTCTGAA
>OIYT01001605.1_pt1 | contig 15601 bp, 17 predicted proteins | sample 1588201 | NCBI WGS metagenome assembly OIYT01 (sample SAMN03283260) | human gut metagenome | biome: human-associated habitat; material: feces | host: Homo sapiens | place: USA | collected 2013
CGGTACGTACAACGATTCCTACTATACCGCCGCCGGTGATAATTTCATCGCCGACTTCAAGGCTGTTCTGCATTTCTTTGAGTTCCTTGTCTCTTTTCTTCTGTGGTCTGATAGCGATAAAGTAGAGGAGCAGGAACATAAGGATAAGAGGCAGAAGGAATCCCCATATGCTGCCGCCTGCGGATTGATTGCTGCTTGCTGCTGCGGTTGTTTCTGCTGCGGCGTCCTCAGCAAAAGCGGAGATTGCAGTAAAAGCAGCCAGAGCCGAAACGGAAACAGCAGCGGTCAGTGATGAAAAAAGCTTTTTGAAATTCATGATTTTCTCCATTCTGAGCATTGCTCGTTTTTAAAACCTTAATAAACAAGTTATATTATACCATAAGCCCGATGCAATTGCAAGTCTTTTTGGGATTTTTCATTCAAGGGTCACAAAAGGAGATTATTTGTGTAAATCGTTATAATAAATGAGGCAAATCAAATCAACATTTTCTGCGATAAATTGTGCATATCAATGAAAATGATGGAATACTCTTGATTTATTGCAAAAAGGTGGTAAAATATAATTAGCACTCAGGGAAAGAGAGTGCTAAAGACAAACGGCAATAATTTAAGGAGGTATATATTATGACAATCAAACCTTTACAGGACAGAGTTGTAGTTAAAATGGTTGAGGCAGAGGAGACCACAAAGAGCGGTATTATCCTTTCCGGAGCTGCTAAGGAAAAGCCGGAGGTTGCTGAGGTCGTTGAAGTAGGCCCCGGAACAGCCGATGTTAAAATGGAAGTAAAGATCGGTGATAAGATCCTCATTTCCAAGTACTCAGGAACTAACGTAAAACTTGAGGGGCAGGAATACATTATCGTCAAAATGGAAGATATTCTGGCTGTTGTTGACTGATTATATATGTAATCGGAATACCATTAATTATAAAGGAGATTGATTATTATGGCTAAAGATATTAAATACGGCGAAGACGCAAGAAAATCACTTCAGGCAGGTATTGACAAGCTTGCTGATACCGTAAGGATCACAATGGGACCCAAGGGCAGAAACGTTGTGCTTGACAAGAAGTTCGGTGCTCCCCTTATCACAAACGATGGTGTAACTATCGCAAAGGATATCGAGCTTGAGGACGCTTTCGAGAACATGGGAGCACAGCTCGTTAAGGAAGTTGCTACAAAGACAAACGACGCTGCCGGAGACGGTACAACAACAGCTACTCTTCTTGCTCAGACTATCGTTCGTGAGGGAATGAAGAACATTGCAGCAGGTGCAAATCCCATGGTTCTTAAAAAGGGTATTGCAAAGGCTGTAGATACGGCAGTAGAAAATATCACAGCTAATTCAAAAGCTGTTGAGGGTACAGAGGATATCGCAAGAGTAGGCGCTATTTCCTCTGCTGACGAAAACGTAGGCAAGCTTATAGCCGAAGCAATGGAAAAAGTTACTTCTGACGGAGTTATCACTATCGAGGAGAGCAAGACTGCTGAAACATACAGCGAAGTAGTTGAGGGTATGCAGTTTGACCGTGGTTATATCTCACCCTATATGGTTACTGATACTGATAAAATGGAAGCTGTATATGACGACGCTTATGTTCTTATCACAGACAAGAAGATCTCTTCTATCCAGGAGATACTTCCTCTTCTTGAACAGATCGTTAAAATGGGCAGAAAGCTTGTTATCATTGCTGAGGATGTTGAGGGAGAGGCTCTTACAACGATCATCCTTAACAATCTGAGAGGAACTTTCAAGGTTGCTGCTGTCAAGGCACCCGGATTCGGCGACAGACGTAAGGAAATGCTCAAGGATATCGCTGTTCTCACAGGCGGCGAGGTAATTTCTTCTGAGCTTGGTCTTGAACTCAGCGAAACAACTATCGAGCAGCTTGGTCAGGCTAAGCAGGTAGTTATCCAGAAAGAGAACACTATCATTGTTGACGGTGCAGGTGACAAGGGCGAGATAAAGTCCAGAGTAAACCAGATCCGTGCTGCTATTGAGACAACTACTTCTGATTTTGACCGTGAGAAGCTTCAGGAGAGACTTGCAAAGCTTGCAGGCGGTGTTGCTGTTATCAAGGTAGGTGCAGCTACAGAGATCGAAATGAAGGAGAAGAAGCTCCGTATTGAGGATGCACTTGCAGCTACAAAGGCAGCCGTTGAGGAAGGTATCGTTGCAGGCGGCGGAACGGCATATATCAATGCTATACCTGCTGTTGCAAAGCTTATTCCCACTCTTGAGGGAGATGAAAAGACAGGTGCAAAGATCATTCTTAAAGCACTTGAAGCTCCTGTACGCCAGATTGCTGAGAATGCCGGTCTTGAAGGCAGTGTAATTATTGATAAGATCGTTCGTTCAAGAAAGGTCGGCTATGGCTTTGATGCTTACAAGGAGGTTTACTGCGATATGATTCCTTCAGGTATCGTTGATCCTACAAAGGTTACAAGAAGCGCACTCCAGAATGCTGCTTCTGTAGCTGCAATGGTTCTTACAACAGAGAGCCTTGTGGCTGATATCAAGGAGGAAGCTCCCGCAGCTCCTGCAATGCCTGCCGGCGGAATGTATTAATACGGCAAGTTCTTATATACAATAATAAAGAGGCGAATCCATAGGGGTTCGCCTTTTATTCATGTGAAAGAGATTTCTGACATTTTAATTGACTTTTATGTCGGTTCGTGGTATAATCAACATATTATGATATAGGAGGTTATATATGAAACACGAATCTTTCAGAAGCATTTTTTTCAAAGGCATTGCGGCTGGTATAATGATCGGAATTGGCGGAATAATTTATCTTATGGCAGAAAATAAGGTGGTCGGATCGTTCCTGTTCAGTTTCGGACTGTTCACCATAATCCGTTACGGATTTGCACTGTATACCGGAAAAGTGGGATATATCCCGGAAAATAAACCCTTTTACATAGCCGAGGTACTGGTTACTCTTGCCGGAAACATTTTTGGAACGGCAATGGCAGCCGGAATGGTTCTTCTTACAAGAATCGGTGACAAGGTACATGAGAGTGCTTCGTCTATTATGGAAACGAAACTGGGGGATTCAATAGAAAGCCGCTTTATTCTGGGAATATTCTGTGGTCTGCTCATGTATCTTGCGGTGCAGAATGCCCGTAACTGCCGTGAAACAGGTGCAGATACGTCCCTTGTATTCGGTACGGCAGTTCCCGTCATGATATTTATTCTCAGCGGATTCAATCATTCCGTTGCCGATTGTTTCTATTATTTTGCAGCATATCCCACCGGCGAGGGAATCATGTATCTTGGTACAGTGGTAGTTGGAAATGCACTTGGCGGAATGCTCGTTCCGATCCTGAAGAAATTCACCTTTGACAAGTAAGGAGGCAGTAATTGAAGAACAATTCAGATGAAAACAAAAGAGTAGTAACATATCCACGATTATTCTGGCTGTTTATAATAGGCAGCGTTTTGGGAGTTCTCATCGAGGGCGTATGGTATTATTTCATGCACGACCGCTGGGAAACACACGTGGTAACTATCTGGGGGCCTTTCTGTATCATCTATGGATTTGGACTTGCAGGATACTATGCAGCCTGCCATGCGTTTGGCAATATGAATATTTTTGTACGTTTCATTATATATGCCTGTCTTGGTTCGGGAGTTGAGCTGATCTGCGGATTGCTGCTGAAATACTGTCTCAATATGAAAGCATGGACATATAGTCATTATCCGCTTAATTTTATGGGGCTGATCTGCGTTAAAATGACGATAATATGGGGGCTGGCAGGATTGATATTTCAGATGCTGCTGCCCTTGTTTGACGGTTTGCTGAGCCATATGGAAAGCAAGGCATGGAATATAGGATGTGTAATATTTTCTGCATTTCTTGCTGTGGATTTTATTGTTACGGGTGCATGTTTTCTGCGATGGAAAGAGCGTCATGAGGGAGAGCTGCCATCTAATGGAATCGAGGAAATAATAGATAAACATTATGACAGTCAGTTCATGAAAGAAAGATTTGTGGAGTGGCGGTTTATAAGCTGACAGAATTCTGCGTAACTTTACCGGGAAGAATCGTTCTTCAGAAAGTTTCTTTTCCAGATTATTAATTTAAACAAAATTTGCCCGAAAGCAGTTGAAAAACTGCTTTCGGGCATTATTTTTATGCGTATTCTCTTACAGCATAGGGGATTTTTTAAACAACCTCAGGAATAAAATTGTGGTCAAATACAAGAACACGATATTCCGTATTGTTTATAGTAACGGAAAGTTCCTTTGTCTTTTCCATAAGCAGCGGACTCTGTATGTTGACAAGAGTCTGATATTCATTCGGATTTACCAGGAGGAAGTATTCTTTTTGTCCGGGCTGATCCTTGTACCATTCCTTTGATGACTGGTAGATACGGGCGGTAACGCCGTAGTCGTCGATGTTAACGTCACGAACCTTGACTTCTGAATCGGATATGAGAGTAATGGCGTTAGCCTGCCAGAAAGTAGAATATCCGTAGGTAAGACCCTCATCCTCAAGGAATTCTGCAAGACCATAGAGATTGTTTGCCTTGTGATAATCCTTTTCGATATCCTTGACTGCTTTAAGATTAAGCATGGAAACCATCAGTACCGGTATTGAAAGGAATGCTGCGATTCTCTGAACCGGTGTATTTGTGGAGATTGCCCAGTGAACAAAGAATATTGAAAGAATAAGAGAAGTTCCGAGGATAGGAGTAAGTCTCCAGTCTGCGCCGGAAAGAACTCCGAAGAAGTATCCCATAAGGACGATTGCCGTGCAAGCCCAGTGCATCCACACGAAGATGCGGATCATATGACCGTCTTTAGCCTTTTTGTACTTAGGGTAGAAGCAAGTGGCGATAATCGGCATAACGAGAAGAACAAGCGATGCCAGAATATAAATAAGATTCTGTATGCCTTCCATATCAGAAATTTTTATAGCCGTACCGTCATCCTTTGTCTGATAAACGACATCCTGTACGCCGTTGAGTTTCATCCAAGCGAGCGGGAATTTATGGAAATTGGCTGTCCATTCGTCGATTGGTGAGAAAACGGAATATGCATCCTGATATCCTGCTTTAAGGTCGCCCGTCCATTTTGCGTTAAGCTTCATGCCGAGGATTATCATTATGCCGAAGCATCCTACCATAGCGATTGTTTTTAATGCTCTTTTGCTTGTGATGTTATTGTCAGTATTTACAAAAAATTCAGCGAACAGGGCGGCTATAAACGGGATAGCGAAGATAGAAAGTGCGGATACTCCGTCTGTTGCCGTAAACATAATGAATACTGCAAGGCAAATGAAAACTATCATAAAGCGCAGGAAAGTTATTTTACCCTTTGTATCCTTCGGATTCAGGCTTTTTATTTTTTCCGAGAGATTAAGCATATGGAAGTAAAGATAAAGACCTATCACAATGAAGAGTATTCCAAGTGTGTAGTAAATGGTATGCTGCCAGAATATTTCTCTCAGTTTCTGTGATGAAACGGTCATTGAGAGGAAAACGGAGCAGGCAATAAGAATGCTTCGGATATTCCAGTGCATTTCTTTAAGCATAAGGCAGAAGAAAAGGACAAGCAGTATGAAGTAGCTCATCATGCCCCAGATATGTGCTTTCATTGTAAGACCGAACATATTTATAAGGGGCTGCATTATGACGTTTATGCCAAAGGGCAGGAAGCAGGCGTATCCGAAATTTTCGTCGTATACTGCTCCGCCCTCGATAGAGGCGTTTGCCCAGAGGATAGTATCCGTACAGTCGGAGTGGAACTCAGCTCGGTATGCGGAGGTAATGAAGTAGATAACTACGGATGCCACGTAGAGGAAAATTGCTATCGGTATAATGTAGGATATAACTTTGCCGACCGGTCTTTTGTATTTGTTGAAAGCGGCAGCTCCCTTGCCACCGTAGAATTTAAGCTTGTCCGGAAATGAGGTTGGAACGGCTACCGGAGCATCCCCGGATTTTTTGGATTGCTCCGGAGATGTTTTCGTCTGTTTTGACTTACTTTCGTTTTTTTGTTTTGTATTTTTTTCCATAAGTAGTCCTCTTTAATTTGTGTTCTTTTTAGAATAGAGAATTATTTTTCGTGCAAAGAAGTTCCAGAAGAAAGCGACTCCTGTAGAAACTATTTTGGCAATTATCTGAAAAGCGCTTGTTGCGTCTGCGAGCCATAATTCAAAGAGTTCGGTTATTCCGATGGTCAGAAGAAGTCCGACCAGACCTATAGCTGCAAAGATGAGGAATTCTTTCAGCCTTGATTTGACATTTGAGTTTTTGAATATCCAGAATGTGCTTATCAGATAATTGACTGCCAGTCCTGCCACGAAAGATATTCCGTTAGCGGCGGCTGCCAGACTGCTTTTTTCATTAAAGGCGAACCTGAATAACAGGTAAGATACGCCCCAGTCTACTATGGCTGCCAGACCGCCCACGAAGAGATACCGGAAAAACTGGATAAAAGTATTTTCGGTATCTCCTGAAAACAGTTTTGAAAACTTTTTTGAACGAAGAATATCCTTTATTTCCTGAAGATTGGAATTTTCCATTACTTCTTCTCCTCGTGATATTCTTTTTCGGTATTTACGTTCCAGATATTGGACTTGTCCGCAGTACCGGATTTAATGTTCTTTACAGCCTCAAACGAAGTACACATAGAGTGGTCGATGTTGTTGTAGCGGTGCTGACCGTTTCGTCCTACGCAGTAGAGATTACCAATAGAGCTGAGGTAATCAACAAGGGTATCCATTTCGTCGTAGGTATCGAAATATGCAGGATAAGCTTTCTTTACCTTTTCCATATGGGTATCAAGAACCTGATCTGCGCTGTCAATAAGACCGAGTTTTATCATTTCTTTTACGCAGAATTCAGAGAACTGTTTTTCTGTCATGTTCCAGAACTTATCGCCCTCGGTAACGAAATATTCAAGACCGAGCCAAACGGTATTTTTAAGATCTTTTACCATGTAGGGAGACCAGTTGTTGTATATCTGGAAACGGCCCATTTTTACACGTCTGTCCTGAACGTATACCCAGCAGTCGGGCACGATATTGCCGACGGTTCTCATAGTTGTCTTGTTTTTAAGATTGAGCTTCGGAACGAGCACACCCAGAGTCATGTAGTCACGGTAGGGGAGTCCTGCGGCGATTCTTGCGGGTTCTGCCGGAACATCGTTCATACCGGCAACGAGATCCTTTACAGGCATTGAAGAGATGATGCAGTCGCCGTTCAGTGTAAGTTCCCCGCCGTCTTTTACGTAGGTCACGCCTGTAAGGAGATTTTCGTCGTTTTTGTGTATTTTCTTTACAGCGGCGTTCATGATGATATTTCCGCCGAGTTTTTTGATTTCGTCAGCGGTCACTTCCCAGAGCTGTCCGGGGCCAAGTTTAGGGTATTTGAATTCTTCGATAAGGGAAGTGTTGACCTTACGGTTTTTTACTTTGAAAAGCTTGCCGAAAAAGTCCTTGATGATACCCACGATCGACAGACCCTTAGTACGCTGAGCGCCCCATGAAGCGTCGATCTCGCTGGGATGTCTGCCCCAGAGATTTTCCGTGTAGTATTCAAAGAACATGGAGTAAAGCTGTTTTCCGAAGCAGTTGATGTAGAAGTTTTCGAGGTTATTTTCCGGACGTTTGTGGATAACGGCTGCAAGGTAGCTGAATCCGACTTTCATTGTGGTAAAGAATCCGAAATTCTTGATAGTTTCCGGTTTAAGTGAAACGGGGTAATCGTAGAATTTATCATTGAAAAGGATACGTGAAACACGGTGTCTGGAGAGCATTACACGGTTTTTCTTCTGAGGATCGGGACCGTCCTTGCTTACGGAGACTTTTCTTTTCAGGAGGAGATCGTCGTATGAGGGAGAGCCCTGCATAGGGAGCATATTGCTCCACCAGCTGTTTACTTCCGGGATTTTTGAGAAAAAGCGGTGGCCGCCCATATCCATGCGGTTTCCTTTGTAGTTGACTGTTTTCGAGATACCGCCTATGGCATCTGTTTCTTCAAGAACAGTAACGTCATATTCGCCGGAATTATCTTTAAGAAGTTCATATGCAGCAGTCAGACCGGCAGGGCCGGCGCCTATTATAATTATTTTTTTCATGTATTTCTCCTTTTATTATATTTTATATATTTTCAGATCATTGTATGATCCCGAATATTATAATTTATATTATACCACACAGCCGTGGACTTTACAAGTGTTTTGGCGAAAAAAACAAAAAAACCAACTCACTGCATGATATATTTCATAACTTATTTATATATTTAGTCGCTATGATTTTAAGTTTCTCTTCACTGTATTTTAAATTTTGTCGGATGTTACAGATTTTGCAGGAATAATTATGCACAGTGACGAAATGTATGTTTTTATTTGTTAAATCTAAAATATATGTTCGTTTTCTCTTGACATTCAGAAACTTTTGTTCTATAATAAAGACATAGAGAAAAAATGTTCGCAGATTGACAGATGAAAATCTGAGGAGGAAAACATGAAACAGATGATAAAAGCTTATGAAGAAAGCTGTATTCTTGCAAAGAAAAGGATAGATCAGCTTACAAAACAAAAAAACGACCTTAAAAGAAAGGGACGGGAAGATACCATAGAGGAACTTGATCTGGAACGCCGGATACGTCTGCTTTACGAGGAACGCAGTCAGATGAGGGAGATTGTGGTATATCTCACAAATTATCTGAGGAGGGTTGAGCAGCGTGCCGAAACGAGAAACTTATTCAGATAATTTTACCGGTGAGTCGGACAGCGGACTGCGTGCGATAATTGCTGACAGTAATGAATCGGAGTCAAGACAGAAGTTAAAGAAAATATTATTAAATGTTATAAAAAACGAGCTTACTCCGAGACAAAACGAAATAATTATGCTATACTATTTTAAGAACCTTGATTCCGTCCAGATAGGAAAACGGCTGGGAATCTCCCAGCAGGCAGTTTCGGCTGCTATGTCAAGGGCAAAAATGAGGATATTTCGTATCCTGAAATATTATATCTGACAGGTGATAAAATGAATACTCCGATATATGATTTTATACAGAAATATGCTTCTTCCGGCGGACTAAGATGTCATATGCCGGGACATAAGGGAATTGCTCCCGAAAAAGAACTTGAAGCTCTGTTCCGTGGGGATATTACTGAGATATCCGGTGCGGACAGCCTTTTTGAAGCGGAGAGCATCATTGCCGAAAGTGAAAGAAATATGGCATCACTTTACGGGACGGCTGCCACGGTATATTCAGCCGGAGGATCGACATTGTGCATTCAGGCTATGCTTGCGGTTATGAAGCAGGAAAACCGTAAAATATTTGCGGTAAGGAACGTTCACCGCAGTTTTCTCAATGCTGCGGCGCTTCTTGATCTGGACGTAGAATGGATAATGCCGCATTATACGGGCGGAATTCTTTCGGGTATGATCTCAACGGATGAAGTTGAGAAACGGCTTGCATTCAGCGGCAGACCTGCCTGTCTTTATGTCACATCCCCCGACTACACCGGCAGGCTTGCCGATATACAGGGACTTTCAGCTGTCTGCCGCCGATGCGGAGCACGGCTGATCGTCGATAATGCTCATGGTGCTCATCTTCATTTTTTTGAAGAAAGCATCCACCCCATTGCACTGGGAGCGGATATGTGCTGCGATTCTGCGCATAAAATGCTGCCGGTGCTGACGGGAGCAGCAATGCTCCATACGTCACGGCAGGAATATGTTCCGCTGCTGAAACCGGCTATGAGTCTTTTTGCATCTACAAGTCCGTCTTATCCGGTGATGATGTCTCTTGACCTGTGCAATAAGTACCTTGCCGGGAACATACGTAGGGATATTGCGGAAAATCTTGCATATCTGGAAGATTTTCGGAACAGGTTTTCCGGAAAACTGGAGTTTGCTGATTCTGAGCCGTTTCATATAACCGTGAAAGCCTCTGAAAGCGGATATGACGGCAGGGAGCTTGCAGATCTTCTGCGAAAAAACGGCGCAGAATGTGAGTATGCTGACAGTGAACTGCTTATTCTGCTGATGTCTGCGGTGTGCCGTCAGGAGGATTACGGCAGACTTTCAGAGGCTATGGGGAGAGCGATTGCCGATGCCGGACGCTATGAAAAAAGTTCATGCAGATTTTCGATGAATCTTCCCGAAAAGGCAATGAGTATCCGTGAGGCGGTTTTTTCCACAAGCGAGGAAATAAATGTTGAAAACTCCGAGGGCAGAATCTGTGCTGCCGTAAGAGTTCCGTGTCCGCCTGCTGTTCCCATAGCGGCAAGCGGAGAAATAATTGACCGGGAATGCATAAATATTTTCAAAAGCTATGGAATTTCAACTGTAAATGTGGTAAAATAGAAATGAAACTGTCCGAAGTGAGAGGTACGATATGAAAAAAATTTATGGAAATGAATATCTGATTTCAACTCTGGAAAATATGGTGCGCAGGGACAGAGCAGCTCATGCGGTGTTGTTTTACGGAGAAAAAGGCAGCGGAAAAAAACTGATAGCCAAATATTATTCAGAGCTTCTGCTGTGTGAATCTCCGGTGGACGGACATCCCTGCGGTGATTGTACTGCCTGCAAAAATGTTGAATCGGGATATCATCCTGACGTTGTATATCCTGCGAAAAGCGGCAAGCTTGGCGGATATTCCGTGGAAACAGCGGGGGCAGTATCCAGCGATGCTTTTGTGAAGCCAAATAATAAAAGCGGCAGAAAGGTTTATATCTTCACCGATTGCCGGAACTTTGACAGCCGTCCCCAGAACAAGCTGCTGAAACTGATTGAAGAACCGCCGGACTACGCCTATTTTATTTTTACGGCGGAGTCAAAGTCGGTTTTTCTGCCGACTATAATATCACGCTGTGTCTGCTTCGGAACATCGGTCTGTACGGAAGAACAGGCGGAACAGGCTTTGGCGGAGGACGGATACAGCAGTGATGATATCCGGAAAGCCGTAAAATGTTTTCACGGCAATATAGGAATGTGCAGGGAATATCTTCTTGACGAATCTCTCCGGCGGAAAGTGGATTTGACAAAATCGCTTGCAGATAGTATAATAAAAAGAGACGAATATGCAATGAATGCAGCGTTCTATACGGTGGCAAAGGACAGAAATGACGTGGGAGAGGTATTTTCCATGCTTGACAAGCTGATACGTGATTCAGCAGTATTTCAGAAATGTCCCGGAGCCGGAGCTGTAAGCTGTTTTGATGAAGCTGCCAGATCGCTTTCGGAAAGACTTGGAGTGTATCAGGCGGTCAGACTTCACAGGTACATTGAAAAAGCACGCAGTGCCGTAGAAAGCAATGTTAATATTCCTCTTGTAATAGCATCTTTGTGCGCTGAAATAATCAATACAGTATAAATTCAGCGGCAAAAAGGAGAATTATATGAAAGAAATAGTAGGAGTACGCTTCAAGAGCGTAGGAAAAATATATTACTTTTCGCCGGACGGTATAGAAGCAAAGGTCGGCGATCATGCGATCGTTGAAACGGTGCGGGGCGTTGAGTGCGGAGAAGTAGTTATCGCAAACAGGCAGATAGAGGATAATCAGATATCTTCACCGCTGAAACCTATTATCCGGATAGCAACAGAGGCTGATATGAAGATCGTTGCCAAAAATAAGCAGCGTGAGAAAGAGGCTTTTGACGTATGTCAGGAAAAAATTGCTTTCCGCAAACTGAAAATGAATCTTGTTGACGTGGAATGCACTTTTGACAATAACAAGATACTTTTCTATTTCACAGCGGAGAATCGTGTGGATTTTCGTGAACTGGTAAAAGATCTTGCGGCCGTGTTCAGGACACGTATCGAACTGAGACAGATCGGTGTCCGTGACGAGGCGAAGATACTTGGCGGTATGGGCATATGCGGCAGGGAGTTCTGCTGTAAGGGATATATGGGCGATTTTCAGCCTGTATCCATTAAAATGGCAAAGGAACAGGGACTTTCTCTCAATCCGACAAAGATCTCAGGAACTTGCGGCAGACTTATGTGCTGTCTGAAAAACGAGCAGAATGTCTATGAGGAACTTCTGAAAATAACTCCGAAAGTAGGCGCAATTGTTGTGACTCCTGACGGAGACAAGGGCAGAGTTGAGGATGCCAATCTTATTACCGGCAAATTGCGGATAAAGACCGATAAATCAGAAGTCCCCGTAACTCTGGACAGAAGTGAGGTAAAGCTTCTCCGTGATGCGGAGATCAGGGTCAACCGTGACGAACTGAGGGCTTTGAAAAACCTTGAGGATAAGTAATGAATAAGATAAATTACGGCAGGATGCTGGATGAAACCCTTGCTGCCCTTGAAAAAGGCGGAGAACGTCCGTCACTGCTGCTTCATGCCTGCTGTGCTCCATGCAGCAGCCATACACTGACGGTTCTGGAGAAATATTTTGATATCACTTTGTATTTTTTCAATCCGAATATTGCTCCGGAGGAGGAGTATGATTTCCGATGCAGCGAACTTAAAAGGCTTGTCAGAGAAATGGGACTTAATATCCGGGTAATTGAAGAAAGATACGATCCTGCGCCGTTTTATGCGCTGTCAAAAGGATTGGAAAAACTTCCGGAAAGAGGAGAACGCTGTCAGAAGTGCATATCGTACCGTCTTGAAGCGGCAGGAGCAAAAGCACGCAAGCTGGGATGCGATTATTTCACCACAACGCTGACTATAAGTCCACATAAAGACTGCGGCTACATAAATAACAGGGGCGGAGAGATCGCAGAGACGTGCGGAGTATCATATCTTTTTTCTGATTTCAAGAAGCATGACGGATACAAGCATTCCATAGAGCTTTCAAGGCAGTACAGCCTGTATCGTCAGAATTACTGCGGATGTATATATAGTAAACTGAACCGTCAGGAGGCTGAAAATGGCTAAGGAAGTAAAAACGAACGCAATGCGTTTTCTGGACAGATCCGGAGTGAAGTATGAATTCAGTACATATAGCTGCGGCGAATTCATTGACGGAGTAACAACTGCTGAAACTCTTGGACAGCCTGTTGAGGAAACGTTCAAGACGCTGATAGCGCAGGGAAAAACAGGGGCATATTATTGTTTTCTCATTCCGGTCGCACTGGAGCTTGATCTTAAAAAGGCGGCAGTCAGCGTGGGAGAAAAATCCGTTTCGCTGCTTCATGTGAAAGATATAACGAAGGTCACAGGTTATGTACGGGGCGGATGTACGCCTATCGGCATGAAAAAGCAGTTTGTGACTGTTATTCACAGTTCTGCGGAGGAGCTTCCGCTTTTCTACATAAGCGGAGGAAGAATAGGACTTCAGCTTCATCTTTCACCAGTTGATCTGTCAAAGGTAATCGGTGCAAAATTCTGCGACATAGTTATGGAATAGAACAGTAAATACCGTCAGCTTTATCTGAGCTGACGGTATTGCCGTTTTCTCATCAATTTATTTCAAGACGTTTTGAGACTGGTTCTTCCTGCTTTTTCTTGGGAAGATCAACGGTCAGGATGCCGTTTTTGTATTCTGCATTGATCTGCTCAGTGTTTACGTCAGAAATATCGAAACTTCTTTTGTAAGTTCCGAAACTGCGTTCACGGCGGATATAGTTGTTCTTTTCGTCTTTATTTTCGCTGCTGCTGCGGCGTTCGGCTGATATAACCAGATAAGAACCGTTTATATCCAGATCAATATCGCTTTTCTCAAAGCCCGGAAGTTCTGATTCCAGCACATATTTGTCGCCCTCGTCTCTTATATCGGTGCGGCATGAGCAGACAGAGGAGTGATCTCCGAAAAAGTTTCTGTCAAAATCATTGAACAGATTGAAAATATCGTAATTACTGCGTGAAAACGGTGTAAGTCCGTACATAATAATACCTCCATTAATGTTTGATATTCAGAGCCTGTATTTATAGGATAAGCTGCACGTTTTTTCGGCAAATTTTGCCGATTGCTGCGTTGAAAAAGCTCATCATACGACAGTATGTTTTCGCCTTTTCGTCTTGTAATCGACAAAATTATGCTCGAAAATCCGCACACCTTCCCTATGAATATAGGCTCTTATATTATATACGGATAATCCGGTTTGATACACTATTTTTTAATTTTTTGAATGATATATAAGAGGCCGGAGCTGTATCCCGTTCATGGCTGCTTCTGCTGCCTGCGGGATCATGCCGAATTCAGCTACGAGGGAAGCAGGCTTATTTATCCAGTCGTCCTGGAGCATAGGCACGAAGTAGTAATTTTTTCTGTTGAAGAGTTCACCCAGATTTTTCGCCGAACCAAGAAGAGAATCGTTTGATGCAATAGCAAGCAGGACAGGTTTTCCGCTGCGCAGATGAGATTTTACCGCCATTGTCACAACGGTATCCGTGATGCCGTTAGCCAGTTTTGCCACTGTATTTGAAGTACAGGGAGCGACGATCATCAGATCGGTCAATCCTTTCGGCCCGATAGGTTCTGCGCCGTCGATGTTGGTTATGACATCAGTACCGCAGATATCACGTAGTTTCCGGATATTATCTTCTGCTGTTCCGAAGCGTGTGTTGACAGAAGCGGAATGTTCCGACATTATTGGCAGAAGATCCGCGCCCATATCCACGAGTATGCGAGCCTGTTCAAAGCTGCGTTCAAAGGTGCAGAATGAGGCAGTCAGAGCGTATCCGATTTTAAGACCCTTTAATATCTCAGCCATTGTTGCTCTCCTTTCCCGAGAGAATGCCGCTTACTGTTTCGGCAATGATCTCTCCTGATGTTATGGGAGCTGTTTTTCCCGGAAGCCCCAGTGCCCAGATTGCTTTTATGCCGAGTTCTGCGGCAGCGTCAAAGTCGATGCCCCCCGGTTTGGATGCCAGATCAATGAAAAGTGTTTTTTCATCAAAGCGGCTGAGTAGTTCGCTGTCAAAGATAATGTGCGGAACGGTATTGAAAACCAGAGCATAGTTGTTTTCCATATTGTCGGTGCAGATTGATTTTATGCCGTGGATGCGTGCATTTGCAGCTCCTTTGGCGTTGTGAACTGCTGCGGTCACGTCAGCGCCGAATCCCTTGAGTATCTCTGCAAGAGCTCTGCCGATCCTGCCCATGCCCACAATGAGAACACGGAGACCGCTTAAAGTCACGGGAAGTTCCGTAAGGGCGATCTGAACCGCCCCCTCGGCGGTGGGAATGGAATTTTTCAGGTTGAGATCTTCACATTCCATGTAATCGTATATTTCAAAGTTTTTGAAAGTTTCACGCAGATGTTTGTTGGTTTTTCCTGCGAAAATAATTCCGTTTGGTTTAATGAGTTTTTTTACATCTTCGGGAGAGAGTTTTCCGCCGAAGCAGGGGGTGCTTATCATTCCTGCTTCGTCCAGCGGAGGAACGGGCAGGACAGCGCAGTCAAAGGAGGCGTTGTCTGTTATTTGTACAAACGGCGGACTTCCTGCCGGAATAAGTTCTTCATCAAAGCCTGTTATGCCGGTCTCGTATGTGTCTGAAAGGCGGCGGGCACAGTAGACCTGTCGCATATCGCCGCCGGCAATAAGTATTTTAAGCTTGCTTTTCATAATGATCTCCATTCTGCCGCCATGCGGCGATTTTTTTTCAAATACCATTTCATTATATGAAAAGCGAGCCAAAGATGTGAGTTGCATATGCTGACAATCTTAGT
>OIYT01001613.1_pt1 | contig 15551 bp, 18 predicted proteins | sample 1588201 | NCBI WGS metagenome assembly OIYT01 (sample SAMN03283260) | human gut metagenome | biome: human-associated habitat; material: feces | host: Homo sapiens | place: USA | collected 2013
CGACTCTTGTGGGCTTGCCGCACTTGGGGCAGACAAGCTGTACCTTTGAAGCATATACGGGAGCCTCAGTTCTGATGATGCCGCCCTTTTCACCCATTCTTGTGGGCTTTACGTGCTTTGTGATGATGTTGATTCCCTCAACGATCACCTTATCCTCTTTAGGGCTTACCTCAACGATCTTACCTGTTTTTCTGTCGCCCTTGCTTGTGAATTTATCCTCATACTTTCCGGTGAGAAGGATAACAGTGTCACCGGTTTTTACGTGTACCTTACTCATAATCGAATGACACCTCCATTAAAGAACTTCCGGTGCGAGACTGAGGATCTTTGTGTACTCCTTTTCACGGAGCTCCTTAGCAACCGGTCCGAAGATACGTGTACCCTTTGGGTTCTTATCTTCCTTGATAATTACAGCGGCGTTCTCATCGAAACGGATATAAGTTCCGTCCTCTCTTCTGAGACCCTTAGCTGAACGAACGATAACTGCCTTTACAACATCGCCCTTCTTTACAACGCCTCCGGGTGTTGCTTTCTTAACGGAAGCCACTACAACGTCTCCGATATTTGCATATCTTCTGCGTGTACCACCCAGAACTCTGATACACATAAGCTCCTTAGCGCCTGTGTTATCAGCGACTTTAAGATAAGTCTGCATCTGTATCACAGCGAGTTCCTCCTTTCAAGCATTAAGCTTATATCAAAATTACTTAGCCTTTTCAATGATATTTGTAACACGCCATCTCTTGTCCTTGGAAAGCGGACGTGTTTCCATAACCTCAACACGGTCACCGATTCTGCACTCATTGTTCTCATCGTGAGCCTTGAGCTTTACGGTACGCTTGATGATCTTCTTGTAAAGCGGGTGTTTAACGTTATCAACGATAGCAACTACGACGGTCTTATCCATCTTATCGCTTACAACCTTACCTACTCTTGTTTTTCTAAGGTTTCTTTCAGTAGACATTAGCTAAATCCTCCCTTTCTTACTGCTGTGCAGCAAGCTCTGCCTCACGCAGAGTTGTCTTGATGCGTGCAATATCTTTCTTTACAGCTTTAAGACGAGCTGTATTATCAAGCTGATTTATAGCGTGCTGAAAGCGGAGAGCAAAAAGCTCTTCTTTCAGGCTTACGAGCTTCTCGTTGAGCTCATCAACTGACATTTCTCTGATTTCTGATGCCTTCATTACTGCTCAACCTCCTGCTCTGCCTTTTTTACGAACTTACACTTGATAGGAAGCTTGTGCATAGCAAGACGCATAGCTTCTCTTGCGGTTTCCTCAGCAACTCCCTTGATTTCAAAGAGAACTCTGCCGGGCTTAACGACTGCTACCCAGTATTCCGGTGAGCCCTTACCTGAACCCATTCGTGTTTCAGCCGGCTTTTCTGTGATAGGCTTGTCGGGGAAGATCTTGATCCATACCTGACCGCCTCTCTTGATGTAACGTGTCATAGCGATACGGGCAGACTCGATCTGGTTGGAAGTGATCCATGCCGGTTCAAGAGCCTGGAGACCGTAATCTCCGTAAGTTACCTTGTTTCCTCTGTATGCCTTGCCCTTCAGACGTCCTCTGTGGACTCTGCGGTACTTAACTCTTTTTGGAAGCAGCATTACTGGTTACCTCCTTCTCTTTTAGCGTCACGGTTGAAGTTTCTTCCGCCGCGTCTGTTTCCGCCGCGCTTGTCGTCACGTCTGTCGTCACGGCGTCTGCGGTCGTTAGATCTGTCGTTCTTCTTCTCGAACTTTTCTCTCTGAGCTGCTGCCTTAGCTGCATCGCCCTTAAGAACTTCGCCCTTGTAGATCCAGACTTTTACGCCAAGCTTTCCGTAAGTTGTATCTGCCTCAGCAAAACCGTAGTCGATATCTGCACGGATTGTCTGAAGCGGAATTGTTCCTTCGTGATAGCTTTCGCTTCTTGCGATTTCAGCGCCGGCAAGTCTGCCTGAAACCTTAACCTTGATTCCCTTTGCGCCAAGACGCATTGTTCTGCCGATAGACTGCTTCATAGCTCTTCTGAAAGATACTCTGTTCTCAAGGTCGAGAGCGATCTTTTCAGCAACGAGCTGTGAATCCATATCAGGCTGCTTAACTTCGAGGATGTTGATGAAAACCTGTTTCTTCATCATAGCCTCAAGCTTTGTTCTGAGTTTTTCAATTTCTGCGCCGCCTCTGCCGATTACAATACCGGGCTTAGCGCAGTGGATGTGAATTCTAACCTTATCGGCGAAACGCTCGATTTCGATTCTCGGAACACCTGCTGCATACAAGCTCTTCTTAATGAAGTTACGAACATTGTAGTCCTCAACAAGAGTGTCGCCGAAATCTGCCTTGTTGGCATACCAGCGTGAATCCCAATCCTTTATAACGCCGACACGAAGACCGTGCGGATTAACTTTCTGGCCCATTATTCAAACCTCCTTGGGATTATTCTTTTTCTTTAAGAACAACTGTGATGTGTGATGTTCTCTTTAAAATTCTATATGCTCTGCCCTGTGCTCTTGGCATGATTCTCTTCATGATAGGACCGGGTGTTACGAAGCATTCTGCAACGTAAAGGTCGTCTCTATTCATGCTGAAATTATTTTCAGCGTTTGCCATAGCGGACTTTACAAGCTTTGCAACGATAGGACTTGCAGCCTTCGGAGTAAGATCTAAAGTAGCCAAAGCGATGTCAACAGGCTTGTTCCTGATAAGATCGAGAACAATCTGCACCTTTCTGGGTGATATACGAGCATTTCTTAAATAAGCTCTTGCTTCCATCTCTGAACTCCTCCTTCCGCTTATTTCTTACCGTTGTTTGATGTTTTTGAACCTGCGTGGCCCTTATAAGTTCTTGTAGGTGCAAACTCACCGAGCTTGTGTCCTACCATATCTTCTGTAACATAAACCGGAACGTGCTTGCGTCCGTCATGAACAGCAAATGTGTGACCTACGAAATCAGGGAAAATTGTTGAAGAACGGCTCCATGTCTTGAGAACCTTCTTTTCTCCTGCCTCGTTCATAGCCACAACTCTTTTAAGAAGAACCTCCTGGACATAAGGTCCCTTTTTAATGCTTCTACTCATTAATAAGTTCCTCCTTTCAGATTACTTGCCGTTGCGGCGCTTTACGATAAACTTATCGGTTCTGTTATGTGTCTTACGTGTCTTATAGCCGAGAGCCGGTTTGCCCCAAGGGGTAACAGGTCCGGGACGTCCGACAGGTGACTTACCTTCACCACCGCCGTGGGGGTGATCGCAGGGGTTCATTACAGAACCGCGAACTGTAGGTCTCCAGCCCATATTGCGGACTCTTCCTGCTTTACCGTAATTAACATTTTCATGGTCGATATTTGAAACCTGACCAATTGCAGCCTTGCATCCGATCGGAACTTTTCTCATTTCGCCGGAAGGAAGTCTTACGAGTGCGTAAGCGCCTTCTTTACCCATGAGCTGTGCCTGATTTCCTGCGCTTCTTACGAGCTGAGCGCCCTTTCCGGGATAAAGCTCGATAGCATGGATAAATGTACCAACGGGAATATCTTCAAGTCTGAGAGCATTGCCGGGCTTGATATCAGCCTCGGGGCCTGACTCTACCTTATCGCCTACTTTAAGTCCGTTAGGAGCGAGGATATATCTCTTCTCTCCGTCCTCGTACTGTACGAGAGCGATAAATGCACTTCTGTTAGGATCATATTCAAGTGTAAGAACAGTAGCGATCATGTTATCCTTATCACGCTTGAAGTCGATAACACGGTACTTTCTTCTGTTTCCGCCGCCTCTGTGGCGAACTGTAATTCTGCCGTAGCTGTTTCTTCCCGACTTCTTCTTCATTGGTTCGAGAAGGCTCTTCTCCGGCTCAACCTTGGACAGAACCGAGTAGTCAGTTACAGTCATCTGACGTCTCGAAGGTGTCGTAGGCTTGTAGCTTTTAATAGCCATTTATTTCACTCCTTAAATGCGTTTTTTGCGGGAGCATTACTCCCATACTTTCCGATTGTTCAGGCGATTATACCATGCCCTCGAAGAATTCGATTGCCTTGGAATCTTCTGTAAGAGTTACGATTGCCTTTTTCCAATCGGCTGTCTTGCCAACATATCTTCCGACTCTCTTTTCCTTGCCGTTGCAGTTAAGTGTATTTACCTTAGCTACCTTTACGTCAAAGAGGGCTTCAACAGCCTTTTTGATCTCGGATTTGTTGGAATCTACAGCAACCTTAAAGGTGTACTTTCCGTTCTGTAATTCGTCCATTGACTTTTCAGTGATAACGGGCTTCAGAATAATATCCTGCGGTGCTTTCATTATGCGTACACCTCCTCGATCTTTCCTACAGCATTCTTAACAACGATGAACTTGTCATAGTTAAGAATGTCGTAAACATTAAGAGTGTTTACAGCGGCTGTTTTAACGCCGGGAATGTTTGCTGCACTCTTGATAACTTTTGAATCAGCCTCTGCTGTAACGATGAGAGCCTTACCTTCAACGCCGAGAGCCTTGAGCATCTCAACAATAGTCTTTGTCTTGTAGTCCTCCAGTGTAAGAGCATCAAGAACGATCATATTGTTGTCGATAACCTTTGTGGAAAGAGCAGACTTCATTGCAAGTCTTCTTACCTTTTTATTAAGCGAATAGCTGTAATCTCTGGGCTTTGGTCCGAGAGCGATTCCGCCGTGAACCCACTGAGGAGCACGTGTTGAACCCTGTCTTGCATGACCTGTTCCCTTCTGTCTCCAGGGCTTTCTGCCGCCGCCGCTTACTTCTGTTCTTGTAAGTGTAGACTGTGTACCCTGTCTCTGATTAGCAAGATAATTTACAACCATTGCGTGCATTACTGCCTCGTTGGGAGTAACTCCGAATACAGCGTCTGAAAGCTCTGTTTCGGAAACCTGATTACCAGCCATATCGAATACTGAAATTGTAGACATATACGTTTCCTCCTTCCTTAAGCCTTAACGCTGTCAACGATATATACAATGCCGCCCTTAGGTCCGGGAACAGCGCCCTTGATAGCAATGAGATTGTTTTCTGCGTCTATTTTAACTACTTCGAGGTTCTGAACTGTAACCTGTTCTGCGCCCATGTGTCCAGCCATGCCCTTGCCCTTGTAAATTCTTGAAGGTGAGGAGCACGCACCCATTGATCCAGCCTGTCTGTGAACAGGACCTGTACCGTGAGTATCTCTGAGACTGTGCTGGTTGTGACGCTTGATTGCGCCCTGGAAGCCCTTACCTTTGCTTGTGCCGATAACGTCGATTGCATCGCCTGCTGCAAATGTGTCAGCCTTTACCAGATCGCCTACGTTAAGTGAATCGCAGTCATCAAGTCTGAATTCCTTGAGTTCTGCCTTATATCCAACGTCTGCCTTGTCGAAATGACCTTTCATAGGCTTGTTCATTCTCTGAACCTTTACGTCGCCGAAGCCGAGCTGAAGAGCTGCATAGCCGTCGTTCTCAACAGTTTTCTTCTGTACAACAACGCACGGACCGGCTTCAACTACTGTTACAGGAACAACTTTTCCTGCTTCATCGAAGATCTGTGTCATACCGATCTTCTTGCCGATAATACCTTTCTGCATATCGTTTTCCTCCTGAATTAGGTTATTGGTTGATGTTAAGCATCAACTTGACCGGCGGATTACCGCCATTCCGCATCCCACTGCGGTATGCCTGCGCAAAAGGGTTAATTACTTAACCTCCATAACAACGTCTACGCCTGCGGGGATCTCAAGCTTTTCAAGAGCTGCTGTAGTTTTGTCTGTAGGACGGATAACGTCTACCAGTCTCTTGTGAGTTCTCATCTCGAACTGCTCACGGCTGTCCTTGTACTTGTGAACTGCACGGAGAATTGTAACAACTTCCTTGTCAGTAGGGAGCGGAATAGGTCCTGAAACTCTCGAACCGCTTCTCTTAGCTGCCTCAACGATCTTAGCTGCTGCAATATCAACAGTAGCATGATCGTAACCCTTGATCTTGAATCTGATTTTTTCGTTGACTGCCATTATTTTCGCCTCCTTAGGATTTATTATGGGGACGCAGATCTGGGACTCACACGTTCCCGTGTGTTTCATGCCATATCTGATAAAAAAACCCGAAAAACTTCAATGTTTTCCAGGTGACAAAGCATATGAGCACAAAAAGAGCATAGTTCTGCACACACGCAAGCTGTGCAGACCAAATACCACAAACTGTGTTCACTATCCCAATCGCCCGGTTTAAAATCGGACATACTCCACAGAAATTACCTGCCATACCGGCAGCAACCTTCTGCTTCCACGCATATCTTCTGCAGTCAGTACGCTTTCAGCGCACTCAACAGTTGTAATTATATCATACTTTGATACAAATTGCAAGATTTTACCGGACAATTTCTCGAATAAATATTGTAAATTTATCATGAATATATTTTTTGTTTAAATTATATATACCTACACTGACAGTCCTGACCGCTCTATTCCCTCGATAAAGTGCTTTTGCAGGAAAACATACATTATTAATATAGGCAGAACCGACATCAGACATCCGGCTTCTTTCCAGACTATAAGTTCACGGGCACTGGGTTTTATCCTTGAATCGCCGTAAAGCGCACGGCTCAGCCTTGAATCAAGATCGTACAGCACCGTTGCCACCGTCCGTGTATCGGTAAAAAACGCCGTGCTTACATAGTAATCATTCCAGTACCACACTACCGAAAACAGAAATACCGTCAGAAACGCCGAGGCTGCATTAGGTATCATGACACGAATGAACGTCATGAACGGGCCGCATCCGTCAATGCAGGCTGCATCTTCCAGTTCCCTTGGGAGACCCCTGAAAAACTGCCGGAATATCAGTATCATCAGTCCGGAACGTATTCCGTTGGCTGTCATAGCAGGAAGATACATGGTCAGCATACTGTCAATAAGATTTAAAGAAAAAAGTCCTCTTATTCCAAAAAAACGGAACTGCGTATATAACGGCAGAGAAATGACCTGCGGCGGTACAAGTATCATCATTATAACGATACCAAAAAGCAGCTTTTTACCCTTAAAGCTGAACCGTGCAAAGCCGTATCCGGTCACGGCGCATGACATTACCTGCACCAGTGAGCAACCGATATTAAGAAAAATCGTATTTTTCAGCACACTGCCGAAATCCATTATGCGCCATGTCTCTTTTATGACATCAAGAGTGTAATTCCGGGGCAGCCACATGACAGTAGGATCATTCATATCGGAACGCTCCCTGAATGCGCAGCTTACCATGTAAATAAGGGGGTAAAGCACGATAAATCCGATACCAGAAAGTATCACAAACCGGAAAAAGCTCCATGTTCTTTCTCCTGCTTTCTTTCTTGCCACAGATATCCCCCCTTACTCGTTTTCGTAATAGATAAATTTTTTGATAATCCGATAAACTATACCGATCATGACCAGAATAATTACAAAATATATCCACGCCATAGCCGACCCTTCGCCGTAAAGCAACTCCGATTTCATACTGAGAATTCTCTCCATGACCTTATTCATCGGACTTGTGAACGAATCAATGACCGTAAAAATAAAATTTGCCAGAATGAACGGTCCGAGATATGGTATAGTTATCTTCCAGAAATATTCCCAGGCAGATGCTCCGTCCAGCATTGCAGCCTCCCTTGCAGAGGGAGGAATATTCTGGAGAGCCGCCAGAAACAGCAGTATCTGTATTCCCGAACTCCAGACAATGCCGAAAATATTATCCGCAACTGCTCCGATAACGGTACTCATTTTGTCACTGATATTATATATTCCCAGAAACTGCATAAGTTCATCCACAAGGTCGGTGGACATCATAGTTGAGAACTGCTCCCCCGATTGACTTCCGGTAGCATCAATATCGCCGCTGATTATCTTGAACACAGGGCCGGTGACGATAATGACCGGCAGAAAGAAAACGGCTCTTGCCAACGATCTGCCCCGGAATTTCTGATTGAGTATGACCGCAATAAACATGGAAAAAATCAGTATAAGCGGTGTTTTCCAGAGAGTTTCGGCAACCGTATCGCCCAGAGCATCGGTAAAATTCGGATTCTCCACAGCATATACGAACTTTTCCGTTCCAGCCCACTCCGTCTTTATTCTTCCCGGCTCTATGGTCACTGTATTGAACGAATACCACAGCGACTTGACAAGCGGTATCAGAAAAAACATGACCGTTCCTGCAAACCACAGGGAAATAAATCCACAGCCGTAAAGCTGTCTGCGCCTGCCATAGGTCATAAAACGCCTTTTTTTACCGCTGTTCATTGCTTTCTCCTTCCCCGCCGTCACGGTTTATATAGATCCGCCGTCCGTTGTAATCTATCCACTTCTCACTATGATCCGTAGTTATCACCCAGCCGTTGGAATAACTGACAGTAACTCTGTCTCCGTTTTGTTCGGTCTTTCTTCCGGTGATAAAAGCATCGCTCACGCCGGACAAAACAGGCTCAAGAATCTTCTGACTCCCTGCCGCCTCAGACATCCAGCCGCTGCTGCCGGCATAGTAATATATGTCGAATTCCGTATCTTCCAGCGTTCCCGGCTGCCCGTACACCATATCATACCGGAGATTGCTGCCCGTTTCCGCTGCATACAAGAGCATTTCATCCGGATCGGGACTGCCGTTCACCGCTTCGACAGTATACGGAATAAGTCCGTGTATCACCATCTGATAAAACGGAACATCCTCATCGAAAATATCAAAACGGCTCGATGTGACAGGAACGTTTTTTATATGATCCGCATACGGCAGAACATACGCATTTGCGCCGTCAGCCATTATGCCGTTCTTCATTGAACCGCAGAGTTCCTCGTAACCGCCTATCAGTTTTTTCATAGCATCATATCTGGACACGCTGTTTTTGCTGTAGTCCCCATACAGTGCCGTCGTCAGCGCTCCTGCCGAAATTCCGTCAAGACCTGCTTTTTCGCAGCCCTCGGAAAGATCATCAAAAAGACTGCTGTAGCTTCCCGGCGAAAGCAGCGACAGCTTCTTCCGGTTTCTGTCGGGAACACCGTATGCCCTGTCATAGCTGACTATCCTTGAATAACTTCCGGAAACACGCACGGCTGCATCGGTAAAAGCATAATATCCGTTTCCGCTGCGGAACGTCACATTGCCGGAAGCCGGATAGAACTGTATATTCCTGCTTTCCATATAGTCGGTAAGCTCCCTGAAATCCTTTTTGCCGCCGAGTGTGCCGGAGGGTCTGGCATCGGTATCTATCTTGTTTTTTATGCCGTCATTCGTCCAGTTATTGTACGAAACCACCATTTCTTCCGCACCGCTGCTTTCAAGTTCACGCAGGATATCAAGTCCCTGTCCGTATGATGTCACGGCAGTTTTAAGATTAAGCGGAATTCCCAGCACAGAACGTTTTTTCATTACTCCGCCGTAGAGATCAACATACAGCGGCGCACTGTCTGCCTTTGTTTTCGGAGTCACGCCCTTTTCATCCATGAGATATTCCCTGTACCGTGCAGCCACATCGGCATAATCGGCATCTTTTTTGGAAATGGGGTAATATCTGACCTCAATATCATCAGATTTTATATCTCCCCCCTCAAAAACCGTAAACTGCTGATTCTGACTGCCGGACATATAATAGGTATCTGTCTCACGAAGAGTGAAACTAAACGAACACATATTATAATCGGTTTTGGACTGTCCGGAGATCTTCGCAGAAATACAGGCATTGGAATCCCCCTTTTCCGCAACTGCAAGCAAAGCATTGCCGCCGTCCTTTACAATGCCGTATACCGGAAAATATATCTGCCTTGAATATGTTCCCCTGTTCTGGGGAACAGCAGTGATATCTCTGCCATATATAGGCTGTTTATAGGCATTTGCCTCCATAGTCCTGCCGTTGTTGAAACGTATGAGCGCTCCGCTGCCGTCAGGGACAACAAAATAGCCGTTCTCTTCCGAAGATGCCGCCCCGAACGTTTCCATAAGGGTTATCTCCGTAATTATATTGGCAGGATCTTTCTCCTCAATATCCCCGACTTTCAGTGATGCCCGCAGATAGTCTTCTTCAAGGGTATATTCCACCGGAAATTCAAATCCTGCTTTGCCAAAATCATAATCCACACGGATGCCGTTTTCTATATCGGTAACGGTCATATCGCAGTCACCGGTATTTGAACGCAGCAGATTGTTTTCACTCTGCTTCTCCGGAATGCCGTAATTGAGTATGACCGATGACCTCAGACCTCCGGCAAGTATCTCCGTAGCAGAATCATCATGTGCTGCTCCAAGCGGCGACGACCACCAGATATATCCTGTCTCTTTGTTTTCCAGACCGAAAACGGCATTTTCATCATCCACCAGCATCCGGAAGTTTCCGTTTTCCGCACCATAGCGGTAGATCCCGTAAAACTGATCCATTTCCGGAGATACCCATGCAAAACGTGAACCATCTACTTCACGGTAGATCAGTCTGCCGTCGTCTTCGCTGTCAAGACGGAATCCGGCTTCGGTTTCGGTTTTATCTTCAGACATGAGTTCCAGCAGTTCCCCGTTCTCCGATAAAAAGACATCTTCGCTGTCTAAGGTGGATATTACAGATTTTACGCATACTCCCTCCGATGACACTTCAGCAATATATCTTTCGCCTTCGCTGAGAAATACATCTTTTCCGCCGTTTTCCGTGATCTTCTCAAAAGCGGCTGCCGGCTCGCCGGAATCAGAATACAGAGCAGCTGCATCACCTATCTTCTCTGCGCTGTCAAGTTCGTTCTCCGTAAGTGAATCATCTTTCCTTACGTATATATCAAGTCCGCCGGAACTTCCTGCAAAGGAAAAAAGTTCTTTCACAATGCCGCTGTCGAAATCAGGCTTTTCAGCAATCTCACGCCGTTTTCCACGATCTTCGCCGGCTGCTTCGTCATCCTGACTGTCATAGGATATCGCCGGACTTCCCGCAAAAACATTTCCTCCTATAGTCATTGAGGACAATGCCAGAATGCCGATAACCGCAGCACGAATTTTTCTTATTATCACAAAATCCCTCCGGATCATAAATTGATTACGTTCTTATCCGATATACGGCTTCGGTGAATACGGAAGATACAAACACCCAGATCTGCTGTACCAGCGACATGAACAGCACCAGTAAAAACAGCATTATAAGCATAGCAGCCGCCGTGAGAACTATGGAAAGCAGCGTTCTTCCTATTGAATATCCGTGTACATTCTTAACGGCAAGAAACAGCAGAACTGCCGTCCATGACGTTCCTGCAATACGTATTACCTGAATAAATACCGCTTCATCCTGCACCAGTATATGAGAAAGCGCAACACAGACGAAAATCTGCACAATATATGGGATAAGTGCCTGTGCGCTGGAAATGCATATCTTTTTGGCAGTTCCGTCTCCGTCCAGAAATGTGCTCACCGCACGGCTGCCTATGACCCATGCAGCAAAAACAATAACGCTCTTTACAAGATACGGAACTATACTGAACGTTCTGTCGTCGGGATAACCAAACTGAAAGCCGTAAAGCCTTCCGTCGGCGATCTGAGCAAAAAAAAGCATCAGAACAATTAAAAACGATCTCCGAAGCGGCGATTTCCTGCGTCTGCCGTGATATATCCCACGTTTTTCAAGATATCCGGATACTGATGTGCCGATATTTACTGCAAGTGCATATATCTTTCTCCGCAGAATATACAAAACGGCAGGAATAACGAATATCATAAAAATAACACCGAAATGCTCCCTTACAAATGTTTCACGCCACATTGCAAAAGCTTTGTTATAAATATCGGGAGCATAACCGGCACGGGCATATTCCATAGCACCTCTGTAATCGCCTTTGTTCAGCAGTGCGGATGCAGCTCCCACATATGCTCTGCGGTAATTTCCGTCACGCCGTATTACATCAAACCACGGTTCAAGAGCTTCTTCGTAATATCCGTCATTATAAAGCGTTACCGCACTGTGAACCGCCGCTCCGAATGATGTTTCCTCAAAAATCGTTACCGTATTTTTGCCGGAATCAAGAATGAATATCCTGTTATCCGCCGATTCAATGGCAGAAACTTCACTGAATCCGCCAAGCTGTCCGGCTTTTGTTCCGGCAATGAAGATCAGCTCGCATTCCTCGTCATACTGAAAAAATCGTCCTGTCGTCAGATCAAGGCAATTGATGAATCCGTCCTCCGAAATGTCCACGTCAATGAACTGATTTTTGGATGTACCGTATGAGGGAGCAAAATCGCCGAAAACAACTGATTTATCCGCAAAGATATTCTTTCCTGCCGCATTCAGCTTTTTTACCCTGTCAATGGTCCGGGATTCCGATGATGTACAGGTGAAAATAAAATCACCGTCTATGTCAAATCCGCTTATTCCGGACGGAACAGTTCTTGTACGCCATGAACGCTTTTCTTCGGATGAAAATATATTTCTTACGCTCCGCACAATGACTTCCAGCGTAGGCTCTGAACGATTTGCACCGTAAAATCCCATGAACTCCCCGTCCGGGGCAAACATGGCTGCTCCGGAAGTTATACTGCCGGTCAGAACGTAGATATTCCCTGCCTTGTCCGCAATCACACTGTTGGGAATGAACGTCTTGGTGCTGTCATAAACGGCGGAATCCGGCTTTCTTATCTCCATGACCACACTGCCGTCAGTACGGCACACGAGCACTCTTTCGTTTCCGCTGTCGGCAATATACATCATATTTCTTTCCGGAGATACAAATATCCCTGACGGCTCGTTCAGCCGTGTCTCATTTCCGTCAGGCAGCACAAAGCTGTCGTATATGCCCGAAACTTTATCAAATGCTCCGTTTACGGCAACTATCCGGTTGTTTCCGGTATCGGCTATATAGAACGTCCCGTCAGAAGCACAGAAAATGTCCGAGGGAGAATCAAAACCGCCTGCCCCCAGTTCAGCTCCGGAAACACTTCTGACTGCGGTATATCCTGCCTGAGAAGGCACGGCATTTCCACGGCTGTCATAATTGTAGGACTCATATGGATCAAAAGCAGCAGCCGTGAACGGACAAATCATAGCCGCAAGAAACAGCCAGACAATAATGACGCAGAATAATACTTTTTTCATTCATTCACCAACGTTCACAGATATTATAAGCTATTAAGGCAACAACAACGGCACTTACGTGATTCTGTTTCCTATACTCGTGTCAAAAGGAGATTTTCTCTATGGGCTTTCTGCTCTGATTGTTCTTATTTCCCCTTTACGGGGTAATAAGAACAAGCAATACTGGGATTCCAAAGGGGATGTACTCCCCTTTGGCAGGGGTGTGGGGACAGCGTCCCCACGTAAGTTGCCATTATTGGTCGCCTTAATCCCTGATGCCGGAATGTGCCATAGTCTCGATAACATACCGCTGTGCCAGTATAAACACGACTGCCGGCGGTACCAGCATGAATACGGAAGCTGCCATAGCCACTCCGGCTCGTGCCATACCGGAGGACGACACCTGAGCAACCGCTGCCGGAAGTGTCTTGTACTGTTCACGGAAAATAACGCCGCTGCCCTGAATATTCCACGCCGCCTGAAAAGCAAATATCATCAGCGTCATAAGAGCCGGCTTCTGGTTTGGAATAACTATCTGCCAGCATATGCGGAAAAGACCTGCACCGTCTACCTTTGCCGCATCTATCATGGAATCGGGGATCTGACCAATGGACTGCCGCATCAGAAACACTCCCAGAGGCGAAGCCGCAGCCGGAAGTATAAGTGCCAGCGGAGTATCTATTATCCGCAGCTTCGCCATGACCATATACTGCATAATATAAATAACGCTGCTCTGATAAAGAAGAGATGTGACAATTATCCCGTTTATCATCCTGCTTCCCGGAAATCTGCATTTTGCCAGTACAAAAGCTGCCATTGAGGAAAAAACACACTGAGCTGCCGTTACCGAAACCGTCACAAAAACACTGTTGAATACATATCTTGAAAACGGAACACGGTTCTGCCTTACTGCGGCAAACATATCACGGAAATTGTCAAGGGTCGGACGTATCGCATAAAGCTTCGGCGGAAATACAAAAAGCTCTTCCACAGGCTTTACGGACATTACCAGCGTCAGATATATCGGAAACGCCATGAAAAGTCCAAGCAAAGCCAGAAATACAAATGAAATCACTGTTCCGCCGTATTTCCGCCCTGCCGGTCTGTTGGACTCCCTGAGCTTTTTTATATCCGCAGACATCCGCCGCACCTCCCTTGCCTGAAATCACCGGTCATCCTGAAATCTTTTTAAGTCCCTTTGCTATAAGACGGCTGAGAATAAACATGACTATAAAAAGTATCATACATATAGCCGAAGCATATCCCATTTCGTAGCGTTCCCAGCCGTAATCGTAAGCGTGAGTCATAACGGTGTGCGCCTTATAGTCCGTGCTGGGAAATCCTACCAGATTCTGCGCCACCGTTCCTACCGTAAAAGAACTTACTATCTGCATCACCGCCGCAAACATCAGCTGCGGTGTCATGGACGGTATGACGATATATATAAGTTCCTGCCATTTATTGCGTATGCCCTCTATTGCTCCTGCCTCGTACAATGCCGGATCAATATTCTGAAATCCTGCACGGATAGCCAGAAATCCTGCTCCCAGCGATATCCATAACTGTACGGCAATGGTAACTCCAAGCACATATCTGCCGTCCGTCAGCCACTGCACCGGAGCATTGATAAGTCCCGTGTCGATAAGGAACGAATTGAGATATCCGTTCATATCACCGCTGAATATGAGCTGCCACACGGTATATACCGATGCCAGCGACGGTATATAAAATATCAGTGTAAAAATCGTCCGCAGATGCTTCGGCATCCCGTTTATCAGCCATGCGATAAGAAAACACAGCACATAGCTTACCGGCCCAGTAAGCAGGGCGAATACTATCGTTACACGGATAGAGCCCATAAAAACCTTATCTGAAAGAAAGAGCGTCCGGAAATTTGACAATCCCACAAACTTCGGCTTCTGAACCATATTGAAATCGGTAAAGCCGATCGGCAGAGACATGACTACAGGTATCACGGTAAACAGTATAAACAATATCATAAACGGCGCAAGCATAGCGTAGCACGCCTTGTTTTTTACTATATCCCGGAATGTTTTCCGGATATCCGCTTTCTTTCTCATACTGCGACCTCTTACTTCATTGTTTCGTTTTTCCGCTTAATTTCATCATTTATGTCCCTGTTGTACCAGAGCAGCGTATCACGTGGATTCGCCTGATTGTTCACGACCTCACGGAAAGCATTCATGATATTTCTTGTAACGGCATACGATGCCGGAATTACCGGAATTTCTTCCAGTTCCTCCCACTGATCCATAATGCGCACAAGTTCATCCTCCGACCATGAAAGTCTGCCGAGTGCCTGCGGATCTGCCGCCTCGTAGCGTCCCATTACGCCGTTAAGTCCCTCCAGACGTGCTCCGAATTCCGCCTGTACATCCGTGCCGGAAAACCATTTCACGAATTCCCATGCGCCTTCCTGATTTCCCGCACTGCTGAATATCACTGCTCCCGTACCGCTGGAATTTGCGGCGTGAGAAATCGTACCGTCTGTCCTGAGCGTTCCCGG
>OIYT01001615.1_pt1 | contig 15540 bp, 21 predicted proteins | sample 1588201 | NCBI WGS metagenome assembly OIYT01 (sample SAMN03283260) | human gut metagenome | biome: human-associated habitat; material: feces | host: Homo sapiens | place: USA | collected 2013
CCCGCAGGGCATCATCTGTATATAGCCGGGGCGTTGAGCGGAGCGATACCCCCGGGATGATTACACCGTCCCTAAATGTTTCCCAATAGGGAATCATCAATTTTGCTTCGTGATGATTCCTCCGGAAACGTGTGCTCTTGCTCGCTTTCCGTCGGTATCGCTTCGCTCAACCGACGGCTACATATGGATTATCCCCTGACGGGGAAGTAGTTGTCATTTCGTCAGGGTTCAGTTTTCAAGGCTGAGTTGCGTAGCTGTAGGTATCACCAATTGCCATTACATCCTGTTTTTTTATGTCAATGTAGGGACTCATAATAAATTGCCAATAAAAACACGGGGTTGTGTCAAGTGCTGACACAACCCCGTGTAGTTTTTTGGGATGAGGATTAGTTGATGAGGGCGTGGCCGGTCATCTCCGCGGGCTGAGGTATGCCCATGATTTTCAAGATTGTCGGAGCCACATCGGCAAGTTTTCCATCCTCTACCTTCGCATCCTTACGTGCCGTCACGTAGACGCAGGGGACAGGATTAAGCGAGTGGGCGGTGTTGGGAGTACCGTCAGGATTGATGGCATTGTCGGCATTACCGTGGTCAGCGATTATAATCACTTCATAATCGGCAGCCTTTGCCGCCTCGACGGTGTCCTTGACACACTCATCGACAGCCTTGACAGCCTTCTCGATAGCCTCATATACACCGGTGTGTCCTACCATGTCACCGTTGGCATAATTTACCACAATGAAATCATATTCCTCGCTCTTGATAGCCTCTACAAGTTTGTCTTTAACCTCGTAGGCACTCATTTCGGGCTTCAGGTCGTAGGTGGCAACCTTGGGCGAAGCGACAAGTATGCGCTCCTCACCTTCAAATGGAGCCTCGCGACCGCCGTTGAAGAAGAACGTCACATGAGCATATTTCTCGGTCTCGGCGATATGAAGCTGCTTCTTGTCAAGCGAAGAAAGATATTCGCCGAGAGTATTGCCTACATTTTCCTTGTCGAAAAGTATGTGTACGCCCTTAAACGATGCATCGTAAGGAGTCATGCAATAATACTGGAGTCCGGGGATGGTGTGCATACCTGCCTCGGGGATGTCATGCTGTGTAAGCACCATTGTAAGCTCCTTGGCGCGGTCGTTACGGTAGTTGAAGAAAATCACCGCATCGCCATCTTTTATCGTACCGTCGACACCGGCGTTGACGATAGGCTTGATAAATTCGTCGGTCACGTCCTCGTCGTAAGACTCCTGCATAGCCTTCACCATGTCGGTAGCCTTCTTTCCCTCACCGTTGACAAGAAGGTCGTAGGCAATCTTCACACGCTCCCAGCGCTTGTCGCGGTCCATGGCGTAGTAACGGCCGATGATTGAGGCAACTTTGCCTGCCGACTTGGCGCAATGGTCTTCAAGTTCCTGAATGAAGCCCTTGCCGCTGCGGGGGTCGGTGTCACGACCATCCATGAAGCAGTGGATATAGACTTTTTCAAGACCATACTCCTTTGCGATGTCGCAGAGAGCGTAAAGATGGTCGAGCGACGAGTGTACGCCGCCGTTTGAGGTAAGCCCCATGAAATGAATAGCCTTGCCGTTGTCGCGGGCGTAACTGAAAGCATTCACGATTTCAGGATTCTTGAGGATAGAGCCGTCCTGACATGCCTTGTTGATTTTCACAAGGTCCTGATACACTACACGACCTGCACCGATATTGAGGTGACCGACCTCGGAATTACCCATCTGACCGTCGGGCAAACCCACATTTTCGCCGCTTGCCTGAAGCTCCGAGTGAGGATATGTGTTTAAGAGATAGTCCCAGTAAGGAGTAGGAGTGGAGAAAATCACATCGCCTTTGCCATGATTGCCTATTCCCCATCCGTCGAGAATCATTAATAAAGCTTTCTTTGACATATCAATATACATTAAGATTGAATTTCGGGTTACAAAGTTACTACTTTTAAACGCTTGTTCAAATAGTTATCACATTATTTAAGTAATTCAACTTTCGCAGGCAAAAGTTGACGGATATAATGCACCGGCAATTCGATAATTCGAACCGGCTGCAGATATTTAACCGTCAAGTAACCCCAAAATTCTGCTTACACATATTTCTGTGTGCTGACATATTTTCATTCAAATTTTCGCGTTCTTCCTATATAGCAAATAATAATCGTAAATTTTTGGTCTACAATCGAATAAAAAAGATTAACTTTGTGAACAATCAAATAATAGTAGTATGGCAATGGACACAAATTTACAAGTGGGCGATAACCTGACGGATAATTTTCGAGGCTATGCGGCACTGCTTCGCAAAATAAAGCAACGGGTGCTGATTGCCCAGCAACGGGTCATATATGCTGCCAACGAAGAAATGCTCAGGATGTATTGGGATATTGGCGGAATGCTTCAGGAAAGCCAGAATACCGACGGTTGGGGCAAGAAAACCTTGCAACGGCTATCCATCGATTTGAAGAATGATTATTCTGATATAAAGGGATTTTCTGTACGCAATATGCAGTGCATGATACAATTCTTCAATGAATACAATCAGGAGCTTACCATGGTGAGAAGTGATGATTCCCTAATTGCGCAACCAGTGGTTGCGCAATTAGATCTATACAATTTCACTCTCCCAGTAAAGCATCTCGCTTGGGCACATAATCTAATACTATTGCAGCAAGTCAAGGATATCCGGGCTCGTTATTGGTATATGGTACAAAGCATTACATCCCATTGGTCCAAGCGCTATCTGCAAGAAGCCATCAAACTTGACGACTATCACAAGCATGGAGCATTGGCTAACAATTTCACAAAGACTTTGCCTGCGCCGGAGGCAAATGATGTAAAATCAATGCTTAAAGACCCGTATATATTTGATATGCTGACTTTCACCAACCAATACAATGAGCGTGATGTGGAAATCGGTCTGGTAAATCATGTAGAGAAATTTCTCGTGGAAATGGGAGCCGGATTCGCTTTCATGGGAAGGCAATATCACATAGAAGTGTCGGATGACGACTATTATATCGACATATTGATGTACAATACTTTTCTGCACCGCTACTTGGTAATTGAGTTGAAAGACACAGAATTCATGCCTGAATATATCGGCAAACTCAATTTCTATTGTTCAGCTGTAGATGACATTCTTTGTCGCGAAGGAGACCACCGGACAATCGGATTGCTTCTCTGCAAGACCAAAGACCGTATCAAGGCTGAATATGCCTTGCGTGACATTCAGAAGCCGATTGGTATCTCGGACTACGAATTGGGACAATCATTGCCCAAAGACTTCCGAGGAAGTTTACCTACTATTGAGGAAATAGAGAAAGAATTGGAATCAGATAGTCGGTGAATAGAGTATAATTAACTGTAAAAATATCATCTGGATGCGGGATGGTTATTCCGCGCTGTCGTATTCGATGTAAATGGGTGCTCCGAAGGGCATTGTCTCCCAGTCAGACTGGCTCGCGTATCTATAGCGGGTCTGACCGGTCAAAGGCTTGCTTCTCATAATGAAATATTCATTGGAGAAATTTTCAAGAAACTCAAGCTCCACATAATAATCGCCTTCATCCAACATTATTTCTTCCGGAAATTTGTAGATGAATAACCCATTGACGAGCCGGGATTTATCATAGTCAAAATATATCGGCTTGAAGTTTTGCAATATATATCCGTTATCTTCCTTGCGATAGACATTGACCCTGAACTTCATTTTTGAGAGAGGTCTTCCCTCTGTCATAATCGTGAACCCCAACTCTTTCAGCCATGCACGGTCTTTAACTTTTAACGGTGTCGCAAGCCCCTGACCTGCCGCCCTATTTCCCTCAATCTCTATATAAATAAAACCTCCGGCACCTTTGCGTCCGGCTGTCTTATGCTTGATTCTCTGCGGTTTCACCACGACCTCACTTAACATTATGATGTCATCGGCGAGAAAGATAGTGTCGGGTATGCTGTTAATATCCTTGACCGCAAAAGTTTTGGGGAGATAACCGACAGAGGAAATTCTTATGGAATCATTGATAAACTCCGTTGGAATTTTTAACGAGAAATTGCCCAGCGTATCGGTAACCGTACCAAGATTCCGGTTGATAACGCCGACACTGGCGTATATGACCGGCTCTCCCGTGGATTCAGATAAGACAGTCCGGGAGTAACACGTATGGGTATTGGCCGCTACTAAAATGAGACAAATCAATGTGCATAATAGTGATTTCATGACACAAAATTAACGATTATTCTTAGATTGCATCACGTTTCTTAAAAAAACTTCAAGCTCATCACAGCTCATAAAAAATAGGGATTATTGTCATTTTCTACTACATAGAATATGGGATTATTGTCAATTTTCGATTAAAACATTTAGGGATTATTACCAAAGTCGCTATCTTTGCACTCGAATTACACTCCGACATTATGATATTCAAGCGTAAACTATACACAGAAATGCTTCAATGGAAGCAGGATAGCAATGGAGCGTCGGCTCTTCTGATTAAGGGAGCAAGGCGTGTCGGCAAATCCACTCTTGCCAAGGAATTTGCCAATCATGAATATGACAGCTTCATTGCCATAGATTTCGCCAAATGCAGTAAAGAGGTCAGGGATTTGTTTGATGACATTTCTGATCTTGACTATATCTTCATGCGCCTTCAGATGATGTATAAGGTATCGCTTAAACCCCGCGCATCTGTAATCATATTTGATGAAGTTCAAAAATGTCCAAATGCACGTCAGGCTATTAAGTATCTTGTCGAAGACGGTAGATACGACTATATCGAGACCGGTTCATTGTTATCAATCAAACAGAATGTAAAAAATATCATCATACCCAGTGAAGAAGATGAACTTACATTGAACCCGCTTGATTATGAGGAATTCAAATGGGCACTCGGTGACGAAGTCTCAATCCCCATGTTGCGCCAATTCTTTGAGAAACGCAAGAGTATGGGCGACGAGGCAAACAGGAATCTTATGAGAGATTTCCGTCTATATATGCTTGTGGGCGGTATGCCTCAGGCGGTTAAGACATATCTTGAAACTAAAAACATGGGGAGAGTCGATCAGGCAAAGAGACGCATTATCCGGCTCTATGAAAAGGATTTTATGAAAATCGACCCTTCCGGTATGGCATCCAAGCTGTTTATTGCTATTCCGTCGGAACTGACACGAAACGCCTCACGTTATACTGTCAATGCCCCGACCGGTGGAGATGGGAGGCACGACCGTTTGATGGACGTTATTTTCGATATGCAGGACTCTATGGTCGTTAATATGGCTTACCATGCCAATGACCCAAATGTTGGTATGGCTTTGCATAAGGACACCGATAGATATAAGATGTTTATGGCTGACACCGGTCTTTTCATCACTCTTGCGTTCTGGGATAAGAAGTTCACCGAAAACATCATTTATGAAAAACTGCTTTCAGACAAATTGAGTGCCGACCTCGGATATGTATATGAAAATATAGTTGCCCAGATGCTGAAAGCCAATGGTCACGAATTATATTATTATACATGGCCCTCAGAGACGAGCAACCATCTTTACGAAGTTGACTTTCTTCTTTCAAACGGAACTAAGATAGACCCGATAGAAGTAAAATCGTCCGGCTATAAGGCCCATAAATCACTGGATCTGTTCTGTGAGAAATTCTCCTCGCGTGTAAATAAGCGTTACCTTGTCTATACAAAAGATTTGCGCAAAGAGGAAAGTATAACGTATCTCCCGGTATATCTGACACAGTTTCTTTAATGGTGATGAATTTTCAACTGAGGAAAAAGAAATAACATCCAAAGATATGGCACAGCTTAACGATTTTATGACGAGGATTGACCTGTCGATGCTGAATGATTATGTCGCGGCTAATGGCAGGAGCGTTGTCTATGCCAAGGCTACGCCGAAATCAATTAGTGGACACCGGTGGCCCGGTCCATAAAAGACTACTAAAATAATACTCCCCGAAATGAAATCTCTAAAATTAGTTTTCGCAATTACAATGGTTCTTACCGTGTGCCCATGTGGGGCAAAAAACAGTTCTATGGCTCATATTGAAAATATTAAAAACAAGGTTACAAAAAGAGACTCGATCAAGAATACTCAGGACTTTTCAGACTTGATTAAAACAGTTTATGAAAAGTTAGTATTTGCAGTTGATACAGATTCAGAGGTATATGCACACCCGGAACAATACTTCACTGCATACGCATTAAGGAAACTTAAAGATAGCTATGAGTTTGATTGTGAGAATGGGGACTGTTACGCCTACTATGAATTGAGGACTCAGCAACAAGATTCTAAACCGTATACAAATGGAGAATCCCATATTATCTGTATTGAGAGTGAGGGAGATTACTGGTATATCGTAAAATACTCCGATATGGGATGGTCCGGAAAAACACGAATTAAGATAACCGATGGCAAAATAGATGACTTCGAACGATGTGTTGAAAAATAAATAAAGGCTTAGGATTATTTATATCGTTTGAGCATTTATTCTAAATGGGACATTTGTCACATCGATTGTCGATTATTCGTTGTAACTTTGCGTGATGAATGTGTTAATAATAGGTGCCTCTTCCGGCATAGGCAAATCTCTATACAACCATTATATTGCCGATGGTTGTAGAGTCGCAATAATGGGGCGTCGAAAAGAACTGCTTGAAGAATTATCTTCCGGTAATCCATCGACAACATTGCCTCTTTCAGTTGACATTTCGGATTGTAAAACTTTTGAAAGAACTTTCAAAGAAGTCATAGAACGGTTTAAGCAAATTGACCTTGCTATTATTTGTGCAAGTATAGGCGAACTAAATCCGTCATTAGAAATTTCACAAGAACTCGACACTATTGCAACCAATATCGTGGGCTGGACAAATGTAATTGATACTTTATACCATTACTTTGAGGGACAGGGACAAGGTCATATTGCATCTGTTACCTCCATAGGAGGAATGCAACCGACACCCATTGCTCCATCATACAGTGCAAGTAAAGCATTTCAAATCAACTATACAAAGTCTTTGCAGGCAAAAGCAAAGAAGTCACGCCTATGCATCACGGAAATTAGACCGGGGTTGGTAAATACCAGAATGGCAAAAGGCGAAGGGCTATTTTGGGTTATGCCGGTTGATACTGTTACAGAACAGATTATTCGATGTATTGAGAAAAAACGTAAACTGTGTATTGTTACTAAGCGCTGGCGTTTGCTCAATTTTATTGTTAAGCACCTCATGTAACGCACATCCACGTAGCTTGTATATCATATTTTACCGAAATGACCGAGCCTTATAAGGAACGTGAACTGAAAAAAGCGCAGAGATATGGCGGAGCTTAACGACTTTATGACGAGGATTGACATGTCGCTGCTGAATGATTATGTCGCGGCTAATGGCAGGAGCGCGGTCTATGCCAAGGGCGAGAGTATTGTTCAGCAGGGTAGCTTGTGCCGTTATGTGGGTGTGATAAAGTCGGGATATTTTAAATATATGGCTCTCAATTCAAAGGGGCAGGAAGTGGTAACCGGCTTCTCATTTGAGGGCGAGATCGTTACGGATTATGTGCAGGGATTCCTATATGGCCAGCCTTCGCTAACCTCCATTGTCGCGGGATGTGATGCCGAGATTCAACGTGTGTCGGTCGAAGATGCGCGACGGTTTATCATAGAGCGCAATCCCGGCTTTGTAGCCGAGGTTTCTTCCAAGCTGTTGCAAGAGGCATATTGCCGTTATCTGAATATACTTGTAAAGACACCGGCAGAACGCTTCCATGAACTTGTCTCCCGCTACCCAGGCGTCATACACAATCTGCCTATTCAGGAGATTGCCTCCTATTTAGGCATCTCACGCCGTCAGTTGCACCGCATCCGTGAGGCTGAAAGTGGTGCAGACGCTTCCGATAGTGAGGATATTTAATAAAAATCTTCGCTCCACCGCCGATTTTCATACTCTGATGGGACATTTGTCACATCAAATGTCAATTTTTCGTTGTAACTTTGCGTATGGCAGCACTCTATAAGATATTGATTCAGTGTGTTGGCTTTGCTATCTTCGCTAACCTACGAGCGCAAAGTCATGGGGGTTCTATGCAAACAGACACAAGTCCGCTAAAAATTGAGCGCGACGCACTTGGTGCAGCGTATTATTGGATAGACAATAATGCGCTTGACCTTGCCCGAATAGATTACAGCGATTTATATGAAACATATATGACCCCGATTGAAGGGCAATTGTTTGAGGACTGTACTCAGATATTCATTGAGGGGAAACTTCGTTTAGAACCGACCTTTCTAAAAACATACAGTTATTGGGGTGGTCACACTTATGATGCTCCTGTCGATGGGGTACTTGGCAATGATTTCAGACGGATAGAGGTCTATTTCTATCCTGATGCGGTAAAAACTGATTCCGTGACATACTCCGTAAGGGGGCGAACAAAGGTAAAGAAGAATGTCTGCGATTTTTCGGGAGAAGTCAAAATCAAGAAAATCTACCATGTTTTTGAGCGTGATGCCGATTCTCCTGACTACTATAAAATTATCGCCGCTTATTCGCTTAAGGAAGATTCTACACAAAATGGGAGCGGATTGTTTCACGGTATATTGGGCGCATACGGATATGTCACGGATAATAGTCCAGATGTCATTAGGGTAGACAACACAGATCAGGACGGCGACGGATATATGAACCGCTCCTATGTCGGCACATGGCAAAGCTATAAGAATCCTGCGACAGTAAAACGCTGTATGTGGGGAGATAACCGTCTGCCATTCCGCTTTGATTTCGATATAGGAGCCGGGGAAATCCGCGTTAATCCAAAATATGCGTCACCCGAATGGGATAGATTCCTGCAATGGAAAGACCTTGATATTGTTGAACCCGAAAGCGGTGATAGCCGTGCTTCCTATAAAAATCCATGGTGGTAATTTTTGACAATATCCTATGACAGCAGCAGAATTTGTAACCGCAATAAGAGCGATAACTCCAAACGAAAGTGAGTTTTCGATAATGCCTGAAGGCTTTGCTCAAATATATTTAGGTGAGTTGCACATTGGCGATAAAAAAGGACATCGTGTTACAGAGCCGAATGATGCCGTCATAGACCTGATTAATAATTATAATGTTTCCAAGCTCACGATTATGATTTTTAGTTTTGTCAAATCTGATGATTTGAGGGAAACTGACCGATTTATATACTTTGGATGGCGGGAGGCTTTTCCGCTTGCCATTCTTAAAGAAACCGGAGAAATAGTAGAAATAGACTGGGCTGACGATGAGCGCATAATGAGTTATATTGCCACAGATCAGCAATCATATCTTGATCTTCTATTTGCATTGCAAGAGAACAACCTGTCAACTCTTTTTTCGAAAACGCAAAAATGGGACATGGAACATTTGGTTAACATTGCCGGAGATAGTAAGTATCAGCCTCATTTAATGGATTTGTTATCATAATATAAGGATATGGAATTGATTGCTGAAATATTTATCCGTTCATGGTTCGGGTCAGCGGTTCTTCATATCGGAGCCGGGCTTCGGTATGGGTGTCTGCGGCTGTTCCGTCGTGGGAAGAAAGTGTCATATCGGCAAATCCGCTATGGTTCGGAAGATTTCAATAACATAGATCATGCCGACAACAATCTTGCCAACGGATTTCTCGGCTTTCTCGTCCTCACATTGATTCTGATTCTAATAACCCAATAAACTTTAGCCATGAAACTGAGCGATAAACGATTTTGGAACGGAGAGAACAAAAAAACAAAAGGTCGGAGAACCCTATATGGAAAACAGATTACAGTTTCTACTAAGAAAAAATAAAGGGAAGCAGTATCTTCCCGAATATCAGGAACAACTGTCCAAACTTGTTATCGGTGACAATTTCAAGATATTGAGTTTGGAAGACTCCGATACAATATCTGCGGAAATTATACAGAACGACGAATTGTTTCAGCAGGGCAATGTCGCTTGGAAATCCCAACGGATTCCGTTTTTGGAGAAAACCGAATTGAAACAGATTCTGTTACATATCGGGAGAAGATATGACGATGCGGTTTATATGGCAATCAAGCATTCCGACCTATGTGGCAGAGTAGTCTTGAATGGAATAGATTTCTTTAATGCCGATTTTCAATATGAGGATGAGCATAGCGGACTGATTGTGTTTTACGACCTAAGTTTAACCAATTCGCTGGTGATTGATTTCTACGAAGAATGGAATGAATATTATTATGATGTGGAAATATACGGTAAAGATTGGTCGCCGAATTGTATATAACAATAATGAAAAAAATGTCATAAACATATCTGGAATAAAATTCTAAAGCATCCATTGTGGTATCTATTTGGGATGTTTGTATTAGTGAAAAGAAGTTAGCGATGAAAAACGAAATTTATCATACTATAAATGTGATTGGTTGTGAGTGTTCAGTTAATTCTATTGACTATGATGCTTCCGACCTTATTGTTGCGCTTGAACGATTTGACAATAATAAGACAGTTACAATCCGATTTAAGAATGTATTTGCGTATAGAGTTACTCTTGAACATTTTAGAATTATTGAGGTAATGGACGGAGTGACTTCCCATCCATTATACGAGGTCAGTAATTCTATATATTTGAATGAAGTGATGGCAACAGGCATGAGAATGTTATACGGTTCTTCTCTCAATGTGAAACACTATGCCATAAAGACAACAGAGCATATCGTTGATGTATTAACTTCTGAAACTTATATCATGGAATGAAACTGACTGATAAACGATTTTGGAATTGGCGCACACTTATAGCAGCGATGATTATCTCATTACTGATTGCGATTGTCGTGTTTTTCAAAAGGTGTATGATAACTAATACTGCTGATATAGAGCGTGTGGGAAATGAAATTATCGTAATGATTGATGATTTTCAAAAAATGAATAATAGGCTACCTATCGGACTTAATGAGATAGGAATCCCTTTCGAGGAAATTAATGAGACCTATGAATACAAGGGCTATATTTTCTATTACGAACCGAGAAAAGACGGCTTTTATTGGCTGACCATCACATTCGGTCCTGATGAGAATTATTGTTACAATTCTAAAAATAAGTCCTGGATATGGGGTTGTGATTCTGATAGAGTAGACGCGTACAAAAAGTATTCTCTTGAAAATGATTCTGGTGATGAAACTGATCGATAAACGATTTGGAATAGCATGGCTTGTGCTTCTCCTTTTGGTGATTGTGAGTTGCATAGCAGAAGGTTGGAGCGAGGATACAGCATTGCTTGGTGGAGCTTATGCGCTGTCGTTGTTATCAACTTGGCTGTGTCAGAGGGTAAGACCGAGAGTTGCTTACGGCAATCTGATTGTGATGATAGCCTATAATGCTATTTTGAGTTACAATCTTGTCTGTAACAGCCAATATGGAGCCGGACTTACATGGTGGTTTTATGCGGTTCTCCTAAACACAATCCATTCAATAGCATTGGTGGGTTATAGTTTCATTATCCGCTGTAAATAAAAATTGTTATCAATCATAAATGATGGATTAACTAAACATCTATGAAGATTAAAACATTTTTCAATACGCTGTTTTGCATAGGATTAGTTATTGCTCTTTGTCTGTATCTATTACATATATATGGCAATTATATAGAACAGACCCAGCAACCTATTACTGATTACACGTATAATGGGTATCAGGAAAAGAGTAGCTATAAAAATTCAAATGTGATTTTTATAACTTATAAATCAAAACAATACACACTACATACAGGAGACCGGATTTTAGACAAAATAAAGTCGGGAAATATCCCCAACTTATACTATTTTTCAAAAGCGGACTATCTATTTTTTGAAGGAGATTACTTGCCTGTGGGTTATGCCAAGGCTGCTTTACTGTTCACAATCCTCTTTCCAGTTATAGGAACTCTAATCTGGAGAAAAGAACTTGATAACGACATTCGTACAATGTAAGAATTGATAGTCGTGGCTAATTAGGGCTACACGATTAGCAGAAAACCCCCATGCGAAAAATTCGCATGGGATTGCGTTTCCCGCGACATCGCCAATCTCATTGAGTGTGTGGCGATGTTTTATTTCATCAAAGGGCTGTCGGTGTTCCGCAGGCGATCTCATCACCTAAGGGTGATTCACAGGAATATTTTTTTGTTCAATGCCGGTGCAAAGGGGGTCGATGGTGAGATTGGTGCGACTGGTGCTTTCCTGGTGACGGAAGTGAGGATATTTAAGAAAATAGTCGATTTGTAAAAATAGGCTATGAGATAAACGCAATTGTAAACGATGCAAAATAATAGACATTCTAAAAGCTGAGCGGCTGCACATAGCTGAAAATCAAAATAAAAGTATTAACTTTGTGTATGGAGACAGTCGTACGTATTCATAACGAATCAGAATATAATGAAATATTGCAACAAGCTGTTGCAGTAATTGAAACCGCGAGAGGGAATGCCGCACGTGCTATTGTCAGCACATCTAATGAAATGCACTGGCGGATCGGTCAGCTACTATATGAACGCAAGCTCGACAGCTCACATGGAGATAGCGTAGTCAAGCGGCTCTCTGCTGATTTGAAAGCTATGTACCCCAAAATGGGTATGTCGGTGAGCAACTTATGGGCTATGAAAAAATATTATGTCCGGTTTCATAGCTCAGATCCAAAACTCCAACGCAGCGTTGGAGTTTTGCCATGGCGACACATAAATCAGTTGATGACCAAACTGAAAGATGATGACGATTCTATCCAATACTATGCCGAGAGAACTATCGAAAAAGGATGGACGTGCGATTTGTTGGTAAATGCCATCAAAATGGAGATGCACAAGCATCAGCCGGAATACAACGTATCAAATAATTTCACCGTTGCACTTCCGGAGGCTCAGGCGGCATACGCCAATGAGGTTTTCAAGGATTCCTATTGCATGGGATTTCTTGGCGTGACCGAACCGCTTCTTGAACTGGAGCTTGAGCGGAGATTAGTTGAAAAGGTAAAACAATTTCTTCTGGAACTCGGTCAGGGATTTACCTACATCGGCAATCAGCACGTTCTGTCCTATAACGGCAAGGACTACAAAGTGGACATGCTTTTCTTTCATCGAGGATTGAGATCGCTCGTTGCTGTCGATTTGAAAATATCCGAGTTCATGCCTGAATATGTTGGCAAGATGAACCTCTATCTCTCGTTGCTTGACAGACTTGAACGTGGAAAAGACGAAAATCCCTCAATAGGTATAATCCTGTGCGCTGAGAAAGACAACGTGGAGGTGGAACTGGCTCTTGAAGGCTTCACAAAACCCATCGGCGTCGCCGAATACAAACTTATTGTCCCTCAGAAAGAGCTGAAACAGCTAATCACTGACGAGATAAAGACTTTCAACAAAGAGATTGCCGACAAATCTGCAGGACACTTAGGAGATGTGTCGTTCCGAAAGTGAGGATATTCAAGAAAAATCTTCGCTTCGCGCTGATTTTCATGCGCGGAGGTGACATTTATCACATCGAATGTCGATTATTCGTTGTAACTCTGTGTATGGCAACACTATATGAGATATTTATTCTGTGTGTTGGCTTTGCACTCTCCTGCAACCTGTGGGCGCAAAGTCAGTTATCTTTGTGCCATCGGAAAGGAGGTTGGCGATGAAACTGACCGATAAACGATTTTGGAAATTTGAGGCAATGATGCTACTTTGTGGCGTCATATTGTTATGCCAAATGTTAGTCATACTTTTATGCAACGGAGCCGAGTTTGAATCGTGTAACGGGGCTGTGCTGATATTGCTGTTTCCTGTGTTATGCCTATATTTTGCAATATCGGGCATTCCGACATGGTTGGTGTATAAAGTAAACTCGTGGCTGAAACTTGCCGGATATCTGTATATTTTTTCTGCCCTGCTGCTGATAGTTCCACTATTAATATTCTTATACGACTGGAATCCTGTCACAGCAAATATACGACCTGAAAACATACCTGCGGATGAGGGTAAATACATTACAGATAATGAATTTATCATTACCATTTGTGCAGTATGGACCGCCCTCCTTATCATTCCGGTGATGATTACCTCTTATCTTACTAAGCGATGGATTGTAAATACTAAGATTACTGATAATTGAAATATGAAAAAGTGGCAGAAAATAGTAGGCGTAATATCCTTTGGCTTAATTGGCGCATTATTGGCATATTCAATATCTGAAATTGAGATTGCCTATCTATGGTATGACATAATCTGCGATGCTAACCGGGGATTCTGGGATGCTCAACCTACTTTATCGCATTGGAATGCCTTGCTGTCAGTCTGTATTTCATTGCGCTTGCTTTGTTTATCTGTCTTTGGCGGAAAGGAGGCAAGCGATGAAACTTCTACGAACTGTTAATCATAACTTATACTTAACAAGTGTTGTATTAAGTATGATATATTGTATCTCATGCAATAATAAAAATGATAATACATTTGTCTCAAGGGATGAATATTTAGGATATGTTTACTATGATGATACTGATTGGTGTGAGAAATGTAAGTGTCAGAAAGTGCTAACAAAAGATATATTATTTTCTTTTGATAAGGATTTTCCAATAGATTTATCGTCTATTGACTATGAATTCTTGATAATAAGGCAAGGTGTGATATATAGAGGTCCGTTTGAAAATGATATTATAATCGACAATTTAGCATTCTGTATGGATGACAATCTTTCTAAAGTAAATACTTTAGCTTTTGCTTTATTAGATCATACTAATAAACTGGTATATAAATGGTATAACAAGGAGTCATACTATTTATATAAGAAAGACAAGTATCACATATCACTTAGAGGAGATGGTAATTTTTCACTCAGATAATCTCATAAAAAAATTACGCAATTATATATTTTGAGCTATGAAACTGACCTATAAACGATTTTTCTGGATAGCGTGGGGAGTGTTGCTCGTTATCATGGTCGGGTGTTGCATATCCGAGGGTTGGAGTGAAGATAGTGCATTGCTTGGCGGAGTCTATGTGTTATCGCTATTATCTACTTGGCTGTGCCATAGGGTAAAACCGAGAGTTGCTTATGGCAATTTGATTGTGATGGTTGTGTATAATGCGATATTGGCTTACAATCTTGTCTTTAACAGTCGATACGGTAGCGGAATGACATGGTGGTTTTATGCGGTTCTTCTAAACGCTGTCCATTCAATCGTATTGCTTGTATTCGTAATTATGAATGTAATAAACGCAAGAAGATAGGAAATATCCGATAAACGATTCTGGATAGCGTGGGGAGGAATGGGATAAAAGCTTAGTGTCGTTGGGTAAGATAGAAAAGGGCGAGATGATTCCCTGCGGGAAACGATTTATGGTGGAGGCTGCTGTCCGGGGGGTTTCGCTGCGCTCAACGCCCCGGCTATTTAGAGATTTTTCCTGTCGGAAAACTTGGCGAGAGCGGGCGGGCTGCCTTCCAGCAGCCCCTACTGCTACGCGGTAACCGGCGGTGAGGGTGCAACCTGCTCTTCGGGAGTGCGGAGGCGGGCGGGCTGCCTTCCGGCAGCCCCTACTGCTACGCGGTAAC
>OIYT01001626.1_pt1 | contig 15482 bp, 16 predicted proteins | sample 1588201 | NCBI WGS metagenome assembly OIYT01 (sample SAMN03283260) | human gut metagenome | biome: human-associated habitat; material: feces | host: Homo sapiens | place: USA | collected 2013
CCGCCGCCTCCTGCGGCGAAATGTGCAAATGATCCAATAGCGCAAGCAATGCGTTGCCCTTGGTCGCCATGCGGTCGTTGATCTCGATGTTGAACCAGCACGCGCTGGAAATGCGCAGCTCCGAATAGGCGGAAAGCTGCTCCATCAGCCGCTCGCGCAGCGCGCGGTCAGGCGTGATCACGCCCAGCTTTTCAATTTCCGGCGGATCGGTAAGCAGCTTCTCCGCAAGTCCCTCGATCGGACGGAATTTCTCGGCGCGCACGGAGCCAAGGTGTTCCCGGTAGATCGGCGCAAAGGGCGCGTCGATGCACGCTTTTCCGCCGATGAACGCGTGCCACGCCACCCCCGCCTGCCCGAGGCACGCGATGACGGGCGCAAGCAGCGCGGATGGAAACGGGCGGCTGAACAGGACGCGTCCGGTCTTCAGCTCCAGCACGCTCGCGCCGTTGGACTGGATCAGATAGTCCATCGGCGGGAGGTAAGGCAGCACATCGCTCATGGAGCCGACCGTCCGCCCGCTGGCAATGGCAAGCACGACACCGCGCGCCGACGCTTCGGCAAGGACGCGGCGCGTCCGTTCGGACACCCGTCCCTGATCGTCGACCAGCGTGCCGTCGATATCCGAGGCGACCAGACGTATCGCCATACTCACAGTCCCAGCAGCAGGCCGCCGGAGCAGTCAACGATGCTGGCGACCATGGATTCGGCACGGTTGCTGGCAAGATAGGCCACGGTGTCCGCGATCTCAGAGGGCTGAATCGGGCGCTTGCGCGGCATACGCTTGATCTTATCGGGCAGGTTCGGCATATTGCGGTTGATATCGGTGATGACCAGCCCCGGCAGGACGCCGTTGACAATGATCTCATGCTCGACCAGATCGAGCGCGAGCTGACGGGTCAGGCCCAGCTCGGCGGTCTTGTTCGTTATGTAGCAGACACGGTTTTTGGAAGTCGCGGACATGGCGACCTTGGAAAGGACATTGACGATCCTGCCGCCCTTGCCCTGCGCGATAAGGCGCTTTGCAAACTCGCGGCTCATATACATCATGCCCGTGACGTTGCTGCCGAGCGCCTGCTCCCATTCCTCCAGCGAAACGTCGACGATCGCGGTGGTCTTCGCACCGCCCGCATTGTTCACGAGGATGTCGATCGTTCCGAAGGCGCGCTCCGCCTCGTCATAGATCCGCATAACGGTCTCCATGCTGCTCAGGTCGCCCTGCACACCGACGCACGTCACGCCGTAGCGCTGGCGCAGATCTTCGATGAACGCCTCGCAGCGCTCCGGCTCGGAACGGTAGCAGACGACGAGGTTCGCGCCTTCCTGCGCGAGGCACTCGCTGACCGCGCCGCCGATGCCCTTCGCACCGCCCGTCACGATCGCAACTTTGCCTTTCAGTCCTAAATCCATAATGCTTCCTTTCTCTGTCGATAGATTTCGCCGATTTTCCGTCGGCTCGTATCACACGTCAAGCTCAAACTTGTCGTGGGTGAAGAAGTAATAGGGCACCAGCTGCCCGCCCAAACCCGCAGCGGCGGGAATGAGCACAATGGCAACGAAGATCCCCAAGATCCGGTTCACGCCGACAAGCCACCAGAACAGCAGGAAGATCAGTCCCAGCGTGACAATGTGGTAAAGCCCCTTTGCAAGCATCAGCTTGCGGCGACACCGCTTGGTCAGCGCGATGGTGTGGCCGCAGCGCGAACAGGTATAGGCCTGCGTCTTCTGCGAATAGACCGCGCGCGCGGCCTTGCCGCAGTTCGGGCAGGCGTCGATCGGTGTCCCGACTTTTTTACTCTTACTCATAGAATCATGTGCCTCCGTTCAGCAGCTTTTGCAGCCGCCGCAGCGTACTGTCCTTGCCCTTCCGATTGAGCGCGCGGGAGCGGATCTCCGCGGAGAGGAAGGCAAAGACGTCATAGCCGTAGGACTGCTGAAAGCTCAAATTGACACTGCCGGAATAAGGCAGATAAAAATCCATCAAAAATGCGTTGTAGCCGGCGAGCAGATCCGCCGGATAGAGCGGCTCGTCCGAGAGCATGAAGTTGACGTTTCGGTAGCGCCGCAGGAAGTCCATCGTTCCGGCAATATGCTGCGCGTAGGTATCGGCCGAGTAGACGACGGTCTGGTCAAAATACATCGGCGAGTGCGCAAGCTCCACGCCCTCCATCTGCTCCGGATGCTCCAGATACAGAACGATCTCCAGTTGTGCGCCCTGCTCCAAATAGTTGCGCAGCGTGCTTTGCAGCTTGCGGTGCGCCTTGAGGTTCGCCGTGATCACGCTGTCGGACATTCCCGCCTGGCGCAGCATCATCTGAAGCGTCATCAGCGGCAGCGTAAAGACCGGCAGGTGCGTCACGTGCAGGATGGCGTCCCGACAGAGGCTCGCGGCGCGGCTGGTGTAGAAGAAGGAGGCAAGCTGACGGTAGTTCAAGCTCTGCATCTCCGTCAGCGGCGTGCAGCGCGAAAGTAGCTGCTTAAAGTCATTTTCAAGCGCGGAGACGCCCGCCTCATCCGTGAAATACGTGATATATCGGTTCTTCGAGCAGGCGATGCGCATGGCGCAGCACGCGCCGACGTTCGGGATGACCATCAAAAACGGCTGGACGACCGTGTCGTTATAGCTGCGCACCGCAAGGGTGTACATGGAGAAGTTGCGGATGCACTTAAAGTTCGACCAGACGCGCACATAGTCCACGCCCTTGCTCTCGTTGTTGGTCATGTGGTAGATGAGCTTCACCGTTGCCTGCATCATCTCACTGCGCTTGAGTTGCTGCCGCCAATACTCCAAAAACAGCGCGTCGTCGGCAAGCACACCCATCTCGTCGGAGGTGTACAGCAGTACCTGAAACGGGACACCGCGCGCGATGGCGGCATCGAACAGGCAAGTGATATAGCGCTGATAGTCCCCTTCGCGCAGAATGCCGACCTCCGCGCCGCTGGCCTCGTCGCCCAGCGAGAGGCTTGTTTCCGCTTCGTGCGGCGCGTCGTCGCTGCCTGCGGTCAAAAGCTCGAAGAGCTTGCGGTGGACGCGTTCCGGATGCTCGGAGAACGTCTGCGGCGTATAGTGCAGATTCAAAAAGGCGCACAACTTCAGACGGCTGGCCTCCGTCGTACAGAAGCGGACCAGCACCTCTGCGATCTTATAGGTCGTCTCCTCGTTGGGAACGCGCTTTCCCGTTCTCCACTTGGAGACCAAGGAGGGGTCAACGAACATTTCCTGCGCGATGTCGCGGTTCTTCACGTTGAAGGCCCACATATAGTAGTTCAAATAGCTGCTGAACACGTCGTTTTCCCTCCTGCGGTGGAAAAAATTATTGTTTCGGTTCCTCGTCGTTTACGAAGATCACGCCGTAGCGTTCAAATTCGACCAAAGTCTTCGGGGCGATCTCAATGGTCAGGGTCTTGTCGGAAATGCCGCGGACAATGCCGTGCATACCGCTGTCAAGGATGACCTTGGAGCCGACCTTGACACGTGCCGATCTTGCGTCGGCCTTTTCCTTCTCTTTTTTCAGGTAATTCATGTTGCGCTTGTAGTTCATCACTAAGAAAATTGCGATCGCCAAAATGAGCAGGATCCACCAATAGTGTTTGAAAACTTCCCAAACCGTATCCATTTCAAGTACCTCTCTTTTACAAATTGCATGCTTATCCACTTTCGAACAGCCACACTCATACTATACGATTTTGTGACGAGAAAGACAAGAGCTCGTCCAAAATGTCATTTTTTAGACAAACCCGTGGCAATGATGACGCGATGCCGAAGATTATTTACAAAAGGCCGTTGCAATGCTATCATCGGTTTGTGCAATATAACGAACGGGCGTTTCCGCCCGTGTTACCGAAGGACAGGAGGTCACACACCATGTTAGTTTCCATGAAGGAGATCCTACAGCACGCAAGAGAAGGAAAATACGGCGTCGTATCTGCGAGTATGCAGAGCGAAGGCAACATGAAGGCCGCGATCCGCGCTGCGGAGGAGATGAACTCCCCGATCATTCTCAACCACCGTTTTGATCGTTTCGACGACGACTTCGATTTTTACGCGGACATCGCAAAGCAGCGCGCCTACCGCACACACGTCCCCGTCGCGATCAATCAGGATCACGGCGCGACCTTCGAACAGGCGATCCGTGCCATTCACGCGGGCTACACCGGCATCATGGTCGACCGCTCCACCCTTCCCTACGAAGAGAACGTCCGTCAGGTCGCGGAGCTGACCCGCATCGCGCACGCCTGCGGTGTCACGGTCGAGTCGGAGCTTGGCTCCATGGTGCTCGGCAGTGAGGGCGACGCGACAGTCAAGGCGGGCATGACCAATCCCCATCAGGTGCGCGACTTCATCGAGCGCACCGGCATCGACTGTCTTGCCGTTTGCATCGGCAATCAGCACGGGCTTTATAAGGGCGTGCCGCACATCGACTTTGACGTGCTGGCAGCCTGCAAAGAGGCTGCGGGCGACACGCCGCTCGTCCTTCACGGCGGCAGCGGCACCGGCGATGAAAACCTTTCCCGCGCCTGCCAGCTCGGTGTGTGCAAGATCAACGTCGGCACCGCGCTACGCGTCCGCGCAAGAGACGCCTTCCTCGAAAAGAGCGACGTGAAGTACCATCTGGACTGGTGGCGCATCATGGACGGCGGCTACAAGGAAGAGATCATTCGCCACATGAAGGTCTTCGGCAGCGTCAACAAGGCGTGGTAAGTCAAAAAACATCATCTATCTAACAAGGAGGAGCGAAAAATGGGAAACATCAAAGTTGCACGAATTGACAACCGTTACGTTCACGGGCAGGTCGCAGCGCGACTGATCCGTGAGTTCGCGATCACGAAGGTTCTGGTCATCAGCGATCTGTACGCCAAGGATCTTTTCATGAGCCAGCTCATGAAGACGATGTCCTTCTCCGGTGCGACCATCGAAGTGCTGACCGTCGCCGACGCAGAAAAGCTCTATAACGGCGGCACCTTCGCAAACGACAATGTCATGCTGCTCTGGGGCGACGTAAAGAGCGCATACCAGACCTACGAAGCGGGTCTGAAGTTTGAAGAAATGAACGTTGGCAATCTGCCCGGCGGCCCGAACCGCAAGCGCGTAGACAAGTCCAACTACATCGACGCAAACGACGCCGCGATGCTCAAGGAGTTGGCCTCGAAAGGGGTTAACATATATTTCCAGAATATGCCGGATCTTCCAAGTACAACCTTACCTGATGCACTGAAGCTCACCGGACTATAAAAAGAGAGGGAGGGAAAAGATCACAAATTTCCTACGCGCGGCGACCCGTCGCCGCAAACAAACTAATGTATAAGGAGAAAGCATTATGGCACTTTGGCAAGCTGCTCTACTCGCGCTTTACTATGGTGTTTGCTCCACGAAATGTCTCATCCTTCTGATCGGACCGCAGATGTACGGTTCCGTTATCGGTCTGTTCGTCGGTCTGATCATGGGTGACGTTACAAAGGGCATCGCCGTTGGCGCCGCAATCCATACCATCTACCTCGGTGTCGTGCAGTACGGCGGCACCGTTCCGTCCGACCAGTTCCTCGCCTGCATCATTGCAATTCCCCTTGCGATCGCCACGGGTCTCGACACAGAGACCGCCGTTGCGCTCGCCGCGACCTTTGGCGCCATTGGCGTCGCCTTCGATACCCTTTGGAAGACCATCAACACCTCGGTCTGGTCTCCCTACGTAGACCGCTGCGTGGAAAAGAACGACTACCGCGGCATCCTGCTCGGTTCCGGCCTGTTCCCGATCCTCACCAGCGTTCTGCTGCGCGGCCCCGTTGTTTTCGCGATCCTCTACTTCGGCGCCGACACCGTAAGCTGGCTGGTCAACAACCTGCCCGATAAGCTGCTGCATGGTCTTGCCGTTATGGGTGCGATCCTGCCGGCCATGGGCTTCGGTATCTTCATCAGCCTCATCGGCCGACCCATCCAGATTCCGTACTTCCTTGCCGGTTTCTTCGTCATGAAGTTCTTCAGTCTGCCTGTCATCGGCTGCGCCATCTTTGGCTTCTTCCTCGCCTATTTGTCCATCGTATGGGTCGATCCCAAATTCGCAGGAGGTAAGGAATAATGGAAAACAAGACCTACAGAAAGCTTCCGAAAAGAATATTCTGGCTGTGCTGGTGGCGTTTCATGTTCCTGCACATGACCTGCCAGTCCTACGACCGCGCCTACTTCAACGCCTTCACCGCCGGTATCACCCCCGCTCTGCGTTGGCTCTATAAGGGTCAGCCCGATGAAGAGGAAAAGATCCGCGAGGCGCTGATGCGCACCCGTAACTACTATCTGTGCGAGCAGAGCTTCTCCTGCATCATCTTCGGTATCGTCCTCGGTATGGAAGAGCAGAAGGCAAACGGCGCCGACATCTCCGGTGAGATTATCGACGCGACCCGCTCCTCGCTGATGGGCCCGCTGTCCGGCATGGGCGACTCCATCCACGGCTCCACCACCCGTCAGATCGCTATCGCACTGACCTTGCCATACTGCTTGGAGGGCAGTGTGGTCGGCTCCCTTCTCATGCTCCTTGGCATCAACATCACGCCGCCGCTGGTCGCGTTGTTGGGCTACCCCCAGGGCTATAAGATGGGCAGCTCGTTCGTCCTCAAGCTCCTCCAGAACGGCTGGATGCACAAGATCGCCGCCGCCGCAAGCGTTATGGCTATGTTCATCATGGGCGGCATGGCTGCGAAGTACGTCAACATTCAGACCATCGTCAAGTTCACCTCGGATATCAACGAAGTCTCCCTGCAGTCCATGCTGGACAACATCGTCCCGGGTCTGCTGTCGCTGGCTGCCGTGTTCGGCTTCTACGGCTTTGTCCGCAAGAAGATCAACACCAACTGGCTCATCCTCGGCACGCTGGTATTCGGCATTGCAATGTCCTATCTCGGCATCATGTGATCATTTTTTCCATGCATCAGGTAATATCGGGTGGGGCGGTCTCCGCCCCACCCACCGGAAAAGTTATGAATTAGAGGAGATACAAATGATGAACGGCATCGGCGTTTCCTCCGGCATCGGCTACGCTGCGGCTCTGAAATACGATCTTCATATGCCGGAGATCTCCAGGCAGCAGATCAGCGACATTTCGTCGGAACTCGACCGCTTCTGGTCGGCATTTCAGGCCGTGGAAAAGCAGCTCCACGCTCTACACACGCAATCGCTTGAAAAGACCGGTAAAGAAAACGCTGCGATTTTTGAAGCACATCTGATGCTTCTCCAAGACGAAGACTCCGTGAGTATCCCCATCACACAGCGCATCTCCGACGAACGGATGAGCGCGGCAGCCGCGACGGAGCAGACCTTTGACGAAATTTACGAACTGATCACCTCCGTCGGCGACGAGCTGATCGCGCAGCGCGGAAGTGACATTTTAGATCTGAAAAACCAGCTTCTCTACGCTCTGCTCGGCATTCAAAAGCCGGATCTGAGCCACCTGCCCAAGCGCGTCGTTTTGGTGGCGCGCGACCTGACTCCCTCGGACACCATCGGAATTGACCTTGAACACGTTGCCGGTATCCTCTGCCAGTCCGGCGGACGCACCTCGCACTCGGCGATCCTCGCCAAGGCGATGGGCATCCCCGCAATCGTCGGCTGCACCGGCATTCTGGACGCCGTAAACGACGGCGACGATATATTGATGGACGGACAGAGCGGCACCGTGATCGTCCGCCCCACGCAGGAAGACATTGACTCCTATGCGCAGGTCGCGCGGCGGCTCGACGCCGAAAAGCAGGCGCTTGAGCAGTTCCGCGGCAAGCAGAGCCTCACCGCAGACGGCGTTTCCGTAAAACTCAGCGCCAACATTGCCTCGCCGGAGGAGTGCCGCCTTGCCGTCGGTCACGACTGCGAAGGCGTCGGCCTGTTCCGCAGCGAATTTCTGTACATGGATCGCAGCACGCTGCCCTCCGAAGAGGAGCAGTTTGAGGCCTATCGCAAGGCGCTGACCTACGCGGAGGGGCGCGAAGTCACCATCCGCACGCTCGACGTCGGCGGCGACAAAGGGGTGAAATCCCTGACCATCCACGCGGAGGAAAATCCCTTCCTCGGCTATCGCGCCATCCGCATCTGTCTGGATCGTCCCGCGCTCTTCCAGACGCAGCTTCGGGCGCTCTATCGCGCCTCCGTCTTCGGAAAGCTGCGCATCATGTTCCCCATGATCGCCACGCTCGAGGAGCTGCGCGCCGCAAAGGAAGCCGCGCGTCAGGCACGCGAGAGCCTGCGCAAAGACGGGATCGCGTTTTGCGAAGACGTGCCGCTCGGCATCATGATCGAGATCCCGTCGGCAGCCGTAAGCTCCGACCTTTTGGCAAAGGAGTGCGATTTCTTCTCCATCGGCACGAACGACCTGACGCAGTATACCATGGCGGTCGATCGCGGCAACGAGAAGGTATCAAAACTCTACAGCCACTACCACCCCGGCGTTATCCGCCTGATCGCAATGACCATTCGCAACGCCGCGCAGCAGGGCATTGAATGCTGTATGTGCGGCGAAGCGGCGGGCGATTTCCGTTTCATCCCCCTGCTGCTCGGTCTCGGGCTGCGCAACTTCTCCATGTCCGCCGTCAGCATCCTCAAGGCACGGCAGATCATCAGCCGAAATAGCTGCGCCGAATGGCAAGCCCACGCGCAGGCCGTCATGCGTCTCGGCACAGCCGAAGAAATCATTGAATTTTGTAATCAAACGGAGGAACCAGCATGATCTCGCAAACTGTAGTAATCAAGAACGCTTCCGGCCTGCACGCCCCGCCGTCAACTTCGTGTCCACCGCAAAGCAGTTTAAGAGCAATGTCCGCGTTCACAGCGGCACGCGCGCGGTCAACGGAAAGTCCATCGTCGCGGTGCTCTCTGCAGGTATCACGGCGAACTCCGAGATCCGGCTGGAGATCGACGGCGAAGACGAAGCCGCCGCAATGCAGACCATTCTTGAAGCCATCGAAAGCGGTCTGGGCGAATAATTGCTTCCCCGCGCCGGACGGCGCACTTATGATGATTTTTCCATTCTTCTCTCCTTCCATTTCCCAAAAGGTAGCGGGCGTCACACGGCTTGCCGTGGGGCGTCCGCTATCGACCTTTTTATCGAAACGAAGGAGCGCCCCGTGAGAATCACGGGGCGCTCAGACTGTCAAAAAAGTCCGTAACCGTCAAAATAGATTCCCTTTTTTAAGAAAATTGGCCGCAGAATGGCAGTATAAATAATCGGGAATTTTTGAATTTTCGCAAGTGGAAATCCGATTTATTTATAATAATCTTGACTTACTTCGCAACTCACGCCCTACCGTATCTCTATACGCCGACGGGCGTGAGTTGCTCGTCTTCCGAACCTTTTTGGCAGTCTGTCAGCGTGCCGAAAAGGTTTTTCGACACGCTGAGCGCCCCGTGAGAATCACGGGGCGCTTTTGTATCATTCCTCGACGACGCGGATATGCACTTCGTCCAGCTGTTTCTGGTCGACCGTGGAGGGAGCGCCCATCATGACGTCCTGCGCATTTTTGTTCATCGGGAAGGGGATGATCTCGCGGATGGAATCCTCGCCCGCCAGCAGCATCACCATGCGGTCAACGCCCGGAGCAATTCCCGCATGAGGAGGCGCGCCATAGCAGAACGCATTGTACATTGCAGGGAACTTCGCCTTGACGTCCTCTTCTCCGAGGCGCACCAGCTCGAAGGCCTTGATCATGATCTCCGGATCGTGGTTTCTCACCGCGCCGCTGGACAGCTCAACGCCGTTGCAGACCAGATCGTACTGGTAGGCGTAGATGCTCAGCGGGTCCACCTCGCCGCGCTCGGCCTTTTCCAGAATTTCAAGGCCGCCGTTGGGCATGGAGAACGGATTGTGGCAGAATTCCAGCTCGCCGGACTCCTCGCCGATCTCATACATCGGGAAGTCGACAATCCAGCAGAACTCGTAGCGCTCCTTGTCCATATGGCCGGGAACGGTAGCGCCGAGCAGCTTGCGCAGCACGCCGGCCGTCTTCTGCGCCGTCAGCTTCTTGCCCGCAGTCACGCCGACAAAGTCGCCCGGCTTCAGGTTCAGCGCGGAAACGACCGCGTTCTTCCGATCGGCAAGGAACTTTGCGATGCCGCCGGACAGCTCGCCGTCCGTTCCGTACTTGAACCACATGGGCTTGCTGCCCGCGATGACCTCTGTCTCGGTCATGAGCTTGTCGATCGCCTTGCGCGCAAGCTCGCAGCCGCTGACCACGATGGCCTTGACGGTATTGCCCGCTGCGAAGGGTGCAAAGTCGATGCCCTGCACAAGCTCGGTCATGTCGTCGATGACCAAGTCGATGCGGAGGTCGGGCTTGTCCGAGCCGTAGCGCTCCATCGCGTCGTTAAAGGAGATGCGGCGGAAGGGTGCGGAGGAAGCGACGCTGTAGGTGCCGAATTTGGCAAAGATCGGCGGCAGCACGTCTTCCAGAACGGCGAACACGTCGTCCTGATCGGCAAAGGCCATTTCCATGTCGAGCTGATAGAACTCACCGGGGCTGCGGTCGCCGCGCGCGTCTTCGTCGCGGAAGCAGGGGGCGATCTGGAAGTAGCGGTCGAAGCCGGAGGTCATGAGCAGCTGCTTAAACTGCTGCGGTGCCTGCGGCAGGGCATAGAACTTGCCCGGGTGCTTTCTGGCGGGAACCAGATAGTCACGCGCGCCCTCCGGCGAAGAGACCGTCAGGATCGGCGTGGTGATCTCGAGGAAGCCGTGCTCCGTCATCGCCTGACGCAGCGCCGCCACCACGTTGCAGCGCAGGATGATGTTCGCCTTCACTGCGGGGTTGCGCAGGTCGAGGTAGCGGTACTTCAGACGCACGCTCTCGTCGGCATCGCGGCTGCGGTTGATCTCAAAGGGCAGCTCATTATAGCGGCAGCGACCAAGCAGCTCCACGCGCTCCGGCACGACCTCGATCTCGCCGGTCGGCTGCTTTGGGTTCTTGGAGGCGCGCTCGCGCACGACGCCCGTGACCTGAATGGTGGATTCCTTGTTGATTGCCTTGACGCGCTTCATCATCTCTTCGTTTTCGATGACAAGCTGCGTCGTGCCGTAGAAATCGCGCAGGACGACGAAGGCAAGGCTTGCGCCCACTTCACGGACGTTTTCCATCCAGCCCGCCAGCGAGACCGTTTTGCCTGCGTCGCAGGCGCGAAGCTGCCCGCAGGTATGTGTTCTTGATTGTGTCATATGTTTTTCCCTCTTTTGAAAATCACGGCGCATCGCCGCTTTATTTTTCCAGAATCACGGTGCCGTTCTCGCGTTCGGCAACGCCCTGCGCAATGGTCTGCGCCGCCTCTTCCGGCGTCAGGCGTACCTGCTCGCCCGTGCGCAGATCCTTCACGGAGCAGACGCCCGCCGCAATCTCATCCTCGCCCAAAAAGACGACATATGGGATCCCGAGCTTGTCGGCATAGGCCATTTTGGCCTTGAACTTCTTCTGCTCGGCGTAAATCTGTGTGCGGATGCCGCGCGAACGCAGAAGTGTCGCCAGCGTCACGGCGGCGGTGATATCCTCCGTCATGGGCAGCAGCAGCGCGTCAGCCGGTGCGGTAGGCAGCTCCGGATTAAGCATTCCCTGCTCCTCCAAGACGTAAAACAGGCGCGTCAGGCCGATCGCCACGCCTACACCGGGCAGGCTGCGCTCGGAATAGTACTGCGCAAGGTTGTCATAGCGGCCGCCCGCGCAGATCGCGCCGATCTCCGGATGGTCGAGCATCCGCGTTTCATAGACCGTGCCGGTATAGTAATCCAGCCCGCGCGCGATCGTCAGGTCGACGGCAAAGTTCTCCTCCGGCACGCCGAAGGCGGAAAGATATTTCGTCACCGTCGTCAGCTCGTCCAGTCCCGTGTCGAAGGTCTCGTTCTTGCCGCGATACGCCTCGAGCGCGGAGAGCACCGCCTCGTTCTCGCCCCGAATGGCGATGAAGCGGAGGATCTCGTCTGCCTCGGCGGCGGTCAGGCCGATGTCGTCGGTCAGAATGACGCGCACCTTCTCCGCACCGATCTTATCGAGCTTGTCGACGGTGCGCATAATGTCGCCCGAACGCTCCGTCAGGCCAAGCATCGCATAAAAGCCGTTTAGGATCTTGCGGTTGTTCACGCTGATGCAGAAACGCTTCAGGCCAAATTCGGAAAATACCTTGTAGATGATCGACGGGATCTCGGCCTCGTTGACGACGGAGAGCTTCCCGTCACCGATGATGTCGATGTCCGCCTGATAAAACTCACGGAACCGGCCGCGCTGGGCGCGCTCGCCGCGATAGACCTTGCCGATGGCATAGCGCCGGAAGGGGAATTGCAGCTCGTTTTCGTGCAGGGCGACATACTTTGCCAGCGGCACGGTATGGTCAAAGCGCAGCGCAAGGTCGCTGTCGCCCTTCTGGAAGCGGTAGATCTGCTTTTCCGTCTCGCCGCCGCCCTTGGCAAGCAGGATCTCCGCCGATTCGATGATCGGCGTGTCGATCGGCGTAAAGCCGTAGAGCGCGAAATTCTTGCGCAGAATGGCAAGCATCCGCTCAAATTTCTGCTGCGGTGCGGGCAGCAGCTCCATAAAACCGGAGAGTGTGCGCGGTTTGATCTTTTCCATAGTCGTTATCCTTAAAAAATGAGTTCTTCGAGGCTGTACCAGCCCGCTTTCTTTTTCGCAAGCGCCTGCGCCGCGCGCAGCGCGCCGGCCGCAAAGACCCTGCGGCTCTGTGCGCGGTGGGTCAGCTCCAGCGTCTCGTCTTCACCGAAGAAATAGACGGTATGCTCTCCCGCGACGGTACCGCCACGCAGGGAAAACACGCCAAGCTCCTCCGGCTTGCGCGCTCCGCACAGACCCTCGCGCCCGTGGACGACCGTCGCCTGTCCCTGCGGGTCGAGCAGCTCCTGAAGCTGCTTGGCCGTGCCGCTGGGCGCGTCTGCCTTGCGGTTGTGATGAATCTCCACCAGCTCCTTGTCCCAGTCGGACAAGACGGGGGCGCAAAGCTGCAACAGCCGCTTGAGCACCGCCACACCCGTGGAGTAGTTCGCCGTCCAGATCACGGGAACCTCGGCGGAAAGCGCGCGCAGCCGTTCCATTTCGACCGGCGTCATGCCGGTCGTGCCGGAGAGCAGCGGTGTTTTTGTCCGGCGGATATATGCGCACAGCGCCTCCTGCGCGCCTACGCCGGAAAAGTCCATGCAGACGTCGGCATGGGGCGCGCTGTCATAGACCTCGGGGCACTCAATGCTGGCGCGCCCGACGATCTGCATCTCTTTTTCCAGCGCAAGCTCCTCGATCATCCGCCCCATCTTGCCGTAGCCGCTTAAGAAAATTCGCATCTCAGCCTTCCTCCACGACGGGCAGCCCCGCCTCACGCATGACCTGCGCGAGCTTCGCGCGGTGTTCCGGTGTCATCGGGTACATCGGCAGGCGGAAGAAGCCCGCCTGCTTGCCCATCAGGTTCAGCGCCTCCTTGACGGGAATGGGGTTGACCTCCATGAACAGCGCATGGATGAGGTCGAGATATTTCAGTTGCGCCGCGAGCGCCTCCTCGTGGCGACCCTCCAGCCAGTTGACCACCATGTCGTGCGTCTGGCGCGGCATGACGTTCGCCCAGACGGAGATGACGCCCGACGCACCCAGCGACAGGAGCGGAACGGTGATGTCGTCGTTGCCGCAGTACATCGCAAAATCGTCGCTGAGGTAGCGCGCGATCTGCGTCGCGTAGGCAATATCGCCGCTGGCCTCCTTGATGCCCATGATGTTCGGGTGCTTGGACAGGCGGCGCACCAGCTCCGGCGAAATGCGGCAGCCGGTACGGCCGGGTACGTTATAAAGAATGATCGGTGCGGAATCCGCATCCGCGGAGAGCATGAAATGGCGGTACATCCCCTCTTCGTTCGCCTTGACGTAGTACGGGGTGATGCACAGCAGGGCAGCCGCGCCCATCTGCGTAAAGATCTCGCTCTTGTGCTTCTGCATCTGGCTGGAATTGGAGCCGGAGCCGGCAATGACCGGAACGCGCCCGCGCGTCTGATCCAGAACGCACTGCAAAGTCTCGACGTCCTCCTCGAGCGTCGTCGAGGCGGTCTCGCCGGTCGTGCCGAGCGCCAAGATCGCGTCGGTCCCGTTTTCGATCTGCCAATCCACCAGCGCACGCATCCGCCCGAAGTCGATGGAGCCGTCTTCGTTAAAGGGGCGAACCAGCGCCACGATGGAGCCGGTAATTTTTTTCATGGCCTTTCCTCCTTTTATCATCACACGGTTCAAAGTAAATGATACCATTTTCTTCGCGGAATTGCAAGATTTTTTCGGCCGGAATGGGGCATCACGCACGCACAGGGGCAGAAAATCCGTTTCCTTGCGTCTGTTTGCATTATGTAAACCAGTCAGGGCGGATATCTCGGCAGATCCTGCACAATTTCTCCGGAAAAATGCGAAAAATACAGTTGACAAGCGTCAAATCATCGGGTAAAATAGTTTGGTCTGTGAGTTACAGGCAATCCTTGCCGCCGACGCGATCGGCGGCCACAAGTCCAGAAGGAGGTGCAAACAACAATGGCTAAGATTTCCGGCAAGTATGAGATCGTCTATATCATCGACCCCGCTAAGGGCGAAGAGGGTATCGCCGCTCTCGTGGAAAAGTTCAAGGCGATGGTTGAGGCAGAAGGTACCCTTACCGGTATCGAGGAGTGGGGCAAGCGCCGGCTCGCTTATCCTATCAACGATCTGCCCGAAGGCTACTATGTCCTGATGAACTGCGAATGCAAGCCCGAGCTCCCCGCCGAGCTCGACCGTGTGTTCAAGATCACCGACGGCATTCTGCGTTCCATCATCGTCGCAGTGGAAGAGTAAGGAGGCCGCATCATGCTGAACCACATCGTTCTCATGGGTCGCCTTACCCGTGACCCCGAGCTGCGTCGGACCGGTTCCGGCATCGCGGTGGCCACGTTCACGCTCGCCGTCGACCGCGATTTCGCGGCTGCCGGCGCTGAGAAAGAAACGGATTTCATCGACATCGTCGCTTGGCGCAATACCGCTGAGTTCGTCAGCAAGTATTTCTCCAAGGGTCGTATGGCGGTGGTGTCCGGTCGGCTCCAGATCAGACCTTGGACCGATAAGGAAGGCAATAAGCGCCGCAGCGCCGAGGTCGTCGCCGACAACATCTATTTCGGCGATTCCAAGCGCGACAGTGGGGACGGCTACGGTTCCGCTCCCGCCGCTCCGGCAAGCAACGGCTTTGCCTATTCCGCTCCGGCTGCTCCGGCTCCCGCATCCGACTTCGCAATGATCGAGGATGACGACAGCCAGCTCCCGTTCTGACTTTTCCGCAAGAGTATTCAAGAAGGAGGATTTCATCATGGCTATGAACGACAAGGCTCGTCCGCGCAAGCGCAAGAAGGTATGTAACTTCTGCGTCGACAAGGTCACGAGCATTGATTTCAAGGACTCCGCCAAGCTCCGCCGCTACACGTCCGAGCGCGGCAAGATCCTGCCCCGCCGTACCACCGGCACCTGCGCTGCGC
>OIYT01001628.1_pt1 | contig 15471 bp, 11 predicted proteins | sample 1588201 | NCBI WGS metagenome assembly OIYT01 (sample SAMN03283260) | human gut metagenome | biome: human-associated habitat; material: feces | host: Homo sapiens | place: USA | collected 2013
GGCAGACAATTTGCAGAATTGCCCGAATTATGGAAATTAAATGATCTGGGCCGCAGCAGCATCCGAAGGGCAGCGGCAGCATATATATTTGAGACAATAGAAAAAGCACTTATGGAGGCGTAAAAAAACGAATGAATGATTTAAACGGCAGTTCTGAAGATCTGAGCAGAGCCGATAAAATTAGCAGGATCAAAAAAAGTGTTCGTCCGGAAAACGAAACGGCAGCATCTGCCGGATCGCCTGAAATTCCGGACTGGGAACAGAATATAAACAAAATCCTTGCGAAAAAAGAACACGGACCGGTATCGCCGGGAGTGGAAACTGCCGAGAGCATTCTTGCGGAAATATATGGGGAAGATGTGGTCAGACACACTGCTTCATCTGATTTTGCTCATAAAACGCAGCCTGAATCCGTTCCTGAACCTGTATCTCAGCCAGAGCCGGAACAAATTTATGAAACAGTTCGTGAACCCGAAATAATTCCCGTACCGGAAAAGATACCTGAACCTGAGCCGCAAATTGCAGAAACCGTTCAGTCAGCTTCTGTACCGGAAATCGAGGAGCGAAAAGTTCCTCCCGCATCTCATGCAAAAGAAGAATTTCACGCCGTGGAGCGTGCGAATCCCGTGTATGAGGAAAAAAACGGCGGCTCGGAAAAATCGGATAAGAATGAAAAGGATTCTCCGCAGCCTGTGCCCGATACTAAAAAGAAAAAGAAGAAAAAAAAGAAGAAAAAAACATTCGGACAGCGTTTTCTGGGGCTTTTCCCTCAGAAAGGCGACAGTGTTCTTGAGATCATCCGCAAGATAATTTTTTTGATTTCTGTAATTGCTATAATTGTCTGCGGATATATGGTCGCTGATTACTACCTTGATCTGTGGCAGAGTAAAAAAGTCAACGAAGAAACAAGAAATCTTTACTGGACGTATGAGACAACTGAGCCGTCCGGCGGTGAGAAGCATCCCATTGTGGCAGATGACAGCGATAAAGCCGAAAAACTGCCGGTTTATACGCTTCTTCCGGGAGCAAAAAAGCTTCTTGATATCAATAAGGATGTTGTTGGATATATCAAGATAGACGGAACACCGATAGATAATGTTCTGCTCAGAGGCAGTGATAATTTTGAATATCTTGATAAGAAGATAAGCGGTGAAGAAAACCGGGCAGGAGAACTTTTCCTGGACTGGAGAAATCATTTTGATGACGTGGACGATGAGGGACATCTTAAAACCCCGAATTCCCAGAATCTGGTTGTTTACGGTCACGCCATGAAAGATGAGAGTATGTTCGGTTGTCTGATAAAATATCGGAATACTTCTGATTATTACAGCGATCATCCGATAATCCACCTTAATTCAAATTACAGCCACTATACCTATAAAATATTTGCCATATTTATTCTTGATTCCGAAGATAAGAGTGAGACAAAGTTTGATTGCTGGAACAAATTTAACTTTGGCAGTGAACGGGAATTCTATGACTTTGTTAATGAAGCAAAGAGAAGAACTATCCGGACGAATGATGTTGATGTGAAATACGGAGATCAGCTCCTTACTTTGTCAACCTGCGACGATTATCTGGGCGACAGAGGCCGCCTTATCATCATGGCAAGACAGGTGAGAGCCGGAGAAGATGTGAAAAAGGGTACTGAGAACAGCCAGTTGAACCCGAATATCAAGTGGCCGTCAATGTACTATAATACAAAGACCAACGAGCACTATGATCCTGACGACTTTGTGCCGTATAATGCTCCGGCAGAAAAGAAGGAATCTGCAACATCGGCAGAACCGGAAAAGACATCGGCTTCCGCAGATGCTTCGGGAACAGCCGGATAAGGGATCATGCTTTGGGAGTGTGATAATAAATGAAAAAACCGATTAAGATCACGGTGGCTTGCCTTTCGCTGGCTGCTGCCGTGGGAATGGGAGTCTATGTTTTTTCCCTTAAAAAAGGAGATGAGGACGTCCCTGTCGTAAGTATCTCACAGGTAGAAACGACCGTTCCTGTTGTTGAGTCTGAAACAGAATTTGTTCTTCCTGACAATTGGTCGGATAACGTTGAATATGTTCCCTCCGACCACGGAATTACTGCAAAGGCAAAGGCTATGAACAGAATAAATCCGGACTATATCGCATGGATGAAAATTGACGGAACACCGGTTGATTATCCTGTTTTTCTTGATCCTGGAGAGATTGCGGCAAACGATGCCTATCATGGCACGGAAAATGCCGGAGAGACTTATTACTATCTCTATCGTAATCCTGATAAAAGCTATGAATTCGCCGGGTCTATCTTTATGGATTACCGGAATACGCTTAATTCCAATGATGACGAGCAGTCGGAAAATCTTGTGATCCACGGACACGATATGCTGAATGAGACTATGTTCGGTTCGTTCAGAAGATACAGGAATGAGCCGGGTTTCTATGAAAAATGCTCTTTTATAGAACTGGAATCGAAGTATGACAGTCAGGATTATGTTATTTTTGCATATCTGCCTACCAAAGGCGTTTATGAAGAAAACGGATTCAATTACTGGGATATGGAAGAACTTGATACCAAGGAGCAGTTCGACGCTTATGTAAAGACCTGCAAGGACGGTGCTATGCTTGATACCGGAATTGACGTTCAGTACGGTGACAGGCTTATTACGTTGTCTACCTGCTATAATAATCAGGATGATATGCGTTTTATCGTTGTGGCAAGAAGTCTCCGTGAGGGCGAAAGCATAAGCGATGTTTCAAGTATCGCACATACACAGGAATGGGAGGACGCACAGAAAGCTAAGGCTGAAGCAGAGGCTGCAAGCAAAGCAGCAGCTGAAAATACTTCAACAGCTTGATTGATATGGTGATGATTATGAAAAACAAACATTCATTAAAAACTTCCGCAGCCATAATGGCTGGACTTATAGCTCTTACCGGAACGGTATCCGCAATAAGCTATGCAACCGAACCTGATACGTCCGTTTCATCGGATAAAAACGAGCCTGAGACTATTGAAGAAATCAATGCAGAAGATTCGGAAGAATCCGCATCTCCTGCTGAAGAGACAGACTGGGCAAAGGCGGATATTTCCGAATATGACAATAGTTTGTCTTTGGTAAGCTATGAGGAAACTACTCCGGAAATGCTTGCTACAGTCGGGGTTAAGACAGTTTCCGAGGGCAAAGATGCTCTTACGGAAGAGGAATTTGCAGCTATGACCGAGAGACGCCGGAAGATAATGAAAGCATCCCCGTCTCTTACCAGAAAGTCAAGAAATGCCGAGCCTACAACGGTAGAACTTTACCTTTCCGGAAAGCCGGTAGGTGATATTCCGCCAAGTCAGGGGGTACACGCAGAAGCACAGCCGGGAGATTTCGCCTTTATTACCTATGGATGGGGTCACGGCGTGGGAATGAGCCAGAACGGTGCAAATTTCTATGCAACATACAGCGGATGGACGTATCAGGATATCCTGTTCCATTATTATCCGGGAACATTTCTTATGAATACCGGACTTACGGATTATGAGGAACTTACTGTTCGTCATCAGCCTGCCGGAGATACCCTTGATGTTGTGTCCCAGATAGTTTACAATGAAGTCGGCGGCTCTATGGCATATGAGGCAATAAAAGCTCAGGCTGTTGCAGTGTATACATATATTAAGTATAATGGCGATGATTCCAGCGATCTGCGTCCGAAAGCAAATCCTCCGCAGATAGTTATTGATGCCTGTTCGGAAGTTCTCGGCGAAGCTCTTTTCTATGACGGCGACTATGCGCTGACCATGTTCTATGCTTCCAGCGGCGGCTGTACGGCTAATTGCCATGAGATATTCTATCAGGATATTCCTTATCTTGTAAGTGTTCCCAGTGATTATGACGGCGCATATGATCCGCATTTCGGTACGGTTACATATATAAGCGCAAAGGAACTTAAACGCAAGATAGAGTCAACCTATGGTCTTACGCTTTCGGATAATCCTTATAACTGGATTCAGCCGATCTATTCTGATGCGACGGGATATATAACAGACATTCTGATTGACGGGCAGATGTATGTAAAAGGATATTCATTCTCGCTTGCAATGGGTCTGAAATCGTGCAAGTTTGATATTATGTATACTCCTCCGGAGGACGGTGACTATGATGAGGATCCGTCAGATCCCATCGGTGCTGCTCCTATGCCTGATGTTCCGATGCCGGATGTACCTGTTTCGGATATAGTTCCGGATATACAGATACCTACAACCCCTGAGGAACCGGAAGTGCCTGATGTTACGGATAATACCGAACCGCCAACACAGACGGATACTGCAACGCAGGCACCGGAAGTTACTACGGCGGATGTGTCAGAACCTGTAACAGTGACGCAGAATGACAAGAGTTCCGGAAAATCTCCGGTTACAGATTGATATACTGAGCAAGTCCGGATATGGGCTTGCTCTGTTGTTTTATTGTTTCTTTTTGAATATTTTCTTAATTAATTTCAAACGTTCGTTTTGCTAAACGTCGCTTTTGGATGCGCTTTTGATAATAATAACCAATAATACGGTAAAATACTTGTTTAGCATTGTACAGAATTACATCTTGTAAAATGTGCGATAAAGTGATAAAATTATTGTAGGGTGAAAAAAGGTGATGAGTTGTAAAAAATCCCAAGATTTTGACGGATTTTTTACTGCCGAAAAAATGAAAGCGAGGCGAAGATCATGTCGGATCCGTTGTGCGGTACTTATTATCCAAGTATTGACCAGAAGGGCCGTATGAGCTTCCCGAATAAGCTTCGTGAGATTCTTGGCCCGGAGTTCTATCTCTGTGCCGGCCATGATGACCGCTACATCGCCGTTTACTCCCCTGAGGAATTTCAGGTGTACAGAAGCAAGCTCTATTCCGTAAAAGGAAAAGCCGGAAGCGATGTCCGCCGTCTGCTTCTCTCCTGCGCCGATAAACAGGTGCCGGACAAGCAGGGAAGAATCTTTATTACCCAGACTCTAAGAGATCATGCGGAAATAGGTTCGGAGGATGAAGTTGTGGTTATTGGTTCTGAAAACAGAGCCGAGATCTGGAACAGAGCAAAATGGGAGGAATTCAGCAGCAGCATTTCTATCGAAGATATTAATGACGTGCTGGCAGATCTCGTCCTTTGATAAGATTTATGTTGTCCGGTGTGCTTACAGTCAGGCCCGTGAAATATCGGTGAGCTTAGAGACACTGCAGGCCCGGAAAAAGGAGAAACGAAGAATGGAATTTACCCATATCCCCGTGCTGGCAGAGGAATGCATGGAGGGGCTGAATATTCGTCCGGACGGAGTCTATGTAGACGGTACAGCCGGAGGAGGCGGTCACTCTTATCTGATAGCATCCCGTCTCAGCGATAAGGGCAGGCTTATCTCACTTGACTGTGACCCGGATGCCGTAGCCGCAGCTTCCGAAAGGCTGTCGCAGTTCGGCAATGCACAGGTCATTCACAGTAATTATTCACAGCTTCGCAGGGTGCTGGACGAACTGGAGATAGACACCGTTGACGGTATCCTTATGGATCTGGGCGTGTCATCGTATCAGCTTGACGAGGGAAGCAGAGGCTTCTCCTATCACCTTGATGCTCCCCTTGATATGCGTATGAGCAAGGAGGGAATGAGCGCTGCGGATATTGTCAACACATATTCCGAACAGGAGCTTGCAAGAATCATTTTTGAATACGGTGAGGAGAAATTCTCCCGGCGTATTGCAGGAAATATTGTGAAAGAACGTGCAGTCAGACCTGTTGAGACAACATCTCAGCTTGCTGATATTATCAGGAACAGCGTTCCTCAGAAAGCAAGACGTGAAAAAAACCCTTGCAAAAAGACCTTTCAGGCAATAAGAATAGCAGTGAACGGAGAACTTGAGCATTTGTCTCAGGGACTTGACGATGCGTTCGGCAGCTTGAAGGCAGGAGGCAGACTTGCAGTTATAACTTTTCATTCTCTGGAGGACAGGCTTGTCAAACAGAGATTTGCAGGCTGGTGCAGGGGATGTATATGTCCTCCGGATTTTCCCCAGTGTGTATGCGGACGCAAGCCGCAGGGGAATCTTGTGAACAAAAAACCAATAGAAGCTAACGAAAAAGAACTTGAAAGAAACAACAGAAGCAGAAGCGCAAAACTCAGAGTGATAGAAAGGAGTGCGGAAGCAGATGGCTGATAATACCGTTTATTATTACGACGACGAGTACAGCTATGAATACTCCGACACTCAGAATGAATACAGCGATGAGCCTGTCAATGCTCCGGAACCTGAGCCTGAAGAGGAAGAAAAACCGCAGATAAGCTACAGGCGCACCGAAGCCAGAAGAGGTTCGGTAATGAGGATCATTATGCTGTCATTGCTTGCAGCAGTGATGCTTGGCTTGGTGATTTATTCTCTTGACAGAAGAAATACCGTGTATAATAAAGTCTCTTCGCTTAATCATGATCTGGAATTGACCGAAGCAGAAAATACAAGGCTTCATTCTGAGCTTGAAAGCAAGATGTCTGCTAAAAACGTCGAAGAATATGCGGAAAATGTACTCGGTATGCAGAAAATAGATCCTTCGCAGATCGAATTTATTAAAATACAGACCGGTGACGTAGTTAATATTCCAGAACAGAAAAAATCATTTTTTGACAAAGTCGGTGATTTTTTTGATAGATGTGCGGAATATTTTAAAGGGTAGTACAAATATAAATATTAAAAAGACTGCCCATTAAATTGATTGAATACTATCGGCGAAACGATAAATTAAAGCCGAGGTTATATGTAGGACACGGAGATACAGCGAGTGGTCGGAATAAGGGATCACTTTCCCGGACTGCGGAATAAACAGTCCGGGAATGCGGTTCCACGCTTGAACAGCGAAAAATCCTTCGTCGTATCAAATGGAAACGGACATCATATCTGATAAGATGTTCAAAGGCGGGGTGGATATAAAACCCTGCCTTATTCTATTTATAATTCATAATGCGGGAATTGTCATATGCTGTCGCATTTTGGATTATTCACCGCAAGGAGGCTTTTATGGCAAATTATAATCCATCACAATCTATGAGATTCAGAACAAAAATTATCATGACGGCAGTGTTTTTCGTGCTGTTTTTCCTTATTACTCTGAATTTCTTCAAGATATCTGTTGTCAATAATAATAAATATCAGGCTATGGCGAATAGCCAGCATTTCGGCTCGATAACGATATCAGCCCACAGAGGCTCGATTTATGACGCTAACGGCAATGTTCTTGCCAAGAGCGCAACTGTATATAAGGTATTTCTTGATCCGTCAATGTATGAAAATGAACTTGAAGAGCTGCAAAAACGCATTGACAAGAGAAACAATGACAAGAAAAACGGCGACTATAAGCCTGAATATGATGAAAACGGAGTGGAACTGGATGCTCTTCCCGAATCCGCAGAAGCTTTCACTGAACAGACGGTGGCGTTTCTGGCGGAAAAACTGGCTATTGAACCCGAAAAAGTCCGTAAGGCCATGGAGGAAGATACGCAGTACAGCGTGCTCCAGGATCAGGTTGAAAAGCCTGTAGCGGATGAAGTGCTCAGTTTCTTTAACGAGTACGGATTTGTTTCGCTTGCCGTTGAAGAAGATACAAAACGCTATTATCCGCAGTCAGAGCTGGCAGCGTCCGTTATCGGATTTACCTCTGCCGACGGAAACGGAATGTACGGCGTTGAAGCATCATACAATGAATACCTTTCCGGTATTGACGGCAGAACTATCTCTGCAAAAGATTCAAACGGAAACGAACTTCCGTACAGATATTCCAAAACCTATGACGCCAAGAACGGAGACGATGTGTATCTGACGATAGATATGAACATTCAGTATTATCTGGAACAGCATCTCCAGGAAATGGTTGAAAAATACAAGGTCAAGAACAGGGGCTGCGCTATTCTGATGAATGCCAAGACCGGCGCTATATACGGCATGGCACAGTATCCGAGCTACGATCTTAATAATCCGTATAAGATATCTGAGGAAAAGGAAGCTGAAATAAAGACTCTGAAAAACGAGACGGAGGCTGACAAGAAGCTTGCCGAAGCACGTGAAACACAGTGGCGCAATAAGAATATAACCGAGGTATACGAGCCGGGTTCGGTTTTCAAGGTAATAACAAGTGCTGCGGCTTTTGAAGAAAATCTCATTGATCTTGCGAAAGATATGTTTTTTTGTTCCGGCTCTGTAAAACTGGAGGGACATCCCGAACCGGTAAAGTGCCACAAGCAGGACGGACATGGTTCGCAGACATATCAGGAGGCGCTTACCCACTCGTGCAACCCTGCCTTTATGGAAATAGGAAAGCGGCTTGGCGTTGAGAAATTTTCGTATTATCTGGATGCTTTCGGAATCAACCAGAAAACAGGTATCGACCTTATGGCAGAAAGTGCCGGAATTGTAAAAGAAGCCGACGAAATGACGAATGTCGACCTTGCGGTAAACTCTTTCGGACAGGGCGAGACTATAACTCCTATAGAAATGATAACATCCTATTGTGCGGTAATAAACGGCGGATATCTGCTCCAGCCGTATGTGGTCGATAAGGTCGTTGATAATGACGGAAACATCGTTTTCAAGAACGAAAGAACCGTGCGCCGTCAGGTAATATCCGAGGATACCTCCGCAACCATGAGGGAAGCTCTCTTTAATGTGGTAAACGGCAACGGCAAGGGAAATGTTTCTATAAAGGGATATTCCATTGGCGGAAAGTCCGGTACGGCAGAGCGTCTGAGTGCAGGAGAACTGAAGGATGAATACGCAGCTTCTTATGTATGCTTTACTCCTGCTGATGACCCTGAAATAGTTCTTCTTGTAATGGCAGATATGCCTGACAGGGAAAACGAGAGATATTACGGCAGCGTTGTTGCTGTTCCGACTGCGAGAGACATCCTTACCGATGTACTGCCTTATCTTGGCATCAGCCCTGAATATACCGACGAAGAACTTGCAAATCTTGATGTGAAGATTCCTCTTCTCGAAGGCCCTCTTGATGATGCCAAAAGAACGCTTGAAGGTCAGGGCATAAAGTATGAAGTTATTGGCAACGGCATTGAAGTAGTTGCACAGTCACCGATAACGGGAAAAAGCGTTGCCAAGGACGGATGCGTATATCTGTATACCGAGCCGAGCCATACGGTTGAATACACAACGGTTCCGGATGTGAGAAACGGATATCTTGACTGGGCGAACGAGCAGCTTACATATTGTCAGCTCAATTACGTGGCAAAAGGAGCTATGAGGGATGAAGCTGTTGTAAGCAGTCAGTCGGTAGAACCGGGTACGCTTGTTCCGATAGGAACTACCATAGAACTGGAACTTACCGTTTACGACGGCGGAGACTGATAAAAAAATTACGGAAATATATTCCTGAAATTTCTGATTTCTAAAAGGAGTGATTTGATTGAAACTATGCGATCTTCTTGAAAACAATGCGGAAACAAAGCTCGGAAACGCTGAAATAAGCTCCGTTACCGATGATACAAGAAAAGTAACGGAGGGAACTCTATTTGTCTGCGTTAAGGGCGGAAACTTCGACGGACACGATGCTGCTGCCGAAATGCTTGAAAAAGGCGCAGCTGCTGTAGTATGCGAACACGATCTGGGACTTGGGGACAGACAGATCCTCACTGATAATTCACGTGCGCTTTACGGAAAACTCTGTGCTGCATGGTTCGGTCATCCTGAACGGGAACTCAAAATGATAGGAGTTACCGGTACTAACGGCAAAACTACCATTACCAATGTCATTAAGTATATCCTGACGGCAAACGGTCATAAAACAGGTCTTGTGGGTACGATTCAGAATGAGATCGGCGACAAGATACTTCACACCGACAATACTACGCCTCTTACATATGATTTTATGGCTCTGCTTCGCCAGATGGTCGATGAGCACTGTGAATACGTAGTCATGGAAGTCAGCTCTTTCGGACTTGTTCAGAACAGAATAGGCAGTTCTCATTTTGATATAGCTGTTTTTACAAACCTTACTCAGGATCACCTTGACTATCACAAGGATATGGAAAATTATTATCAGGCAAAGAAAATGCTTTTTGATATCTGCGATACGGCGATAATCAACGATGACGACGAGTACGGAAGAAGGCTTTTTGATGAGATTTCCTGCGATAAACTCAGATATAGTGTAAAGTCCGGCACTGATTTTTACGCTGACGGCATAAAGATAAAGGCAAGCGGTTCGAGTTTCTGGTTCTGCGACGGTCATAAATCCTATCTGGTAAAATCACGTATGCCGGGTGCTTTCAATGTATCAAATCTGACTGCTGCAATGGCTGTGTGTCTTAAAGCAGGTCTTGGCATTGACAGTATCATATCGGCTGTGGAATCATGCGTGGGTGTCAAGGGAAGATGTGAGGTTATCCCGACGGATACTGATTTCACGGTTATCTGCGATTATGCTCATACACCGGATGCGGTTGAGAATATTCTCCGCAGCGTCCGTGAGTATACAAAGCACAATCTGATATGTCTTTTCGGCTGCGGCGGAAACCGTGATGCAGCCAAGCGTCCGAAAATGGCTGTGGCTGCGGCTAAGTACGCAGATAAACTGATAGTAACATCCGATAATCCAAGAAACGAAGATCCCGAAGCGATTATCAGCGATATTCTTGCCGGACTGAAGGACAGCAGCGTTCCTTATGATGTTGTGACGGACAGAAAGGAAGCTATCTTCCATGCCTTGAAAATTGCGGAAAAAGATGATATAATAGTTCTTGCAGGCAAGGGACATGAAGATTATCAGATCCTTGCAGGCATGAAGCATATTCACTTTGACGAAAGAGAAATTGTCCGTGAGGGGCTGGAATTACTGCACAGCGGAAAGTAATTTAAAAAGAAAGGGAACATACAATGTCTTATTGGATAATAAATCTTGCAGTAACGCTGCTTTCATTTGTAGTAGCCGGAGTATCGGGAATATTTCTTATTCCTTTTCTCAGAAGAATAAAGTTCGGTCAGCCTATCAAAACCGAGGACGGACCTAAATGGCACGCCAAAAAACAGGGAACTCCCACAATGGGCGGATTCATGTTTATTATAGCATCGGTTCTGTCGGCTATGATCGGATACTGGATCTACAGGATCAGAGGCGGCATTGATGTTACTTCCGAAGCTGTATGGCATTCGTTCTACAGAATGCTGAGTGTTATAGTTTTTTCTGTTTTGTTCGGTCTTATCGGATTTATCGACGACTTCACCAAAGTCGCCAGAAAGAAAAACGACGGACTCAGCCCTATGCAGAAGATCGTACTTCAGATGATATTTTCCGTAGGATTCCTTTTTGCACTGTATAAGTTCGGCGACGGCTCTACAAGGATAAATCTCGGATTCTGGCAGTCGCCGTCACTGGGAATTTTCTACTACATAATTATGATCCCCGTGATAATTTATCTTACCAACGCCGTTAATCTTACGGACGGAGTGGACGGACTGTGCGGTTCTGTGACGTTTGCCGCAATGCTTATCTTTACGGTAAGCTGTGCTATTCTCAAAGAAACGGAGCTTTCGCTGTTCACTATGTCACTTGCAGGCGGATGTCTTGGTTTTCTTATCTGGAATCTCAATCCGGCAAAGTGCTTTATGGGCGATACGGGTTCAATGTTTCTGGGGGCAGCCGTTACCGGTGTAGGACTTGTTCTCCACAATCATCTGCTGCTGTTCCTGACGGCTCTTGTGTACATTATTGAAGCGCTTTCGGTTGTTATACAGGTTTCGTATTTTAAGTATACAAAAAAGAAAACAGGCGAAGGCAAGCGTATTTTCAAGATGACTCCTATACATCATCATTTTGAGATGAGCGGTTTCAGCGAATATAAAATAGTTATAACTTTCACGCTTGCAGGCATTATTTTCGGAGTTCTGGGAATAATAACCTTGCTTTGAATGATTATGGACTGACTTCATATGATCTTCGGCAACGGAGAAAAGGAAAGGAGAAACGGAATGGCATCAGGCAGACAAAAGAAACAAACGACCTTCAATCAGTTATGGAAAACCTTTGTGGGTGAAGGCAGAAACAGCGATCTCAGCCTTTCCTTTTTCGCTTACGTAATGATACTTCTTGTGGTAGGTATCGTAATGATGTCATCCGCAAGCTATGCCTGGGCATACAGCGAACACGGCGGAGACGGTCTCTATTATGCGAAAAATCAGGCAAAAAATGCGGTAATTGGCTTTATAGCCCTGATTTTCTTTATGAAAATGGATTATCACAATCTTAAAAATATCAAGCTTCCGGTTTTAAAGAAGTTCAATATAGCCGGACTTCTTTATTTTCTCGGTGCTGTTCTGCTTGTCGTCGTATTGTTTTTCGGAAGTGATGAGGGCGGTACAATGGGAGCCAAGCGGTGGCTGTCTCTCGGTTCGGCGCTGAGTTTTCAGCCGTCTGAGGTTGCAAAGCTTGCAATTATCATATTTTTTGCCTACAGCATGGAGCGGGACGGCAAGAAAATGGACAATTTCCGTGTTGGAATCGTAAAATATGCTCTGCTTATGGGTGTATATGCATTTCTGCTGTTTCTGGAACCTCATTTGTCCGGTATCATTCTGGTAGCTTCGATTTCAGTTGCAATGATACTTTGCGGCGGCGCAAACAGAAAGCAGTTTCTTATTCTGGGAGCTTCGGTTCTGGCAGCAGCAATAATAATCATTGTCGTTCAGGCAAATATTCCCGGAAGCTATGTTGCAGTCAGAATAAAGTCATGGCAGAATCCTTTTGCCGACGTACTAAATGATACATGGCAGACCGCAAATTCAATTATAGCTATTGGTTCAGGCGGACTGTTCGGTCTTGGCCTTGGAAATTCACGCCAGAAGTATCTTTATCTCCCAGAAACAAAAAACGACTTTGTATTCCCGATTGTTTGCGAGGAACTGGGATTTATCGGAGCACTGGCTATAATTCTTGTTTTCTTCCTGCTTGTAGTTGAAGGATTCTCTATCGCCGTGCGCTGCAAGGATCGTTTCGGAATGCTTATTGCCGTTGGTATCACAACGCAGATCGGCATACAGACCATACTCAATCTGGCGGTTGTAAGCAATCTTATACCTAATACCGGAATCAGCCTGCCGTTTTTCAGTTACGGCGGAACAGCTCTTATAATGCAGCTTGCAGAAATGGGCATCATGCTGAATATTTCTCAGCAAAGATACTATCCGGAAGAACATCGGGTGAAAAAGAAAAAATCCGTTAATAAGCAGAAAAAAACTGTATCGGACGGAAGAACATCAGCGTAATGTGCTGTGAGAACAGATCATCAGAACTTATCAGAAAGGTGAGAATATGAAAGTACTTATCGCCTGCGGCGGTACTGGGGGACATATCAATCCCGGACTTGCTATTGCAGATATAATTAAGAAAAAATATCCGGATGCCGAATTCCTTTTTGCAGGAACGCCAAAGGGAATGGAATCAAAGCTTGTGCCAAAGGCAGGCTACAGGATCGAAACCATTAAGGTCGCAGGATTCCAGAGGAAGATATCCTTTGAGAATATCGGCAGAAATGCCAAGGCTCTTGCATATCTGGCAACTTCAGGAAAGCGTGCAAAGGAGATAATCAAGGGATTTTCCCCTGATATCGCTATAGGTACGGGCGGATATGCTGCCGGTCCGGTAATACGAAAGGCAGCCAAAATGGGGATTCCAACAGCCATACACGAGCAGAACGCTTATCCGGGAGTTACAAACAGGCTTCTTTCAAAGGAAGTTGACTACGTTATGCTTACGGTAATAGAGGCTCTGGAGTTCATGGACAAAAGCAAGTTTGAATACAGCGTGACGGGACTTCCCGTAAGAAGCAATATTAATACTGTAAGCAAGGCAGAGGCAAGGAAAAAGCTTGGATTTGACGACAGTTTTACTATCCTTTCTTTCGGCGGAAGTCTGGGGGCAGGATGCATAAACGATACTATGACCGAAACAATAAAGTGGCACGTCCGGAAAGGATTGAAGATCAATCATATTCACGGCTACGGCGGTATGGGAAAGGAAACTTTTCCGAAAGCAATGGAAGAATCCGGAATTCCGCTGAAAAGCAGCCGTCTGCGCATAACCGAGTACATAAACGATATGGATGTATGTCTTGCAGCTGCCGATCTGGTGATTTGCCGTTCCGGAGCATCGACTCTGGCGGAACTTGAAGCGGCAGGAAAGGCTTCGATACTTATTCCTTCTCCTATAGTGGCAGGGAATCATCAGTATCACAATGCTATGGTTCTCGGCAAGGCGGGAGCTGCCGTTGTTATTGAGCAGAAAGACGTTACAAACGAAAAGATAATCGGAGAAATAGAGCGTCTGTATAATTCGCCCGATACCATAGAGATAATGTCGCAGTGTGCCGCTGATCTTCATCTCAGCGATACAAATGAACGTATCCTTGCAGTAGTCGAAAAACTGCTGAAAAAGAAAAGCTGAAAATTCACATATAATCTGCCTGCAGCATAATATACAAAAAATGCTGTGAGGTGGTATAATGCAGAAATTGATTATAAACGGCGGCAGACGTCTCAGAGGAGAACTGTCACTTCAGGGCAGCAAAAACAGCGCTTTGCCCATAATGGCAGCTTCACTGCTTTGCAGAGGGGAGTGTACGCTTCACAACTGCCCTAAGCTTACTGATGTGTACTCTGCCGCAAGAATACTTAACTGTGTGGGATGCAGATGCAATTTTTCCGGAAATACGGCTGTTATCGACTCGTCGGTGATAAGTGAAACGGTTATTTCCGAAGCTCTTATGCGTGAAATGCGCTCCTCTATAATTTTTATGGGCGCAATGCTGGGCAGTACGGGAGAATGTTCCGTAAGTGTACCGGGGGGATGTGAACTCGGGCCTCGTCCTATTGATATGCATCTTGCTGCACTGCGTAAAATGGGCGTGGATATCCGTGACGGAGGCGGCAGGATAATATGCAGAACTCAGTCCGGAAGCGCAAGAGGAGCAAGGATATCCCTTTCGTTCCCGTCGGTGGGAGCAACGGAAAATATAATTCTCTGTGCTGTTACGGCGGAAGGTGAGACTGTTATCAACAATGCGGCAAGAGAACCGGAGATCTGTGATCTGTGCGGTTTCCTCAGAGCCTGCGGTGCTGATATTTCCGGAGACGGTGAAAGCAGAATCGTAATCAAGGGCAAAAAAAGGCTTCACGGCTGCGAATACAGCATAATGCCCGATCGTATTGCAGGAGCTACTTATCTTTCCATGACTGCTGCGACACGGGGCGAGATCATACTTACAAACGCCTGCGTTACCGAAATGGAACCGTTCCTGTCAGTGCTTGAGCAGACGGGATGCAGTATATATGCGAGGGACGACAGGATCTATCTGCGCAGCGGTTCAAGACTAAAAGCGGTCAGGGACAGGATAAGGACAATGCCGCATCCCGGATTTCCGACAGATGCTCAGGCAGTGCTTATGGCTGCGCTGGTAACGGCTGAGGGCACG
>OIYT01001631.1_pt1 | contig 15447 bp, 13 predicted proteins | sample 1588201 | NCBI WGS metagenome assembly OIYT01 (sample SAMN03283260) | human gut metagenome | biome: human-associated habitat; material: feces | host: Homo sapiens | place: USA | collected 2013
ACCCCTCAGTCAGTGCTACGCACTGCCAGCTCCCCTTTCAGGGGAGCCTCATTTGCCATGCTTGAAAATTGATTTGCACAATTTCATTTTTATCCAGCGTACAAGCTGCACCCACGCTCCGGTCAATTTGCCGGAGCGTTTTTTGTATAATCCGGCGACAGCGGGGCATGCTATCTCTGGCTGCTGATGCAGCCGGAGGAGGCGAATGCACATGAAACGATGGCTCACAGGGACGGCGGGCGTGGTGCTCGCCGCCGGCATGCTGCCCCAGACGGCAGTCTGCGCAGTAAGCAATGCCGTCATCGGCTACGGACAGGGCTCGGCAGTGGATGCCGAAAACCGTCCGCTGGATGCGCTGGCGTTCGACCGGCAGTATGCCGCATACGGGGCATACGCCACCACCCCGGACCGGACACGGATCATTCTCACGTTCGATCAGGGCTATGAAAACGGCTATACCGGTCAGATTCTGGACACTCTGCGGGAAAAGCACGTATCCGCCATCTTTTTCCTCACCGGCGACTACGCCAAGCGGGAGGCGGATTTAGTACAGCGCATGATCGCAGAGGGACACACGCTGGGGAACCACGGCATGACCCACGCCAGCCTGCCGCAGCTGACAGCGGCGGAGGCAGAGGCGGAGATCATGGATCTGCACCGGTACGTGCTGGACACCTATGGCTATGAAATGCAGTATTTTCGGTGTCCCTGCGGCGAGTACTCCGAGGCGGCGCTAGAAACTGCCAGCACATGCGGCTACCGAACGCTGTTCTGGAGCGATGCCTATGTGGACTGGAAAACCGATGCGCAGCCGGATCCGGCGGAGGCATTGGAACGGCTGGTATCCCACGCACACGGCGGGGAGATCCTGCTGCTCCACTCGGTTTCCTCCACCAACGCTGCCATTCTGGGCGACCTCATCGACCAGCTTCGGGCGGCGGGCTATACGCTGTAGGAATTTTCGGGAAACGGTCTGGTCTGCTTTGGTCAGACCGTTTTTCGCAGGGGGGTTTTGTGAAATCGGCGGACACGGCTCGCCGTGTCCCTACAAACAGATTGAACCCCCCTCCGTCCCTTTCAGGGGAGGCGAAAAGCACGGCGCAGCCGTTCCGGCAGGCATCCCGTTTTGATTTGCGTGATTTTCTTTCAATTCCTATTGACGAACTAGGCGGGATTGTGTTATAATGAGCAGGAACGGGGGAGCTTTCGATCCCCTCAGCATGACATACAGAAAGGATTGTTTTTTCATGGAAGAAAAAAATTACCGCTTTGAAACCAAGCAGCTCCACGTGGGCCAGGAACAGCCGGATCCGGTCACTGACGCAAGAGCCGTTCCGATTTATGCCACCACCTCCTATGTCTTTGCAAACTCTGCACAGGCAGCAGGCCGGTTCGGTCTGACCGAACCGGGCAACATCTACACCCGTCTGATGAACCCCACCACCGATGTCTTTGAGAAGAGAATCGCTGCACTGGAAAACGGCGCTGCTGCGCTGGCAACTGCCACCGGTTCCGCTGCCATTGACTACGCCATCCGGAACATCGCCGGCGTCGGCGACCACGTCGTTTCCTCTCAGACCGTGTACGGCGGCACCTACAACCTGTTCGCCAACACCTTCAAGGAAATCGGCATCGACACCACATTCGTGGATGCCCACGACGTTGCAGCCATCGAAGCTGCCATCCAGCCCAACACCAAGGCTGTCTATGTGGAATCGCTGGGCAACCCCAACTCTGATGTCGTAGACATGGAGGCAATCGCAGAAGTGGCACACGCACACGGCATTCCGCTCATCGTGGACAATACATTTGCCACACCGTTCCTGTTCCGTCCGCTGGATCACGGCGCAGATATCGTGGTACACTCCGCAACCAAGTTCATCGGCGGCCACGGCACTGTTATGGGCGGCGTTGTCGTTGACGGCGGCAAGTTTGACTGGGAGCAGAACGACAAGTTCCCGGGTCTGACACAGCCGAACCCGTCCTACCACGGCGTTGTATTCACCAAGGCTTGCGGCAACATCGCCTATGTGATGAAGCTCCGCACCACCCTGATGCGTGACACCGGCGCAACCCTGTCGCCGTTCCACTCGTTCCTGCTGCTCCAGGGTCTGGAGACTCTGTCCCTGCGTGTCGAGCGCCACGTGGAGAACGCCCTGAAAGTGGTTGACTTCCTGAAGAATCACCCCATGGTCAAGAAGGTACACCACCCGTCTCTGGCAGAGGGCAGAGAAAAGGAGCTGTACGACAAGTACTATCCCAACGGCGGTGCTTCCATCTTTACGTTTGAACTGAACGGCACCAAGGCACAGGCACAGAAGTTCACCGAATCGCTGGAACTGTTCTCCCTGCTGGCAAATGTGGCAGACGTGAAGTCCCTGGTCATCCACCCCGGTTCGACCACACACTCCCAGATGAATGACGAGGAGCTGCTCCACGCCGGCATCACCCCGACCACCATCCGTCTGTCCATCGGCACAGAGCACATCGACGACATTCTGGCAGATCTGGAACACGGTTTTGAGGCTGTGAAGGAATAAAAATCTGCTTTACCGTCCCGCTTCGGGACAATCGCAAATAAACGCAGCAAACCGTCCTCCCGGAGGGCGGTTTTGTTCGAAAGGAGGATACTGCATGCAAGTTTACGCCGACAACGCCGCCACCACCAAGCCCAGCCGCACGGCTCTGGATGCCATGCTGCCGTGCTTTGACCAATTCTACGGGAATCCGTCCAGCCTGCACCACGTGGGACAGGCCGCCGCTGAGGTGCTGCTTCAGGCACGGCAGGACATGGCGGACTGTCTGGGCTGTGAGGCACGGGAGATCTACTTCACCTCCGGCGGCAGCGAGGCCGACAATCAGGCGCTTCGCTCTGCTGCATGGGCGGGGGCACGAAAGGGAAAGAAGCACATCGTTTCCACCGCTTTTGAGCACCACGCCGTTCTGCACACGCTGGAGCAGCTGAAGGAGGAGGGCTTCACCGTCACCCTGCTGGACGTGCACGAAACCGGACGCATCACGCCGGAGGAGGTGGAGGCTGCCATTCAGCCGGACACCTGTCTGGTGAGTGTGATGTACGCCAACAACGAGATCGGCACCATTGAGCCGATCGCCGAGATCGGCGCCGTCTGCCGCAAGCACGGCGTGCCGTTCCACACCGATGCGGTACAGGCAGCGGGGCACGTGCCGATTCACGTGCGGGAGCAGAACATCGACATGCTCTCCCTGTCCGGTCATAAATTCCACGGCCCCCGTGGGGTGGGTGCGCTCTACGTCCGCAAGGGCATTCCGCTGCGGAGTCTGATCTGCGGCGGTGCGCAGGAGCGGGGCAGGCGTGCCGGCACGGAGAATCTGCCTGCCATCGTGGGCATGGCTGCGGCGCTCAAAGAAGCATGCGCTGCGCTGCCGGAACACACCGCCTATCTCACCAGACTGCGGGACAAGCTCATTGAGGGACTGCGCACCATTCCCCACAGCATTCTCAACGGCGAGCGCACCCAGCGCCTGCCGGGGAACGTCCACTTCTGCTTTGAGGGCATTGAGGGAGAGTCGCTGCTGCTGCTGCTGGATGCCAAGGGCATCTGTGCCTCCTCCGGCTCGGCGTGCACATCCGGTTCGCTGGATCCCAGCCACGTGCTGCTCGCCATCGGCAGACCCCACGAGATCGCCCACGGCTCTCTGCGGCTGTCGCTGTCGGCGGAGAACACACCGGAAGAAATCGACTATCTGATCGAAACCATCCCCCAGGTTGTGGCGTATCTGCGCAGCATGTCGCCGGTATGGCGGGATTTGCAGGAAGGGAGAAGAAGCTATGTTATACAGTGAAAAGGTCATGGATCACTTTATGAACCCCAGAAACGTGGGCGTGATCGAAGATGCGGACGGCATCGGCGAGGTGGGCAACGCCAAGTGCGGCGACATCATGAAGATCTACCTCAAGGTGGACAATGACATCATCACCGACGTGAAGTTCGAGACCTTCGGCTGCGGTTCTGCCATTGCGTCCAGCTCCATGGCAACGGAGATGATCGCCGGAAAGCCCATTTCGGAGGCGCTGACGCTGACCAACCGTGCCGTTGCAGAGGCACTGGACGGGCTGCCGGCGCACAAGATGCACTGTTCCGTGCTGGCGGAGGAGGCCATCAAGGCTGCCGTCAAGGACTATTATGATAAGAACCATATCGAATATGATCCGGCGATTTTCCGGGAATCGGCGCACGAGGAAGCGTAAAAGCTGCGTTGTTCTGTGTGATTTTGAGAGAGCACTTCGAAATGAAGTGCTCTTTTTGATGCGGTTTTGCGGGGATAAGCGGTAAAGAAGCTGCTGAGGGACACGGCACAACCTGTCCCTACGGGAAATGATAGAAAAAGCATTGTGCAGGAGCAAAAAGATGAAGAATATAAGCCTCCCCTGAAAGGGGAGGGGGACCGCCGATAGGCGGTGGAGAGGTCTTTTGGTGTAATCTTTTATGTAATGCATGTGTATATTCGATATTTGTGGAGACCCCTCAGTAAGAGCTGGCAGTGCGCAGCACTGACTGAGGGGTCATTCGTGAAATTTGAAACAGAAACAAAAGATTTCACAAGAACCCCTCCGAGCGGCTTCGCCGCCCACCTCCCCTTTCAGGGGAGGCTAATTCTCTTTCTTTTTGCTATAGAAATTGGCGGACACAGTGTATCGTGGGAAACGGCACATCAGCAGCACGCATTTTTTCAACTCAACTCGTACTTTCATCATCTCACATACATTTCATCATCTCCCGTACATTTTTATATTCTCCCGAAAGAAACACTTGCTTTTTTCCGTCGAATACGGTATAATAAATTGAATAGGAATTTGTACTGTCAGAGTCTGCCGGACGCAGACTCTCCAATGGGAGGATTTATCAATATGCCAAAGTATGTATTTGTCACCGGAGGCGTTGTCTCCGGTCTGGGTAAGGGTATCACCGCCGCTTCTCTGGGCCGCCTGCTCAAGGCTCGTGGCTACAAGGTCACCATCCAGAAGTTCGATCCCTATATCAACGTGGATCCCGGCACCATGAGCCCCTACCAGCACGGCGAGGTCTTTGTCACCGACGACGGCGCAGAGACTGACCTGGATCTGGGACACTATGAGAGATTCATTGATGAGAGTCTTTCCATCAACAACAACGTCACCACCGGTAAGGTATACTGGACGGTTCTGAACAAGGAGCGCCGCGGCGACTATCTGGGCGGCACCGTTCAGGTCATCCCCCACATCACCAACGAGATCAAGGAGCGCATCTATCGGGTGGGCAAGGAGTCCAACGCCGATGTGGTCATCACCGAGATCGGCGGCACGGTGGGCGACATCGAGAGCACACCGTTCCTGGAGGCAATCCGCCAGTTCGTCACCGAAGTGGGCAGAGGCAATGCCATGTACATCCACGTGACACTGGTGCCGTACATCGCCGGCTCCAATGAGCTGAAGTCCAAGCCCACCCAGCACTCCGTCAAGGAGCTGCTCTCCATCGGCATCCAGCCCCACGTGGTGGTCTGCCGTACCGAGCTGGAGATTCCGGAGGACATGAAGCGGAAGATCAGCATGTTCTGCAACGTGCGGGAAGAGGACATCATCCAGAATATGACAGCGCCCTCCCTGTACGAGGTGCCCATGATGCTGGAGAACGAGGGTCTGACCGACAGCGTCTGCCACCATCTGGGTCTGGAGAACCGCAAGCCCGACCTCAGCGACTGGACTGCCATGGTAGACCGCCAGAAGCACGCCGACAAGGATGTTACCATCGGTCTGGTGGGCAAGTATGTGGCATTGCAGGACGCTTATCTGTCTGTGGCAGAGGCACTGCACCACGGCGGCATCGTCAATGACGCACGGGTCAAGATCCTGTGGATCGACTCCGAGAAGATCACACGGGAGACTGCGCCGGAAATGCTGAAGGAATGCGACGGCATCATCGTGCCCGGCGGCTTCGGCGACCGTGGCATTGAGGGCATGATCGAGGCGATCCGCTACGCCCGTCTGAACAAGGTGCCTATGTTCGGCATCTGTCTGGGCATGCAGATGGCTGTGGTGGAATTCGCACGGAACGTGGCAGGATTCCCCGATGCCAACTCCTCGGAGTTCGACCCCGACGGCGAGCACAGCGTCATCCACATCATGGAGGATCAGAAGAACGTCACCGACATGGGCGGCACCATGCGTCTGGGTCTGTACCCCTGCAAGCTGACTCCCGGCACTCTGGTGCGGGACATCTATCAGGAAGACCTCATCTATGAGCGCCACCGCCACCGGTTCGAATTCAACAACAATTTCCGGACACAGCTCACCGAAAAGGGACTTCAGATCGCCGGTCTGTCGCCGGACGAGCGTCTGGTGGAGATCGTATCCCTGCCGGATCACCCGTGGTTCATCGGCGTACAGTTCCATCCGGAATTCAAATCCCGCCCCAACAAGCCGCAGAAGCTGTTCGCTTCCTTCATCAGCGCAGCCCTGAAAAAGCGCGGCAACTAAGCCAGCGGCTGGCAGTTCCGGAGGTGTAGCATTTTATGAGCAAAATGTTGATCGTGGACGACGAAGAGAAGATCCGTGCCGTCGTTCGGGAATACGCAGAATTCGAGGAATTCGAAGTGACGGAGGCACGGGACGGCATGGAAGCAGTCAATCTGTGCCGGGAAAACGACTATGACATCATCATCATGGACGTAATGATGCCCCGTCTGGACGGCTATTCCGCCTGCAAGGAGATCCGGAAGCACAAGAACATTCCGGTCATCATGCTCTCTGCACGGGGGGAGGAATACGACAAGCTGTTCGGGTTCGAGACTGGCATTGACGACTATGTGGTCAAGCCGTTCTCGCCCAGGGAGCTGATGGCACGGGTGCGTGCCGTCCTCGCCCGCAGCCAGGCGGCAAAGGCTGCGCCGGAGAAGCCGGAACAGCGCCTGAAATTTCAGGGGCTGGAGATCGACCTTGCCGGACGGGAGGTTTACGTGGACGGCAAGCGTGCTTCCATGACACCAAAGGAATACGACCTGCTGTTCTATCTGGTCAAGAACAAGGGACTGGCGCTCTCCAGAGACAAGCTGCTGGAGGAAGTCTGGGGGTATGACTTTTTCGGGGACGACCGCACGGTGGATACGCATATCAAGATGCTGCGCGGCAGCCTTGGACCGTACCGCAACTTTATCGTTACCTTGAGAGGAATGGGATATAAGTTTGAACCTGATGCATGATCTCCATCATCTGCGTGACCGCAATTTACGGCTGAGCACGAAGATCTGGCTGTTCTTTATGCTGTTTGTGTGCATCGTCTTTCTGCTGATGTGGCTGTTTCAGGTCATCTTTCTGGAGTGGTTCTACGAATCCATGAAGATCCGGGACACGGCAAAGGTGGCGCTGCACCTCGTGGAGTACTATGAAAAGGACGGCTTCGAGGACAAGGCGAACGAGATCGCCCTGCAAAACGAAATGTGCATCGAGCTGCTGGACAAGGACGGCAAGGAAGTCTACTACGACTGTATGTACAACGGCAAATGCCTGCTCCACGGCGTAAACAGCGGCACGTTTTTCTACCTCATCGACCTGCAAAACAGCCAGAGCGGCATCATCTGCCGGCGGGTGTTCAACGAAAGCCTACAGAGCGAGATGCTGGTCTATGGCTGCACCATCTACCGGCAGGACAAGACGGTCGCCGGCTATCTGCTGCTGAATTCGCCGCTGGTGCCGGTGGAGTCCACCGTTTCCATCCTGAAACGGCAGACCATGATCATCACGGTGCTGCTGGTGTTCTTCGGCTTTCTGCTCTCGTTCTTCACGGCAAATCACATTGCCACCCCCATCATCAACATCACCGCCTCCGCCAAACGTCTGGCGCACGGCGACTATCAGACACCGTTCGAGGGCGGCGGCTATGCGGAGGTGGACGATCTGGCGGAGACGCTGAACTACACGGCACAGGAGCTATCCAAAACCGACGAGATGCAGCGTGACCTCATCGCCAACGTATCCCACGACCTGCGCACGCCCCTCACCATGATGAAAGCGTATGCGGAGATGATCCGGGATCTCTCCGGCGACAATCCGGTGAAGCGGGAACAGCACCTCAACATCATCATCGAGGAGACCGACCGGCTCTCCCTGCTGGTGAACGACATGCTGGATCTCTCCCGTCTGGAGAGCGGCACACAGAAGCTGAACTACAGCACCTTCGACATCTCCCAGTGCATGGCGGAGATCGCCCACCGCTACGAGGGCGTTTCGGAGCATATGGGATATCACATCCACTTTACGCCGGCACCGCCGTGTCTGGTGCACTGCGACGAGAGCAAGATCGACCGTGTCATCGGCAACCTCATCAACAACGCCATCAACTACACCTCCAAGGAGGACAAGCAGGTATTTGTCACCCAGATCAACACGCCCAACGGGGTACGCATCGAGGTGCGGGACACCGGCGACGGCATTGAGGAGGACAAGATCAAGCTGATTTTCGACAAGTACTACCGCTCGGAGAATCACAAGCGGGAGGTCGTAGGCACGGGACTGGGTCTGACCATCGTCAAGACCATCCTCAAAATGCACGGCTATGACTACGGCGTCAACAGTAAGCTGGGCGAGGGCTCTACGTTCTGGTTTGTCATCCGGGATGTGGTGCACGAGCCGGAACAGGGAAACGGAAAAGAATAGAGATTCAGCGGGGACTGCATGCGGAATGCGGTTCCCGTTTTTTTGCGGGCGATAGCGGAAAGTATCGTGCAGGGACAGAAAGAATCGGAGTCGTTGGAATCGTCAGGCTGATTCGTGCACGTTGTAGGGACAGGTTGTGCCGTGTTCGTAAATTTGGTACAACAAAGAAAAAAAATTAGCCTCCCCTGAAAGGGGAGGTGGGCGGCGAAGCCGCTCGGAGGGGTCTTTTTGTGAAATCGTTTTCTGCCGTATACATTATGAAAAGATTTCACGAAAGACCTCTCCACCGCCTATCGGCGGTCCCCCTCCCCTTTCAGGGGAGGCTTGTTTTTCCGAATGTTTTGTGATATGAAACCGGCGGACACGGCACGCCGTGTCCCTACAGAGGGTGCTGCGAAACTGCAAGCTGTTTTCTGTGCTACCGGAGACTTCGTTTGCAATGTCCCACCGGGACATTGCAAAGATCTTGCTTTTCCTCTCCGGTTTCACACGGGGAGCGGTCTTGTTCGCTCTCCGCAAAAAGCTGCCGCTTTTTGTCCCTTTCTCCGTGCGCCAAAAGCATGGCGCAGGGGATTTCGCCGTCTGCGGACGGCGACTCAGAGGGCACGTGCCCTCTAAGAACACCTCGCCAGCTGCGCTCAGCTGGAGCAGCCTAACGAATCTAACGATTCCGGTTCTTTCTGTTCCTGCACGATGGTTCTCCCTTTTCTGAGATCTGCGGACACGGCACAACCTGTCCCTACAAAATGAATCCGGATTCACGCTTACTATCCCGTATTTCTGATGGCAATCCAAAAAATCCCTCGGTTTTCCCCGGAATTTTAGGCGGTGCACGCAGAATTTTCACCGGATTTGCACAATCAAATGCGATACTTATCTTACAGAAAAAAACGGGATTTGGGTACTCTATGATAAAGGAGATACCACTATGAAGCAATCGCAACACGGGGCAGTGAAAACGAAAGGAAGCGTGCGGACTATGCAACACAAATGTTTCGCCTGGGCCATGGGCATGGCAATGGCTGCTGCCATCGCCTGCACCGGCTGCACTTCATCCGATACCAGTCCCAGTGCCGATTCCGGCACATCCACCCAGATTACCACGGCATCTTCCGACACCAGCGCCGAGGAAACCGATTCGAAAAAGAATACCGCCAGCGCAGAATCCCTCTCCACACTCCAGGGCAATGTCACCGGCGTTTCCGCCGACGAGGACGACCTTTGCAGCACCTACGACAGCTTTGACGCAGAAATCCAGCTGGCAGACGACAAGACCGCCATCTCCGGCAGCAAGGACGGCATCACCGTCAATGGCAACACCATCTGCATCCAGCAGGGCGGAACTTACCGCATCTCCGGCAAGCTCTCCAGCGGACAGCTGCTGGTCACCGGCACGGAAAAGGTCCGGCTGTATCTGGACGGCGCAGAGATCACCAATGAAAACGGGCCGGCGCTCCTGTGCCTCAACGAAAAGCGCACCATTCTCTCGCTGGCAAAGGGCACGAAAAATACGCTGGCAGACGGCAAGAGCTACCAGACCGCTACTGTGGACACACAGGAGATCGACCCCTGCGCCGTCTATGCACAGGACAAGCTCACCATCAACGGCAGCGGTACGCTCACAGTACAGGGCAATTGCAGGGACGGCATTGTCTGCAAGGATGACCTGAAACTGGTGGGCGGTACGCTGGATGTGCAGGCCGCCGAGGATGGCATCAAGGGCAAGGACTGCGTGGCAATGCTGGGCGCAGAGGTGAGCGTCAGCGCCGGCACCTATGACGGCGACCTCAACGAAGACGGCTTCGGCACCGGCGGCACGTCCGTCACGGCAAACGGCGGAAGCGGCAGCATGTCCGGCGGATTCGGCGGCGGTATGCCGGCAGGCGATCCGCCCTCCGGCGCACCCGGCGACGATTTCGGCAAGAACGCACAGCGTTCCTAGGGGTTGTTTGAAAAATAGCGATGTTTGGAAAAATGCACAGAAATTACTGTATGTTAGGAGAGAATCCGCAGGCAGGCTGTCGCCTGACAAGGATTTTCGACGACACAGACAGTGATTTATGGGCGTTTTGACAAATGTACGGATTTTTCAAACAAGCCCTAAGCATTTAGATCCTGTGCCCTGCGGTACGGCAGGGACACAGGACAAAATCCCCCTTGAAATTTTCTTTCCTTTCAATTTTTCATAAATTTGCAGGAGCGCACGGTGTCAGAGCCGTGCGCTTTTGCGGTTTTGGCGGGAGAAGATTGCGCACGATCTCTCACGGACTATTCGCATGCTTTTCAGTCCGTTTTCAAGCCAGTTTCACCAAACGAACACATTCATCCGGTATACTAGAACCATGCTCAAAGAGAGCATGTAACATCCTCTAGCCGCTCCGTGTACACCCCGATGCGGAGCGGAATCCCCAATAATCCCTATATCATAGCAAAAAACGTCCCATTTACCCCGTGGGGCGTTTTTTGTGTCTTTTGGCGTGCGGGGAAATCATTTCATATCACAAAAAAAGAAAAATAAGGCTCCCCTGAAAGGGGAGCTGGCAGTGCGCAGCACTGACTGAGGGGTTTTTGCTCACATGAAAAGATTTCACAAAGACCTCGCCACCGCCTATCGGCGGTTCCCCTCACCTTTCAGGAGAGGCTATCATAAGCATGTGTTGAAAAAGTTTGACAAGTGCCGGAAAATATGCTATAGTAATGAAAGAAATGACAACGTGAAAGGAGAACATCATCTATGATCACCTGCGAAACCTGCGGCGAGCTTCTGCCGGACGGTACCCAATTCTGTTCCAGATGCGGTGCGCACGTCGGCAATCCAGCGCCCACGGAACCCATTGAGGTTCCTATGGACACGCCCTATCCGGAAACGCCGCCTGCACCGGACACCAATCCCTACGTGCAAAGCAACGATACCGCATACAATCAGCAGCAAGCCTACCAGCAACAAACCTACCAGCAGCCAGCTTATCAGCAGCCCGCACCGCCTCCGCAGCCGCCCTATCAGGATCCGTATGCACAAAGCGCCGGACAGCAAGCCTATGGACAGCAGCCCTACTATCCGCAGCCGCAGCCAAACAAAACAGACGGCAAGGCAGTAGTCTCTCTGATTCTGGGCATTCTCTCCATCTCCACCTCCTGTTCCTATGGTTTTGGTCTGATCTTCGGCATTCCCGGTCTGATCCTTGCCATGCTCTCCCGCAAGAGCACACAACAGCAGCAGCCCTACGGCACTCCCAATTCCGGCAACAGCGCCGGTCTTGCGACTGCCGGCATGATCTGTTCCGTTATCGGAACGGTTCTCTCCGCCATTATGCTGATTATTTTGATCATCCTCTTCGCTTTGGGAATGGCTTCTGAAGTCCTGGAATAAGCACGCATAATTTTCCCCAAACAGCACATACCTCCTCTGTAATCAGTTGCAGAGGAGGTATTTTTTTGGAACACATGCGAAATCGTCTGGCGGTGCTCCGGCTTCTGCTGGTGTTCTGTTTTTGCGGAGCTGCGGCATGGCTGGCGTGGCTGGCACAGCGCAGCGATCTGGTACAGACCGCCGCCAAACAGGGCACATACACCTGCTGCGCCGGCACGGCAAGCGGCACCATTTACGACCGGAACGGCGTTCCTCTCACCAACGAGCAGAGCGTCTGCACCGCCGTCATCAGTCCCACGCCGGAGGCAATCGCCGCCCTGCTCACCCATGTCCCCAACCCCACGGAATTTTGCGCCAAGGCAGAGGAGGGCAAGCCCTTTGTCTGGCAGGTAGACACCGCCGGGATCGACTGCCCCGACGTCACTGTTCTGCAAATTCCCCGCCGGTACAGCAGCCGCCAGCCGGCGCAGCACCTCATCGGCTACACCTCCCAGGGTGTTGGCGTTGCCGGACTGGAGGCAGACTATGACAGCATCCTGCGCAGCGTGGACTCCCGCTGGAGCGTCACCTTTTCTGTGGACGGCAGCGGCAGCGCACTTGCCGGCGAGAGAAAGCTGATTCGCTACGGCGAAAATCCCACTGCCGGTATTTTCACCACATTGGATGCCCGTGTCCAGCGCATCTGCAAGGCAGCCGGCAGCCGTCTGGAAAAGGGCTGCATCGTGGTCATGGAGGTCAGCTCCGGCGACATTCTGGGACTCGCCAGCTTCCCCAGCTACACTGCTGATACACTGGAAGAGGCGCTCCAAGACCCCGACAGCCCTATGATCAACCGTGCCCTCTACGCCTACCCTGTCGGTTCTATCTTCAAGCTGGTCACAGCCGCCTGCGCCAAGGACAGCGGACTTGCGGATACGTTCCAGTGGGACTGCACCGGCACCATCTCCGTGGAGGGACAGCTCTTCCGCTGCCACGACGATCAGGGACACGGCAGGCAAACCATGCCTCTCGCCATGCGCAACTCCTGCAACCCCTTTTTCATTCAGCTGAGCCAGCGGCTTTCCGGCACAGCGCTGCGGCAGACGGCACAGGCGCTGGGCTTCGGACAGGAGATTCCGCTCACCACCGGACAGGTTGCCTCCAGCGGCACGCTTCCCACCCTTCAGCAGCTCCGGCTTCCGGCAGAGCGTGCCAACTTCGGCTTCGGGCAGGGCATCCTCACTGCCACACCGCTCCAGATCACACGCATGACCTGCGCCATTGCCGGCGATGGGACACTTCCGGAGGTTCGTCTGGTGCGTGGTATCACAGAGGACGGCAGAAACGTGCTCCGTGAAACGCCCGCCCGTCATTCACAGGGCATCTCCGCAGAAACCGCTGCATATCTGCGCTCGCTGATGTGCTACGCCGCCGCCGACTCCGACTTCACCGGAAAGCCACGCCATGTCCCTATGGGTGCCAAGACCTCCACTGCACAGACTGGACGCTTCGACGAGGACGGCGAGGAGATCTGCCACGGCTGGGTGACTGCCTTTTTCCCCGTGTCCAACCCCAGGTATGCAGTGACCGTTCTGGCAGAGGACGGCGGCTACGGCAATGTCTCCGCTGCGCCGGTGCTCCGCCAGATCGCCGGTGCGCTGATGCAGGCGGAATCCTAGGGCAAGCATCTGCTGTGTCAAACCGTTGTTTTCAAAGGGCAATGTACAACCTTTACAAATTTCAACAACGATTTGTGGAATGATTTTTTCGTTTTTTGTGAAATCTCTTGACGTGCGCCAAAAAAAAGAGTATAATAAAAAGGAGAAAATCCCATGGCGGATTTTTCCTGAATTTATGCGGAAGGAGTATGTGCCGCACGGCACGATATGAAAACGATGAAAAATATTCTATTTGCTGCATCCGAATGCGTCCCCTTTGTCAAGACCGGAGGTCTTGCAGACGTTGTGGGCGCACTCCCGAAAAGTCTGGATCACAACAACTATGATGTCCGTGTGATTCTCCCCAACTACACCTGCATTCCGTGGGAATACCGCAGTCAGTTCCGCTATGTCAGCCATTTCTACATGGATTATGGCCAGCATGTGGAAAATGTCCACGTTGGTATCATGGAATACGTCTATGAGGGTGTGCACTTCTACTTTATCGACAATGAATATTATTTCAAGTGCGACCAGCCTTACAGCGATTCCACCCGTTGGGACATCGAGCGCTTTATCTTCTTCTGCAAGGCAGTTCTCGCAGCAATGCCGGTTATCGGCTTCCACCCCGACATCATCCACTGCCACGACTGGCAGACGGGCATGATCCCCGTTTTCCTCAAGAGCACCTTTGCCACCCACAGCTTCTACTGGGGCACCAAGAGCATCATGACCATCCACAACCTGAAATTCCAGGGCGTATGGGACATCCGCCACTTTGTCTACAACACCAACCTGCCGGACTACATGTTCACACCGGATAAGCTGGAATTCAAGCAGGATGCCAACATGCTCAAGGGCGGTCTGGTTTACGCCGACTACATCACCACCGTCAGCGAGACCTATGCCGAGGAGATCAAGACCCCGTATTACGGCGAACAGCTGGACGGTCTGCTCTGCGCACGTGCCAAGTCCCTCCGTGGTATCCTCAACGGCATCGACTACGATGTTTACAATCCGCAGACCGACAAGAAGATCAGCGTGCACTACTCCGACAAGGACGCAGTCGCAAAGAAAAAGCAGGCGAAGCTGGCGCTCCAGAAGGAGCTGGGTCTGCCGGCAGACGAGAACAAGTTCATGATCGCCATCATCTCCCGCCTGACCGACCAGAAAGGTCTGGATCTGGTGGACTGGATCGCCGACCGCATCACCGACGACTTCACCCAGTTTGTCATCATCGGCACCGGCGAGAGCCGCTATGAGAACATGTTCCGCTACTATCAGGAGAAGTATCCGGATCGTGTTTCCGCCAACATCTTCTACTCCGATCCCCTGGCGCACAAGCTCTACGCTGCCGCAGATGCCATGCTGGTTCCCTCTCGGTTTGAGCCGTGCGGCCTGACACAGCTGATCTCCCTGCGCTACGGCACTGTGCCCATCGTGCGGGAAACCGGCGGTCTGAAGGATACCGTCGTTCCGTACAATGAGTACGAAAAGACCGGCACAGGCTTCACCTTTGCCCACTACAACGCAGACGATCTGCTCTACACCATCAATTACGCCAAGAAGATCTACTTCGACCACCGTGAGGACTGGAACGACATCGTAAAGCATGGCATGCAGCAGGATTTCTCCTGGGGCAGCTCCGCACTCCAGTATCAGGGCATGTACGACTGGATCATGCGTGGCATGCAGGACTAAGTAAATTTGTCCCAGAACCTGTCTTCACAAGAAATATATGTGGATTTTCGAGCATAATTTTGTTGCAG
>OIYT01001633.1_pt1 | contig 15433 bp, 18 predicted proteins | sample 1588201 | NCBI WGS metagenome assembly OIYT01 (sample SAMN03283260) | human gut metagenome | biome: human-associated habitat; material: feces | host: Homo sapiens | place: USA | collected 2013
CGGCAACGATATCGGCTTCGAGAAGCTGCACCTGACTCTGACGCATATGCCATACTTCGTAAGATCACTTCCTGCCACCAGAAAAGCAAAGCTGTTTTCAGGATCTACATAACTCCAAGGAATATCACACCCTTCATATATGGCATTTTCCATCCGGTTATCGTCCTGCCTGACAGCGTTCATTCCAAAGAAGAGCTATTCTATATCCTCAGCCATGAAACAGCCCACTACTATAACCACCATACCTTGTATAAGTTCCTTTGTTCTCTTCTTGAGGTAATCTACTTCTGGAACCCACTGGTTAAAATCTTCGTAAAGGAGATCAACCGCATCATCGAAATCAGTGTGGATTCCAAGGTTATCGCACCGTTAGAACCTCTCGGACGCCTGGACTATTCCAAAAGCCTTACCAGCATGGCAAGAACCCTTGCAGAGAAAAAGACGACACTCGCTTTTACTGCCACCTACAGCTCTACAAAGACAGACGATTCCAAGTTGAATAAATCTTCAAAAACCAAATCTGCCAAAAAGCCGTCTTCTCTCAGCCAAAGAATACAAATGATCATCGGAAGCCCTGATAAGATCAAAACACTGGCACCAAATGGACTGGTTTCCAGTCTGCTGCTTATTGGAGCATTAATGATCTCATTGTTTTTTGTGTTTGAGCCATATAGAGTACGAGAATCTGATGCAGAAAATACTTTTAATTCCTCCAATCGTGGTCTCTACTATATTGCCAATGATGATGGAACTGTAAATAGTGGCTATGGATATTACATTTTCAAGGAAGATGAAAATGGTGTGTCTGAATTTGACAAAACAATTGCTCTGCTTAAAGGAGATAACGATACAAGACAGGCAGTTCTTCAGATTCCTATTATGCCAAATCGTGGAAAGAAAGATACTCCATGTACATCAAGTATTCAGTTTATTCTTAGAGATAATAAGCTGTACTGTACAGTGTATATGAGATCTAATGATATTTGGCTTGGATTCCCATATGATGTATTCAATTTTACAATGTGGCAGATTGAAATTGCAAAGCGACTTGGAGTTGAACTTGGATGGTATAGACATGTTGTTGGAAGTCTTCATGTTTATGAAAGACATTATTCAGACAAGTTGCTTATGTATGTTGAAAATCTTGATAAAGAGGTTGTCGAGAATGCGGATTGTGATAAATTCACAGAATCATTTATCAATGATCTTAGAATTCTTAATCGAAAGATTGATTCAGGAATTTCAACTGATATTCTTAGAACTATGTGTTTAACTTATAAATTCTTTAAGGAGAGATAAAATGGGAAACATTGGATATAAGGATATGTTCAATATAGTTGGACATTTTGAATTTGATGAAACTGAAGAGAATATAAAGCATGTATTTGATTCAGGAGCAGATTATGCAAATATATTTTCCACATGTAAGAAAGTTAGTGTAGGAGCAGTCTTTATCTCTCCACATACTAATAGAATTTATCATTCAGCGAATGTAGGATTGTTTGATTGCAGATATCAAAATATTTGTTACAAGGCACATGTTACAGGTATTTATGAGTCTTGTGAAGAAACTCGTAAATATTGTAAAGCTACTCATGCTGAGATTAGAATGATTTCTGAATTAAAATCTGAAAAATTGTCAAAATCAGCAATTGAATCTGGAATATTATTTGTTACAAGATACCCATGTGAGAATTGCGCATTAGAGTGTGCTAAATTTGGATTTAAGCATATTTATTATTGTGGTAGAAAAGAGATATCTCAGAAAGTGAAAGATATCTTCGAATCAAACGGTATTGAATATAAATGGTTTAAAGATTATGATTTTGAGTTTAAGTAAGGGAGATGAGATATATGAAAATTGCATTAGTAACATTCTCTACAGATAGTAGAAATATGGCAGGAATTATTACAGCACCATTGTATTTTAATCAGATGCTTAATGAATATTGCAATAGTGAGATTGTTGTATTACATGAAGCTGGAAAACATGATGTATATCCAGATAAAATTAGATATCTTAAAGAGGGAGAATCAAAATCAGGTGTGTTAAATGAATATGATTTTGTCATCTTCATGACTCCAGGATATCTCATAAAGAAGAAAGATGATGATCCAGATAAAACTATGTATTCTGACATGCTTGATGATCTTAAAACTCCATTTGGATTTGTTATCAATGAAGAAAGAGATGGACAGCTTTACTTCCATTTTAATGAATTTGTTGATCATCCAATGTATAAATTATTGTTATTAAACTCTGAGGATATGCATTATGATTTCCAATACTTACTTCCTAAGAATGGAAAGTGGTTTGAGTTTAACTTTGCAATTCCTTTAATTAATAAAGACATTATTGAAAATGCAAAGAATAATATTAGCAGTAATGTTCTTGTTAATACTCAGAGATGGGTTCCAAGAAAGAGAATCAAAGAGTTGATCGATATTACTCCAGAGTTATCAAAAGAAGGAATTCAAACTGATATCTGGGGAGATCGTAAAGTGTATTTCTATTACAGAGATCTGATTAATAAGAATACACAATACTGGAATGATTGTGGAGGTTTCCATCCGGATGAATTGTGTAATATTCTTAAGAATAAGAAATATTTATACAATTTCGTATATGTTGCAAGAGAAAGTAAAAATCGTAAAATGAGAGGAAGACTTGAACTTGTAACAATTGAAGGATTGAAGTATGGAGTTCTTCCAGTGTTGTTTCTCAGACAACTCCATCATGGGTTGGATCAATTGGTAAATCAGCAATTGTTCTGGATAAAGAAGATTTGGATAAGTTGCCAAAGATTTTGAGCGAAATCTCAGATGATGAATGGTTTGAGAGATTCACAAATTTCTTTAAAGAAGTTAGAATGAACATCTACAGCAAATATGTATCTCTTACATCAGAGATTTCTGAACTTATTGTGGAAGGAGAATAATATGCTTAATATATTATATGTAAGTATTGGATCGTTTTGGAAAAATGCATGTATGAAGAACTATCAGCATCATGATTTGTTGTTTAAGTATATGAATGAAATTGAACCAATCAAAGTTACAATTGGTGTGCCAGTTCAGGGTCCATGTCATCTTAAGAAATTGCTTGAAGGCAGTGGAAATCATTTATTACAGAAAGTTTGGAGAGATAATATTCCATTTGAAGCTTTTGATCATCTACAGTTAGATACTACATGTGATTGTATGATCATTAATGGATCAGAAAACTTCTATGATTTGGATCTAGGAGATTCACATTTTCTGAATGGACATGAGATCAGTGAAGAAGTCGTTAGAACTGCTGAAGAAATGCTCAGGTTAAATAAACCAGTTGTTCTGTTTGACCAGGATAATTATATAAACGAAGTACTCGGATCAAATAAGGATTCAAGCAAGAATTTAACATTCTGTTTATATGACAAATTTAAGAGAGATCCAAATTTCTATTTAACTGGTCCATTTAAATATGGAAGTGATATGGAATCATCCAAAGAATTATTCAATGAATATACATTCATTCCATTTGTTGTTGATCCTGAGGATAAATCTGAAATATCAAAACTTTCTGAAAAGCAGTATGTTACAAAATATGCAGGCAATAATTATCATAGAGATAATTTCATTGATTACTTTGTTGAATGTTCTAAATATGGAAAAGTTTTAGTGAATGGATCTGGATGGAAACCTGCATCAAGAGATTTGAAAGATAATGAAAATCTTGAATTCAAACCAAAATTTCCATTGACATATGAAAAAGTTACCAATTATTATAAAGAAGCATTGTTTGGATTATATGGTACAACTAATATTGATAGCTTTAGAAAATATGGTCATTATACATTGAGACTTAGAGAATTCTATCAGGCAGGAATTCCAATTGTTGTTGAAGATTTAGAATATCTCAGTAATCTGATACCATTTGGAGTTAATGATAAATCTGTAAAAGGACAAATATCAAGGATAGCTGAGATTTATAATCAGGATTATTACGAGTCTATTGTTGAATACCAAAGGAATATTATATCAAGAGAATTTTCTGCAATTAAATATGCAGATGTTTTATATGATATTGTAAAAGGGAGGTGATTGATTTGTTATTTCCGGATGATAAGCATAAGATATTGTGTATTGCAATTCCAACATGTGAGCCAGATGTATTTATGAAATACTGGATCAATTCATTACATTATCTTGAAGATGCCAAAGACATAATTACAATTGCAATTAATTTTCAGAAACCATGGACTGATGAATTAATAGAAAGTGCTATTAGTCAAATTGAAGACATGGGATTTAAATATGAATGTTGTTTCAATGAATATGACATTCCTAGTAAAGGATTAGTTCCAATTTGTAAGATCAGGAATGATACATTCGAGTTGTGCCCAGATTCATTATTCTATGTTCTTACAGATGATGATTTCCAGTATTGTGGACCAAGTGCTACTGCTCCAAAGACAGCAGGACAGCAATATATTGATATTGTGCATTACATGCTTCAGAATTACGATAAGTGTGGAATGACAATTATTGGTGGATCAATGATCAGGAAGATTCCAAAGAATCATATTATGCCAGTTCCAATTAATACACATGTGACTAATCTCAAAGGTATCGTAATAAGAAATATGAGAGATTATGGATTTAATATGTTTCCAAATGATTCATTAAATCTTTATGGTGCTGGAGAAGAAAGAATTCTTGCTGCATCAAGATTGTGGAATAATTTGTATATTGCAAAGATGGGATTTGGTAGAACTCATCATTATGAAGTACAGAAGAAATCAGATGTAATTAATGGAATTGAAATGTATGAATGGGACTCAAAGAACATTATTGATAATAATGTTAATAAATATTTAAGAGACCATTATAATTCAGTTACAGGAGATACATTGCATGATGGTAAAATAATTGATGACACAAATTATACTGGGATTAGTCAAGATGAATTTGAATCTTATTTATCAATTGATTATTCCAAGGTTAATGAAAATGATTTATTGGAATCAATATATGAGATGAGCGAAGATATAATGAAAGGAGAATGTTATGAAGACTAGAAGTGTTGAAGATCTTTTCAATAGAGCATATGAATATGCAATTATGTTCAGTGAAGAAGATAAGAAAGTTGGATTAGCAGTTGTTGATCAACGAGGAAATATTCACTATGAAGCAAATGTTAATGGAGAAAATCCAGTTGTGAGATTTATCAAGAGGACAAGACATCGTAAGCAAAACAAAATAATGTATGATAAATGTGATTTATACATTACAGATGATACTATTCCATCTGAAGAAGTTAATGAAATTATCAGGAAATTTGGATTCAGAAGCTATTCAGTATTATCATCTGATATTGAACATGATCGAGTTAGTAACAGTACAACTCCTGGATATATCTACAATAAGTATAAAAGATCCGACTATATCAATGATGCTGATTATGAAGATTGGTGGACAAATGTTCTTTATGAAAAGGCATATGATATTGTAAAGGATCGTAAATTCCCAGTTACGATTCCAGGATACAATAGACCTGAATTACCAACATTGAGAAATCTGAAAGTGTTTGAATATACTGAAGATCTTAACTGGCCATTCTTCATTATTGTAAGAGAATCACAGTACGATATGTATGTTGAAGCAACTAAGGATTACAAGTATGTAACAATTAAATCATTCCCAGATGAAATCATTAACAATGCAGGTGCAGTACGAAGAACTACTCAGAAATGGTTACATTCCCAGGGAATCAGAGCAACATTCCAGATGGATGATGATGTGAACTATCTTGGATACAGCTATGCTGGAAGAAAAGGTGATGGATATCCTAAGTCACAATACCGTAAGCCTAAGACAGAACCATTCAGTAGTGCTAGAGTTCTTGCAATGTGGCAGTTAGCAATGGAAAAAGCAATGGATGAATACAATGTAGTAATTTCATGTGGACAACAAATTGCTTTCTCATGGAAAGAAGATTATTGCAGATCTGAAGGATCTTGTAGATTGATGAGAGGTCCAATGACTCAGGTGGTATGTTTCAATATTGAAAAATTATGTGAAGAAGGATTATATCACAACAATAATGCAGATGTTGGATTTGATGATATTGATTTTACTCTCAGAGTTATCGAGTCAGGTAATGTCACATGTTGTTTCCCATGGTTGGTTTATGGATGCGAAGCATTAGGCGGAGGAAATGGAGATAAAGTATCAGAAGATAGACTTAAATCAAGATTTAAAGCAAATCAGGATAAACTTAAGTCAATTCATTTTGAGAAGCCATATGTGTCATTCAGACCTAAGCGAGATCTTGATCAAGTATGTATCAATTGGAGACGTGCAAGAAGATTCTTTGTTGATAATTTTGGTTTTGATGAATCACTTGTTAATGATTCTGAATATAATATTTGGAATTTGGGAGAATTAATTAAATAAGGAGTGAATACATATGAAATTACAATTTACACCATTGCATGAAGGGGTTAAAATTCCTAAATATGCACATACAAATGATGCTGGAGCAGATATCATGATGTATAAAGATACTGAAATTAAACATGGAAAGAATATTATTCCATTAGGATTCAAATGCATAGTTCCTCCAGGATGTGCTGCATTCTTAACACCAAGATCATCACATATGGGAGATATAGTATCAAACTTCGTCCCAATTGATCCAGATTATAAAGGTGAATGGCATTTGATTGTTTACAACCTTGGAGATGATTTTGTTATTAAGAGAGATGAAAGAATCTGTCAGGTAGTTGTTTTGTCAGGAGTGCAACAATGTGAATTTGTAACTGCTCATGAATACGTTAAATATCAGAGAGGAGAGAATGGAATTGGATCAACAGGAAAATAAAGAGATGGTTACTAGAATTTCAGCAAAGGAATTTCATAATACAGGATTAATGCTTGTTGTTAATTCAATACTTCACACTTTTGGATTGGCAATCTGTTATGATCCAGAGAATGATATAATTTATCCAGCAAGATGTAGATATAGAGGATTCAGCGAGAAATCAATTAATAAATCTAATTCAAAGATATACAACTACTTATCAAAGAATTTATCTGAATTGGAAGGAGATTTAGATGAATAGACGTAAGTGCGGATTCAAAATTTGGATAAGATATATCATATACAACATAACTTATCTTAATGAATTTAAAATACTTCATGAATATGAATATATTTCTGTAAAGAAAGTCAGAGCATTAAAAATGAAGTATGAAGATCTTATTGTGGTAGTTTTGAAGATAATCGATAGTTGCAGTACATTGGATGATGTAATCTGTTATGTATACGAAATTTCAAATCTTGTTGAAATAGACAAAGAGTCATTAATGATGCTAAAAAGGATTGCATTTGATTTAAAAATTTATGGAACAGATTTTGTTTTTGAGAGAATGAAAAAGTTTTATAAAGAAATTTACAATTAATTTAAAAAATTTTATAATTTTGGGATTTAAATTTGAAATTATCTCGAGTCTATTAGTAAGTTTTAAAATTTGCTATGGATTGGAGATAATTTTTTTATGAGATTAAGAAGATTATACGAAATCGAAAACGAATTAAAAGATGAAATAAACAAGAATGTAAACAATCCTAGAGTGTATGAACTAATTTATGAATTAGTTTATCGGTATTTGCAAAAGACACATAAAGTTGATACAGAAGAAGACAGAGTCGGAGTTGCTACAGTTGCAGCTGAAGATCTATATATGAAAATCTATAATGGAGGTGAAATAAATTATTGGACAGGCTATATAGCTAAAACAATTATATGTTCAATCAAGAATTACAGAAGGATGACAGCATCAGAAATAATCGATACTACAGATGATTCTGATTTAAGAGAAGGAATTATTCGAATGTCTACATCAAATTCAGATGATGTTATAGAAAGAAGACTTACAGAACATGATAGAATACTAGATATCCTATTCTGTGACTCTGTTCCAGGAATAATTTATAAGATTGTTTCTGAAGTTTGTAGATATAATGAATACAGTGAAGAATTTCTTCAGATATACACATCAGTATGTACATTTATACTTACAGATGGATTTGTTGATGAATTCATGATTGACGAAAATTTGTATTCATATTACAAGTTCATACTTAATGTAGTTAAAATTAAACTGGGAATAGAAATGGATAAAGATTTTGAGTATCAAAGTAATGTAGCAAGTAACTTATCACAGATTCAAGTTGAGACAATATCGGGAGCATTATAAAATGGTTAATAATTATAAAGATATACCAGAGTTAAACAAGAAGGATACATATTCAACAGTATTTCTATTAATGTTTATTTTCAGTAGAAATAGTAATTATTCAGTTTTGAATGAATTACCTTATGTTTTGGATTTTGACAACTTTATGAATTTCATAAAGTACTATGAAGGACAAACAATAACAATTCCTACAATGGATGAAATATCAAAATATTTCAAAATATTACTTCTATATCAATACTATGTTATCGAAAAGTTGGATTGGAAGAAGTCTCTAGTCAGATCAGGATTTGATCCAGATAGAGATAGTTATCGAGCTCAGAGATATTTATATACATTCAGAAAGAATATTGAGAAATTTAAATTAGGAGATGTTTTAAATGAAGAAGATCAAAAATAGTGAATTGGAAGAAACCTTAAATAATTTCTTACCATTTGATAACATGTTCACTGTGAATAAAGACATGATCTTCAATATACTTAATTCATCTGAATTGAAATCAATAAATAAAGGAGAATTCTTTATTAACTCATTGTTAGAGAAGATAAACAATTACAATGATTTATACCTGAAAGAATTTGATGATACTATTGATGAATTTTTAGAATCAACTGGTGAATTAGATTTAATGAAATTATCAAGGATTATAAAAATGTCAACTAGATTGTGTTCTGAATTATATGATAATTTTATGTACAATTTAGCAAAGTTATAGGATTAATTTCAATTTGTTTAACGAGTCTATTATTAGAAAGTTAAGTAAGTTGAAATTATTTGAGGAGGATATTACTTATGATATATAATATTGATGAATTATCAGTTGATAGCCTGGTTGATTTGATAAAGGGATGTGCTCAGAAATATTACAGTGGAGAGCCAATAATCACAGATAACGAATTTGATTCGCTTGTTGATAAGCTGAAGGAACTTGATCCAAACAATGAGGTACTTAAATTAACAGGATGGGGATATGATCCTAATTTAGTATCCTTCGGAATAAAGAAAAATCATGTTTACAGAAAGGTTACAGGCATAGAGAACAAACCACGTAAATTGGAAGATATTCCATTAAATCTTAGAGCATCAAACGTGAAAGCAAGAATATCTGCTAAACTTGATGGATTAAGCTGTGTCATGTATTACAAAGATGGAGATTTCAAACTTGCTCTTACACGTGGAGATGGAATTGTTGGAATTGATGTAACCAATAAAGTAAGATATATACTTAGGAATGATTTAAGATACAAACATATTGAGGGATTTTCAGGTGCAATTAGAGGAGAATTCGTAATATCTATGGATAACTGGAAGATGTTTCCTGCTTCAGAGGATCCATCTAAAAATCCAAGAAATTATGCATCAGGAATTATTAATCGACATGAAATTTGTGATGAACTTAAATATGTTGATTTGGTTGTATATAAAATCATTGCATGGGAATCTTGTAATGAATATCTTGATGTCAGAATAATGACAGAAAAGCTTGCTAATCATTTCGAACATATTGTTGATCATTGTATGATTCTTAATGCTGAAAAGATAAGTGAAACTTTGTTGACAGATTTATTCAATACTTACAATCAACATTATCCATGTGATGGATGTGTTATAACAAGTAACAATATAAAAATCTCAAATCCAGATTTGATATTTAATGAAGTTGCATTTAAATTTGAATCTGAAAGAGCTGAAGCTACAATTGATCACATTGAATGGAATTTGACAAGAACAGGAATGCTTAAGCCAGTAGCATGTATTAATCCTGTCAATTTAGCAGGAACAACTGTTAGTAGATGTACATGTTTCAATGCCAAATTTGTTTCAGATAATGTACTTGGTAAAGGAGCAATTATCGAAATAGAGAAGTCAGGAGAAATAATTCCAGATATTCAAAGAGTGGTTAAACAGGCAGAATATGTTGATATTCCAGTAGTTTGTCCAAAGTGTTCAAGACCTCTTACAATGGTTGGAACAGATTTGAGATGTTTGAATGAAGACTGTGATGGAGCATCAATGGCAGATCTGCATCATTGGACAAATGTTATTGCAGATGTTGACGGTCTTGGAGGTAAAATTAAGGATTCATTCTTTGAGGAATATGATATACATTCAGTTACTGAATTGTATGATAAGATTCGCTCAATTAAATTGGGAGATTCAGCAACTGATAAGAAATTAATTGAAATGATTAATAAACTTACATGTGATAAAGTTGATGCAAATAGAGCATTGGTTGCTTTAAATATTCCAAGATTAGGATGGAAATCAGCAGAAAAGATTGTTAATGCTAATATGTTCAAAGAATTTGCAGATTCTCCAGATATTTTCGGAACTGAAATGTTTGATGAATTATGTTGCAAACTTGATGCTATTGTTGGACCTGCTACACGAAAATCTATTGAGTGTAATATGCTTAAAATTAACAGACTTGAATATCTCAAAGGAAGAGTTATGATAAAATTGAATAACTCAGAAGATTCTAATCAAGAATCAAAAGGAGATGTTTGTATTACAGGTAAATTAAGCATTAAGAGATCTGAGTTTGAGAACATTATTAGAAGTGCTGGATACAATCCAGTTGGTAAGGTCAATAAGAATACAGTATATTTAATAACTGATAATCCAGAAGGTACAAGCAGTAAGAATAAAACTGCAACTGAATTAGGTATTAAGAAAATAACTGAACAAGAATTTATGTCTTTGATTAAAGGAGAGTAGATAAAGGATGAGAAGTAAGGAGAGACCTAAGTACAAGAATGAATGTACAACTGATTATGTCACAAAAAATTTCTCTAAATTAATAGGTGTTCAATCAAATGTTTTGAAACATATTCTTCATTTATGCTCATTAGCAAGTACCCATCTATTAGCATTAAGTGCAAGAAGATCTGACAGTAAACTTGATAGAATTGAAATAGAGATACCATATTATGGATGTTTAATTCTCAAACCAAATGGGAATACTGTTGATGTTGTTGAATTTAATATGGAAGATGAATTTAAGAACAATGTTAATAAAGCTGTAATTGAAGGAAAGAGCGAATTCAATAAATATATTGATAAAAGACTTATAGAAAAGCTTAAATCAAAATACAATGAATTTGCTTAGAAAGGAGAACTATTTTGAACGAATTAATGACGTCTAATAAAGTTGATGAACTAATGGAGAAGGTTGCTAATGGAGATATCAATGAGGATGTCTCCAAAAGTCTTGTTGATAAAAATATTACTCTTAATCAAGTAAAAGTGTTTCAATTAGCACAAGCAAAGAAAGAATTGCAGAGAGTAATTAAACTAACTAGAATGCTTGAAAAAGTTGAGAATGCATATGGAGATAAATTAGATGAGGTACTTGAGAGTGGACATTTAGGATTAGCAGACTATGGAAATATTATTGGATCTATAAATGGAATGCTTTCAAGATCAGATAAGATTATTAGTTCTGTACTTAAAGATGATTCATTGTCGAACTTGGTATTGATTGACAATTCAACTAACATACAAAATAATACAAATGGAGTAATGAATGCTAATCTTGGAAAAGGATTAACAGATCCAGATTCAAGAGATAGAGTAATGAAAGCTGTAAACAATATTGTGAACGTTATTAACACAGCAACTGCATTTGAACAGCCAGATGAAAATGATGGATTAGATAATCCTGAGATTCAATCTGATCTCGGAGAAATATATATGGAATATTCTGAAGAAGATGGTGATACAGATGGACAATAATCTTTTGAAGAATTTAAATAAAGAGATTATTGATGCTCTTAAACCAGATGAAAGAGAAGCAGTCATAAAAATTCTATCAGAGTTACAAACAACAGGATCATCAGATTTATATTCAGAAATAGTTAATGAGGACTATGATGAAATGCCTGTTGACATTGATACATTTATAGAAGATGATAGATTCATTGGTAAGATAACAGGTAATGGAAAGAATATATATCCATATTGGAGAAATAAGTTGAGACAGATGTTCTCTCCAAACCACAATTATCAAGAGTACATTCTTACAGGAGCCATTGGACTTGGTAAGACAACGATTGCAGTTACAGGCATGGTATATATTTTATATAAATTATTGTGCTTGAAAAATCCACAATTGTATTATGGATTGCAATCAAACTCAAAAATTGTTTTCGTATTTTTCAATGTAAGTTTGGATTTGTCATTTGGAGTTGCTTATCAAAAGATACAATCAATGCTTATGGAATCTCCATGGTTTCTTGAGCATGGAACAATTGTTGGTAGATTGGACAAGAATAAAGAATTTCTTCCAGATAAAGGAATTAGATTTAGAGTAGGATCTCAAGAAGGTCATGCTTTAGGACAAGACGTTTTCTGTGTATCTGGAGATACTATTGTTGAGACAGATAAAGGATTAATGAAAATATCTGAATTGGAAGATTCAATGGTGTTCATTAAAACATTAAGTTGTTCTAATAATGTTGAGTCATCAAATTTGTGTGAAGTCATTAGATCTGGATTTACTAATGAATTGTATGAGATTGAACTTGAAGATGGAACTACTATAAGAACAACAGGAGATCACAAACTGCTATTATCAGATGGTAATTATGAATACGTAAGAAATTTGAATGAAGATAATGAACTTTATTCAGTTTAAGTGCAATAAATTAAAGAGTAATTATTAAATTTCCTTCTTAATTTTGGTGAATCAAAATTTATGAAAGGAGAATAATGTATGTCAATTGCAAAACCTTCATATGAAGGAAGAACAATATATAGAGTTACTGAGTTCGATTTATTGTCTATTCCTAAATCTGAAAATAAGATATATGCTTGTACAGACTCAAGAAGATTATACGAAGATATTAGTAATGTAGAACGTAAAGTGCTTGATGTAAGTCAAATAGATACGGAAATTGATAGAGAGTACAACTTCAGACCAACTAATGGTGTATATTATTATATATGGGAAACTAATGAACTTTGGTTGTATCATTATGGTTGGGAATTAATAATCGGAGATAGATCTGATCTTGAGAAAAATCAATACGTTTATTCTTCAGGTGGATTGGGATATGTAAATAAAGGTGGTTGTTGCGAATCTAATAAGAATGGAATTCTTGGAGATGGATCAGTTGTTGTTAGAGATAGCAATAGACTTATAAAAGGTAAATTATATATCGATGAAACAGATAATGATCTAATAATTTCTTCGTTTCTTGGTGGAGGAATTAAAATTCTTCCTTCAGGATCAGCAGATGAAAATGGGTCATTAATTATTGAAGATGGAGTACTTAATTACCAAGGAGATTCATGGTTTAATGGAAGTTTAAGAACAACAAATGATATGACTGTTGTAAAAGATAGCGGTCAATATAAGGTATACACTGAAGAAGATTTCACTGTCGGAGAATGGGAATTTGATGGTAATGATGTAATTAGAAAGCTTAATGTATTACCTCAACCATTGGATCTTAATGTTAAGAAGTTACAGGGATATGTTCCAGGTGATTTTGCAAAAGCAGTTCATACTCATGTTGCAAGTGATATAACTGATCTTGAAGAATTTGTTAGAAATAGCAGACATAGAGCATTAACTTCAGGCTTGCAGAATAAAGGAATAACTGTAAGCTATGATAAAGCTAAAGACGAATACACATTCGTTCCAGATACTTTCATTGTTTCATTAAATGGAGGAGTAAGTGGATTTGGAACAGTTAGAAATCTTAATGATGTAACAATTACAACTACTGTTGATCCATTGAAACATCATCATAGTTATAAGGAACTTACAGATATATCTGAAATTATCAATAAATTTGATAATTATGTATTGAATTCAAAAACAGCAACAATTGCAACTCCTAATAGATTATTGTATCTTGATGGATCTGGTAATCTACCTGCAGATATCACTGGAAATTCTGCAACAGCTACTAAATGGCAGACTAAGAGATTACTTAAATTAATCAATGGAGTTAGTGGACAGGTATTCATTGATGGTACAGCTGATGCAACAATTGATGTTACAGTTGATCCGGCTAAACATGAACATGAACAATATTTCTTGAAAAAGAATGTTGGAGTTGTTGTTCCAAGTCTTGAAAATGGAAAGATCAATAGATCATTTCTTTATGATGAAATTGCGTATGCTGTGAATTATGTTGGAACATTTAATCCTGCAAATGGATTTCCATCAACTAAGGGATTATTGAAAGGTGCTTATTATGTAGCTTCATCAAATGGAATTATTTCAGGAGTTCCATATATATCTGGAGATATTGTAATATATAATGGTAATACATGGAATGCAATTCATTCAAGTGGATTAGTTCAATCAGTTAACAATCAAACTGGAAATGTAACCATTAATGCAGATTCAATAGATGCCATTACTAATGATAAGCTGTATGATCCAGCTAATCCAAGTGCAGGAAAGATTATTACAACAGTATATGATGAAGCAAGTGGAAATTATTATCCGAATATTGAATCACGTCCTGTTACAGAAACCCAATATGCTCAATACTTAACTAATCCAATCAAAATTAAATTTGTTGGAAATTATGTAACAAGCGATGTTATGGACGTTGTTGCAGCTGAACCTGAAGAAGGATTCACTGCAAATGAATTACAAGTCACAGTCAACAATTCAGAACATGCTAAGAAATCTGATTTCTTATCAAATCCGATTAAAATTAAATTTACTGGAGATCTGAGTTCTGAAGTACTTAACTTGAATTTGAGTGATACCACCAGTGTCAATCAATTGGATGTTAAAGTCGTCTCTTCAAGTGGTGGCGGAGGTACAAGTATTGATGATGGTGTTATATCATAAATTTATTAAAGTGGAGGTTGTTTAAATGAGTATTGATATCAAGTCAAGAATCGAAGAATTAACTAAAGAAGGAGAAGCTATTTCAAGTCAGATTATAACAGTTCAGAATACTGAAGCTCAGCTTAGAACTAGATTAGTTCAGATCCAAGGCGGTATTAATGAACTTAAAAAACTTGAAATGGAAATGGAGTCAGATAATGATACAGAATGTGAAGATGTCAAAGAATCAAGTAATTCCTAAAACAGAATTAACAAGATTATGTAATTCAGCTAGATCAACATGGCAATATGTTAAATTTACAATTAGCAATGGGATATATGTTCAGATAACATATAATAAAGATCTGACAATATCAATTGCTACGAACTCA
>OIYT01001642.1_pt1 | contig 15379 bp, 13 predicted proteins | sample 1588201 | NCBI WGS metagenome assembly OIYT01 (sample SAMN03283260) | human gut metagenome | biome: human-associated habitat; material: feces | host: Homo sapiens | place: USA | collected 2013
TGATCAGCGCGCGCGCAATGGCAACACGCTGCTGGTCGCCGCCGGAAAGCTCATGCGGCAGGCGGCGCGCCTTGTTCTCCAGTCCGACCAGCTCCAGCACATAGGGAACGCGCTTTTTGATCTCCTTCGGCGCCGCGCCGATCACGCGCATCGCAAAGGCCACGTTCTCATAGACCGTCTTGTTGTCGATCAGGCGGAAATCCTGAAAGATAACGCCCAGCGTTCTGCGCATATACGGGATGGCGGAGCGCTTGATCGTCTCGAGCTTATAGCCGTTTACCAGAACGGAGCCGGACGTCGGCCGCAGCTCTGCCGTCAGGAGCTTGATGAGCGTGGACTTGCCCGAGCCGGACTGACCGACGAGGAAGACAAACTCGCCGTCGTCAACGTGCATATCAATTCCGTTGAGGGCGTGCGTGCCGGTCTCGTAGGTCTTGGTCACATTTACTAAATCAATCATGAGTTCACCCGATTTCTAAGTTTATTGGAGCATACGGTTCTCACGCGAGGTCAGATATTTCTTGACCATCAGCGCGACCTTGAAAATGATCGCGTCGTCAAATTCGCGCAGATCCAGCCCCGTCAGTTTCTTGATCTTTTCCAGTCGGTAGACCAGCGTATTTCTGTGGACAAAGAGCTTACGCGAGGTCTCCGAGACATTCAGACTGTTCTCAAAGAACATATTGATGGTAAAGAGCGTTTCCTGATCCAGACTGTCGATAGAATTCTTTTTGAACACCTCGGACAGGAAGATCTCACACAGGGTCGTCGGCAGCTGATAGATCAGGCGGCCGATGCCGAGGCTCTCGTAGTTCGTGATCGTCTTCTCCGTGTCGAAGACCTTGCCGACCTCAATGGCGACCTGCGCTTCCTTATAGGAGTCGGCCAGCTCGCGCAGATGCTCCGAGACCGTTCCGATGCCGATCGTCGTGCGGGCAAAAAGCTCCGTCTTCAGGCGCTCTTCGATGGTGTGCGCGGTCTGCGTCAGCTCCTCGCCGGTCGTATCTGGCGGCACCTGCTGGACAAGGGCAATGTCGGTCTCGTTGATGTTGATAACAAACTCGTTCTGCTGATCCGGAAACATCGACTGCAACAGCTCTACCACGGCGATGTCCGACCGGCCGAGCTGGCGGATGAGGAAAACGGCGCGCGGCGCTTCGGTCTTGAAGTTCAGCTCCTTGGCGCGGATGTAAATGTCGCCGGGAAGTATGTTATCGGTGATGATGTTCTTAACGAAGGTGCCGCGATCGTGCTCTTCTTCATAGAAGGCCTTGCTGAAGTTCAGGCTGACCTGCGCCATTCGGCAAAGCTCTGCGGACATATCGTCCGTACCGTCCACAAAGGCGGCATAGCCAAAGGTCGGCGTCCAGCCCTTGAGCGCGAAAAACGTCTTTCCGCAGCAGCACACCGTAGCCTCCGGCGAAGCGGAGACCGCCGTCACCGCCTCGGGATAACTCGCGCCGACCAGCGCAGCATCCGAGCAGGAGATCACGTTGCCCTCCGCGTCCATCACGCCGACGCGTTCATGGCAGGCATCACCCAACTGCACAACAACATTCTGAAAAATACGCGAAGACATAAGCCCATCCTCCTGTTTCTTTGAGAGAAAATGTCACTATTCAGCAAAATACTGGCTACATGATACACGTTTTCTCCCGAAAAAGCAAGAGGCCTTGGACAATTTATTTCAAAACGCTCTCTCGTTTTTATGGATTATTTACAAAAGTTCGTCAAATTCTACAAAATCAGTGGGACTATTTCGTCCGAAATGTTCCCATTTCCTATGAAAATTTTTCGTCAAAATCAACAGAAGTCAGGCTATCGATCTCCTCCTGTGTCAGTTCTCGTGACATCCCGATCGGCAGATCATCAAGACGCACGCCGCCCTCCGCAACACGGCGCAGATATGTGACCGTCATTGCGCGGCTTGCCATCATGCGCCTGACCTGATGGTACTTCCCTTCCCGTATGCGGATCGTGCTTTTGCCCGCGCCCAGCGGGATCAGCTCTGCCGGAAGGCACTTTGTCCCGTCACGCAGGACGCAACCCTCCGCGAAGGCAGTCACGTCCTCCTCCGTCGCCTGACCGACGTGCTCGGCGTAGTACTCCTTCACCACATGGCTCTTCGGCGCGAGGAGCCGGTGCGCAAGGTCGCCGTCGTTCGTAAACAGCAGCAGTCCCTCCGTCTCCTTGTCCAGTCTGCCGATGGGCATGAGCTTGCGATACTCCGGCGGCAGGCACTCCATGACCGTGCGCTCCTTTTCGTCGCGCGCGGCGGTGATGCAGCCTGCCGGTTTGTGCAGCATGACGACCTTTCTTCCCGAGGATGCGCCGATGCGCCGTCCGTCGAGCGTGATGACATCCTTTTCCGGATCGACCTTAAACTCCGGTTCAGAGATCACCGCACCGTTGACGCACACGCGCCCGCTGCGCACGACCTCTTTGACACGGCGGCGCGACTCGACGCCGCCCGCAGCAAGAAACCTATCCAGACGCTCCATCCGTCGTCTCCTTATGTCATATTTGTCCCATCGGGGACATACAGTTTACTACCAATCACATTCGGGGGGATCTTATGTTTGTTTTGACTGCAAAGCTATCAAAGACGAAGCTGATCGCAGCGGGTGTCCTTGTCGTTGCCGTTATCCTGCTTGTCGTTTTGCTTCTCGGCGGCGGAAAATCCGTGACCGCCGATCTGTCCGGAAAGCCCGTGGGCGCGACCAATCAGGATCGCGTTACCTTCCTTGCCTCCTTCGGCTGGGATGTCAACGCGGAGCCGAAAGAAGCGCAGACGGTAAAAATCCCGAAGAGCGAGGACAACCGCGTCTTCGCGCGCTACAACGATCTACAGCTCAGTCAGGGCTACGATCTGAGCAGCTTCGGCGGGAAGGAAGTCCAGCGCTATGTGTATGAAGTTCTGAACTATCCCGACAGCACATCTCCGGTCTACGCGAGCATTCTGGTCTACGACGGGCACATCATCGGCGGGGACATCACGGACACCGCGCCGGACGGACTGATCCACAGCTTCCAGAAGCCCGGAACGACCGCGCCCTCCTCGCAGCCCGAAACGCCGTCGACCGAAGCGCCGCAGGAGACCACACAGGCCACGGAGGCAAGCAGCTCCGCGACGCAGGGATAGTATAGCACATCTCATTTTGAAAAAAAAGAGTTGCAAAACAGTTACAGAGCGGTTATAATGAAAATTAACAGAATATTCATCTTCAGGGCAGGGTGCAATTCCCGACCGGCGGTAAAAGTCCGCGAGCGTCCTCGGGCGCATGAACCGGTGTGATTCCGGTACCGACAGTGATAGTCTGGATGGAAGAAGAGTTGCCGCAATGGCGCCTGAGGTGTATATTCAGGCGTCATTTTTTGGAGGCAATTTCTATGAACGACACATTAAAGTTCGTACTGATCTGTTTTCTGACTGCGGGCGGGATGATCGCGCTCTCCAAGCTCTACGAGCATCTGTTCCACCGCAGCCGCAGGGGGCTTTCCGTCGCGCGGCGCATCACCACGATCGCCCTGTGCGCGGCGATGGGCAGTATTTTGATGCTTTTGGAGTTTCCCCTGCTCTTCCTTGCACCGGAATTTTACAAGCTGGATCTGAGCGAGCTGCCCGTTATGCTGTGCGGCCTGTATTTAGGGCCGTCGGCGGGCATCACGGCGGAGCTGCTCAAGGTTCTGCTCAAGCTCCTGATCAAGGGCACAACGACTGCCTATGTCGGCGAGCTTGCAAACTTCATCGTCGGCTGCTCGCTCATTCTGCCGGCGACGATGGTCTACTTTGCAAAGCGCACCAAGCGCGCCGCCGTTTTCGGGCTTCTGACCGGAACGCTTTGCATTGCCGTCGTCGGCAGTCTGTTGAACGCGTTTTACCTGCTTCCCGCCTTCTCCGCGCTCTTCCACCTCCCGCTTGCGCAGATAGTCGCCATGGGCAGCGCCGTCAACGGCTCCATCCGGAGCGTTTCCACCTTCGTGCTCTTTGCCGTCGCGCCGCTCAATCTCATCAAGGGCACCGTCGTGTCCATGCTGACAATGCTCCTCTACAAGCGCACCGAAAAGCTCCTGTTCCAACGAAGATAAACAAAAGACTGCCAAAAAGGTTCGGAAGACGAGCAACTCACACCTGTCGGCGTATTATAGATACGGTAGGGCGTGAGTTGCGAAGCAAGCAAATATGCAATTAAAAAATTTGAATATTCGTCAAAAATTGTTTTGTATTCCGATCGTCAGTTTTCCCAAAATGCTTAAATCATTTTGACGGTTACGAACTTTTTTGACAGTCTGAACGGCCTGCCGCGGAAGACGCGGCAGGCCGTTGCTGTCTTACTTTTTCATCAGTTCCAGACGCTTTCTCAGCTCACTCAGCGTCGTCTCATAGGCACGATCCATATAAGGATAATCGACGCTTCCTTCGACACCGAGCAGCGCGGCAACGTAGTGCAGCAGCGCCGGATTTTTCACCAGCAGCGGGCCGGTCAGGTGCGTGCCGAAGCAGTTGCCCTCGCGCAGACCCTCGGGGCCTTTGTCCGCCTCGTTGCCGAAGCCCATCTCAAGCGACGAAAACAGAGGCGTTTGGATCCCGCTCGTGCGGCTGCACTTGTTCATAAAGCCGACCGCAGTCGTCTGCGGCATGTCGCAGCGGGCGATGCAGTCGCCGGTGATGCGGCGCTTTGTCTCGACCGTTGTAAAATCGAACAGTCCCAGCGCCTCATAGGTCTTGCCGTCGGCGTCCGTGACGCTCTTGCCCAAAAGCTCAAAGCTGTTTCCGGTAAAGAGCATGACCTTGCCCTCCGCGATCAGCCTCTTCAGCGCATCGCGGCGACCCAGCAGGCGCTCGAGCGCAAGCTTCTGGCGGCGCTCCGTACCCGCGCCCATGAAGAAAAAGTCGTAGCCGTCGAGCTCCGCCTCGTCATAGAGCGAAAGCGTGTCGACCTGCACCTCGCAGCCGAGGTCGGAAAGGTAACGCGCCAGAACGGACACGTTGGCATATTCGCCGTAGAGGTTCATCACGTCGTCATACAGATGTAACAGTTTCATTTCTCTTGCCTCACTTCACCGTCGTCTGCGACATGAACTTTTCCTTGTCGGAGAAGCACGTCACGGCATAAAGCTGCTCGTTGCCGTCGCCTCGCAGCAGGTCGCACGCCTGCACAACGTCCTCACAGACGACCAGCTTCTCCTGCGGGATCTGCGTGAAGGAAAAGCGCATCGCAAGGTCGTTGCAGTACTTTCCGCAGAGGTATATCTTTCGCACCAGCGGCGAATTCAGGCGCTCGAACCAGATGTCCCAAAGCCACGAGGTCTCGCTTGTGAAGTACTTGCGGCTGACCGCGTCGACAATGATCACGATGCTGCACGGCTTACCCTGCGCAAGCGCGTAGCGGAAGGACATATCATAAGAGACCGAGTTTTCGTGCTTCGAGATCAGGAACGTCCCCGCGTGCCGTCCGAGCGTGAACTCGATGTAGCGGCCGTTTTTCAGGATATAATTGCTCACCAGCTCCGAGACCTGCTTGCCGGAAATGCCCAAAAGCGTGCAAACGGCGTAGGCCGCGAGAATGTTATAGATGTTATAGATGCTGCGGAACGCAAGCTGCACTTCGTCCTGCCCGTTGATGACGATGCGGCTGTGTTCCATGTCGACCTTCGTCACGGTAAAATCGGTATCGTGGCGGGCAAAACCGCACTGCGTGCAGTGATACCGGCCGACATGATTAAAGTGGTAGTAGTCATAGACCATGGGCTTGCCGCAAACGGGGCAGAGCAAACCGTCGTTATACGCGCCGGCAAACTGCTCCGAGTCGCCCTGCACATGATCTAAGCCAAACCACAGAACCTTGTCCCTTCCCTGTCCGAAGGTCGCGACCAGCGGATCGTCGGCGTTGAGGATCAGGGTCGTGTCGTCGAAAATGCTCTCCTTCACCGCGTCGTAGACCCATTCCGGATGCCCGTTGCGGGTGAGCTGATCGCGGTAGAGATTCGTAATGACATAATGCGTCGGGTGGAACCAGCGGAAGGTATACTTCGTATAGCGCTCGTCCGACTCGATCAGCAGGACGTCCTGCTTCATCTTTCCCGTCAGCGTGCAGGACTTGAGGATCATGGTCGTAACGCCCTCGATCTGGTTGGAGCCTTCCGCGTTATAAGCGACCGTCTTTCCCGCTGCCTGCAAGACAGAGGCGATCATTTCCACCGTCGAGGTCTTGCCGTTGCTTCCGGTCACGGCGACGATCATCGCAGGCTTGCGGATCCGCCGCAAAATATCCGGACAAATCTTCAAAGCGTATTTTCCCGGCAGACTCGTACCCTTGCCGACAATTTTTCCCACAATGCACAGCATCCTGCAAACGAGGATCGCAAGAAGTTTTCTCATTGGTTTATTCTTCCTTCCGATTTGACATAACGCGCCTTCGGGATTTTATCACAGTTGTGCGGATTATGCAAGCATATTCAGAAATTCTTCTTCCGTCAGCACGGGGATCTTCAGCTCCTCCGCCTTGCGCAGCTTGCTGCCCGCGTTCTCTCCCGCCACGACGTAGGTGGTCTTTGAGGAAACGGAGCCTGCCGCGCGCCCGCCGCAGCGTTCGATGCGTTCGGTCGCCTCGGCACGGGTGAAGAGCGTCAGGGAGCCGGTCAGAACGAAGGTCATTCCGGCAAAGCGGTCGTCGCTCTCCTCCTGCGCGCTTTCAAAATTCACGCCCGCCTGACGGAGCCTTTCGATCATGTGCCGCGACTGCTCACTACAAAACCACTGGGCAACGCTCTGCGCGGTGATCGCGCCGATGTCCCGAAGCTGCGTCAGCTCCTCCTCGCTCGCCTGCATCAGCCGGTCAAGGCTCCCAAAGCTGCGCGCAAGGAGTTTCGCCGCCTTTTCGCCCACCTGACGGATGCCAAGCGCGTAGATCAGTCGGCTGAGGTCTCTCTTTTTGCTGTCCTCGATCGCGTCGAGCAGCTTCTGGGCGGCCTTTTCGCCGCTCTTCCAGAGGCTCTTGAGGTCGTCGAGCCGCAGGTAGTAAATATCCGCCGGAGAGGCGATATGACCGGCGTCGATGAGCTGTTCGACAATGGCATCGCCCAAGCCGTCGATGTCCATCGCGTTTCTGGAAACGAAGTGCGCAATGTTGCGCGATAGCTGCGCCGGACACTCCACGCCGGTGCAGCGCATGGCCGCCCCGTCCTCGTCGCGCACGACCGGTGCGCCGCAAACGGGGCAGGTCAGCGGGATGCGGTACGGCGCTGTCCCCTCCGGACGCTTCGACAGCACGACCTCCAAGATCTCCGGAATGATCTCGCCCGCCTTTCGGATTTTCACGGTGTCGCCGATGCGAATGTCTTTTTCGGAAATAAAGTCCTGATTGTGCAGCGTCGCGCTCGTTACGGTCGTCCCCGCAAGGCGCACCGGATCGACGCTCGCCTTCGGCGTGAGCACGCCGGTGCGGCCGACCTGCACAACGATCTCGCGCAGCACCGTCTCGCGGATCTCCGGCGGGTACTTGTAGGCGCAGGCCCAGCGCGGGAACTTCGCCGTGCTGCCCAGAACGGCGCGCTGCGGCAGATCGTTGAGCTTCATCACCGCGCCGTCGATATCAAAGGAGAACGTATCGCGCGTCTGCCCGATCGTCTCGATGCGCGCAAGCGCCTGCCGCACATCGGCGCACAGCCAGTGCGGGATGACCTTAAAGTGCCGCTGCGTCAGATAGTCGAGGCTCTCCTCATGCGTCCGAAAAGTGACGCCCTCGGAAAGCTGCACATTGAAGATCAAAATATCCAAGCGACGCTGCGCGGCGACCTTCGGGTCAAGCTGGCGCAGGCTGCCAGCCGCCGCGTTGCGCGGGTTGGCAAAGAGGGGCTTGCCCTGCGCCTCGCGCGCCTCGTTCAGGTGCTCGAAGACCGCGCGCGGCATGAAGACCTCCCCGCGCACGATCAGGCGGTGCGGCGCGTCTTCTATATGCATCGGGATGGTGCGCACGGTGCGCAGATTCTCCGTGACGTCCTCGCCCGTGCGGCCGTCTCCCCGCGTCGCGCCGCGCGTGAACACGCCATCGATATATTCCAGCGCGACGGACAGGCCGTCCACCTTCGGCTCGACGCTATAGACCGCGTCGGGCGTGCTCTGGCGCAGGCGGCGGTCAAATTCCTCCACCTCTTCGGCGGAAAACACGTCCTGCAAGCTCTCGAGCGGCACCTCGTGCGTATATTTCTCAAAGCGATCCAGCGCCTCTCCGCCGACGCGCTTCGTCGGCGAAAGGGGCGAGGCAAAGGCGGGATACTGCGCCTCCAGCTCCTCCAGACGGCGCAGCAGCCGGTCGTACTCATAGTCCGGCATATCCGGCGCATCGAGCACGTAGTATTTATGATTTGCCTCATTGAGCACTTGCGCAAGCTCCTGCATTTCCTTTTGTACGTCCATCGTTATCCCTCCATGTTGAAATATGCCGTCGGCACCGAGCCGACGATCACCGTCTGCGCGACAATCACGGACGACTCGACGGAAACGCTTTGCGTCCCCGTCCATGTCAGCACCGTGATCTCCACGCCAACATCAACGTAAATGCTGTGCAATGTCTGATTGATCCCTGCCTCGGAAAACGCGCTGCGGAAGTCCGCGTCCGAGGCGCGCACCGCCAGCACACGCACCGGTATGTTCGGCCCGCGTCCGGAAAACAGCTCCGGCAGGATCACCGAGCCGATCGGCACGCTGAGCTGCTCCATCGACAGGTTCTCCAGCGTCGCGTCGATCCGTTTGAGCAGCGTCGCCTTCAGGCGGTTCATGCTCTCCATATCCGTCCGGATGGTCGTCACGTTGCCGCCCTCGTCCGTGCAGACGGTCACGATGCTTTCGTAGTCGATGTGTCCGGCTGTGATCTCCTCCGCAATGGCATTGTTGATGGCGTCCGAGGCCTGATTGTCGACCTGCGTCGCCACAAGCTGCTCCGCCATCGGCGCGAGCCGCATCCGAAACAGCACGGTCAGACCGCACAGAAGCGTCAGGCCGATCGCAAAGAAGAACCGGACACGGTTTCGTTGCTCCAGCGTCATTTTGCACCACCCCAAATATTCCTATGCGGGGCAGTCTACGGATCATACCTCTTTTTTCATGCGCGCGCAGGCCGCTCCGGCCATGAGCCGCTTGGTACCGACCTGATCGAACGCGATCTCAAGCATCGCGTCGTTGCCCGTTTTCAGGACGGAGAGGATCATGCCGCGGCCAAAAACGTCGTGGCGCACCATGTCGCCCTTCTGGTAGTCCGGAATGCTCTGCCGTGCCGTCGGCGCGATCGGGGGCATGCGGTAGGCGGGACGCTGCGGCGCGCTCTGATAGAACGGCCGTACTGGCGGCAGGGCGGAGCGCTCCTCCATCAGCTCCGGCGGGATCTCCGCAAGGAAGCGCGATGGGCGGTTGACCGTCGTGTGGCCGTAGAGCATACGCCGCTGCGCGCTGCTGATGGTCAGGCGGCGCTTTGCGCGCGTAATGGCAACGTAGCACAGGCGGCGCTCCTCCTCCAGCTCCTCCGCATCGCCGATCGCACGCAGCCCGGGAAACAGCCCCTCCTCCGCACCGACCAGATAGACATTGGGAAACTCCAAGCCCTTGGCAGAGTGCATCGTCATCATCACCACGGCATCGGCATCCTTGTCGTACTGCTCGATGTCCGTGTAGAGCGCGATCTCCTCCAAAAAGCCGCCCAGCGTCGGCTGCTCCGTGTGCTCCATATAGGTCAGGATCGAGGATTTCAGTTCGCGCACGTTTTCCAGCCGCACACGGTTTTCCGGCGTGTTCTTCTCCTCCAACATGGCGACATATCCGGTGCGGATCAGCAGCTCCTCGTAAAACTCCGGCAGCGGCAGCATTTGCAACAGGTCGGCGCACTGCTCAATGAGCGAGCAGAACGCGATCAGCTTCTGCGCGCCGCGCTCAAGTGCCGGATAGTTTCCGGCGTCGCGCGCCACGGAATAAAGCGGCTCGTGGGAGGCGGCGCACAGGCGCTCGACCGTTTCGAGCGTCTTGCCGCCGATGCCGCGCGGCGGCTGGTTGATGATGCGGCGCAGGCGCAGATCGTCAGAGCGGTTGTTGATGACCCACAGGTAGGCAAGCATATCCTTGACCTCCGCGCGGTCGAAAAAGCGCGTACCGCCGATGATGCGATAGCGAAGGCCGCTTTTCTTAAACGCGATCTCCAAAGCGTTGGACTGCGCGTTTGTGCGGTAAAGGATGGCGTAGTCCTTGAGATCCTTGTTCTGCGACCGCGTGAGAATATCGTTTGCGACAAAGCTCGCCTCGTCGCTCTCGGAGCTTGCCTCATAGTGCACGATACGGTCGCCCTCACCGTTTTTCGTCCAGAGGTTTTTCCCCTTCCGTCCCTGATTGTTCAGGATCACCGCGTTTGCCGCGTCCAAAATGCGCTGCGTAGAGCGGTAATTCTGCTCCAAGCGGATGAGCTTCGCGTCACGGTACTGCTTTTCAAAGTCGAGGATGTTCCGGATCGTCGCGCCGCGGAAGCGGTAAATGCTCTGATCGTCGTCGCCCACGACGCAAATGTTTTCGTAGCCGCCGCTCAGGAGGGAGGCAAGGAGATACTGCAAATGGTTCGTGTCCTGATACTCGTCGATCAGGACGTAGCGGAATTTTCTCTGGTAGTAGGTGCGCACCTGCTCGTGCTCGCTCAGCAGGCGCACCGTCAGAAGAATGATGTCGTCAAAATCGACGGCGTTGGAGGCGACAAGGCGGCTCTGGTAGTCCGCGTAGATCAGGGCGATCTGCTTCATGCGGTAGTCGTCTCCCGTCGTTTTTGCAAACTCCTCCGGCGTCTGCATCGCGTCCTTCGCCTTAGAGATGATCGAAAGTACGCTGCGCGGCGCGAAGAGCTTTTCGTCCAAATTGCGGTCGCGCAGAACGTCCTTCACGACGCGCTCGGAATCGGCCGTGTCATAGATCGTAAAGCTGCGGTCGTAACCCAAGCGCTCGATCTCCCGCCGCAAAATGCGGCAGCAGGCGCTGTGAAACGTCATCGCCCAGACGCTCTCTCCGCCCGCACCGAGCAGCTCCGACAGGCGATCCTTCAGCTCGTTTGCCGCCTTGTTGGTAAACGTGATGGCAATGATCGACCAAGGCGCAGCGGGCTCAACTTGGCAGAGGCGTTCCGCGCGCGGGGAGGTCTCATGGTTCTCAACGGCGCTTTCCAAAAATGCGACGTCCGCCGGCGACACGTCCTCCGAAATCTCCCTGCTGTCCGAGCCGCGGCCGAACCGAATGAGATTGGCAATGCGGTGGATCAGTACGGTCGTCTTACCGCTTCCGGCGCCTGCGAGCAGCAGGAGCGGCCCCTCCGTCGTCAGCACCGCCTCGAGCTGCGGCTGGTTCATGCTGGAAAACTGCGCCGCGATATAGGCTTTGCGGGCAGTCAAAAAACGTTCTTCATATGTCTTTGTCATGTGCGTTCCTCGTTCCTATGTTGCTTCCTTTATTCTATTACATTTTCGCTCGGAAATAAAGCCCCAACTTTGCCGCAAGGCCTGTACGTACCCCTCGTTCGGCGGAGATTTTTTCCTCCTACACGGCAAAAACGTAAGAACTCCTGCGCGGCGCAGGCGCGCTTTGGAACATCCGCCTTGCCGGTACGTACGTTTTTTCACAAAATAGTCAATTTGTCCGTTTCTTTTTGAGACGCTTTATGTTATGATAACGGGAAAGTAAGGAAAGAGAGGTATCACCATGTCGTTATCCGCCAAGGCTCCGTGGCTTGCCTTTTACGGCGATATGCCGAAAACCATTGATTACCCGCGCCTGACCATGTATCAGCTCCTTGTGCGCAACGCGAAGGCCTATCCCAATCTGCCCGCCTACGAGTTCCAGAACCGCAAGACCAGCTTCCGTTCCTTCCTCGAGCGCATCGAGCGGGCGGCGGGCGCGCTGTACGCACTCGGCATTCGCAAGGGCGACCGCGTGACCATCTGTATGCCGAACACGCCGCAGGCGCTGGAGTGCTTCTACGCGCTCAACCGTCTGGGCGCCGTGTCGAACATGATCCACCCGCTCTCGGCCGTGGGCGAGATCACCTTCTATTTGGACATTTCCAAAAGCAAGGCGATCCTGACGCTCGACCGTTTCTATGGCAAGGTGCATACCGCCGTTACAAACGCGAAGCGCAAGCCGCTGCTGCTCATCGCGCGCATTCAGGACGAGCTTTCCCTCCCCCTGAAGCTGGGCTTCTCCCTGACGGAAGCACGAAAGTACCCCGCGCTGCCCAAGGACGACAGCTATGTGCTCTGGTCGGACGCGCTGCGCCGCGCGACGGACAAGCTCCCGCCCGACGACGCGAAATACAACGAATGCGCGAGCATTCTTTACTCCGGCGGCACGACCGGAACGACGAAGGGCATCTGCCTTTCCAGCTACAACTTTAACGCCCTTGCCCTGCAAACGATCGCGGCCAGCGGCTACTCCGACATCATCGGCCGCAGTATGCTCTCCGTCATGCCGATCTTCCACGGCTTCGGCCTCGGCATCGGCATCCACACGGCGCTGGTCGGCGGCGCGAAGTGCATCCTCGTGCCCAATTTCAACATCAAGACCTACGCCGAGCTGCTGATCAAAAAGCATCCGAACTTCATTCCCGGCGTGCCGACGCTCTTTGAGGCACTCCTGCGCACGGACAACTTGGACAAGCTCGATATGTCCTTCCTGATGGGCGTCTTTTCCGGCGGCGATTCTCTCTCCGTCGAGCTAAAGCACAAGGTCGACGCCTTCCTGCGCGAGCACGGCGCAAGCGTCCAGATCCGCGAGGGCTACGGCACGACGGAGTGCGTCACTGCAAGCTGCCTGACGCCCATCCACAACGCGCGCGACGGCTCGATCGGCCTGCCCTTCCCCGATACATACTACCAGATCGTCAAGCCCGGCACGAACGAAGAGGTGCTTCCGGGCGCGGAGGGCGAGATCTGCGTCTCCGGCCCCTCCGTCATGCTCGGCTATCTGGACAATCCGGAAGAAACGGCGCAGACGCTCCGCCGCCACGACGACGGACGCATCTGGCTGCACACGGGTGACCTCGGCAAGATGGACAAGGACGGCTTTGTCTACTTCCTCCAGCGCATCAAGCGGATGATCATCACCTCCGGCTACAATGTTTACCCCAGCCGACTGGAAAACATCATCGACGGCCACGAAAAAGTCCTGCTCTCCTGCGTTATCGGCGTGAAGGATCCCTACAAGATGCAGCGTGTCAAGGCCTTTGTCGTCCTGCGCCCGGGCTACGCGCCCAGCGACGCGATCAAGGCGGAGCTGATGGACTACTGCCGCGAGCGCATTGCAAAATACGCCATGCCGTATGAGATCGAGTTCCGCGATGAGCTTCCCAAGACGCTGGTCGGCAAGGTCGCCTACCGCGTTCTGGAAGAGGAAGAGGCCAACAAGGGATGAGGCAGCGAATTTGGGAATTAGACGCGCTGCGCGGCCTGTGCATTCTTTGCATGGTCGCCATCCACGCGGTCTTTGACCTGACGACCTTCGGCGGGTTTGATCTGACGCTGCCCGCATGGTTCCTGTTTTTCCGCAACTACGGCCATGTGCTGTTCATCCTGATCTCCGGCATCTGCGCGACGCTGGCCTCGCGCAGCGTGCAGCGCGGCGTGACGGTCTTCGGCGCGGCGCTTCTGGCCTCCTACGTCACATTTTATATGGTCGAGATCATCGGTTTTGCCGAGGATCTTCGCATCTGGTTCGGCATCCTGCATCTGCTCGGCCTGTGCATGATCCTCTACCCGCTCTTTAAGCGGCTTCCCGCATGGGCACTGTTTGTTCTGGGCACGGCCTTTGTGGTGCTCGGCTTCTGGATGGAGACACTGACCGTATCGGTCGACTATCTGTTCCCGATCGGCCTTTGCTCTGACGGCGTCTTCACGGGCGCGGATTATTTCCCGCTCTTTCCCGGCTTCGGCTGGTTTCTCTGCGGCGCGGGTCTCGGAAAAACGCTCTACCGCCGCAAAGTCTCGCTCCTGCCGAAGGTCAACGCGCAGGCGCCGATCCTCCGCTTTTTCCGCTTTTGCGGGAGGCACTCCCTTTGGATCTACCTGCTGCATCAGCCGATGATGACCGCGCTCACCCTGCTGATCTTCTAAATCAATACTCCCGTCCCTCCTGCCATGGAGCGGACGGGAGCTTTTATTCGGTATTCTTGACAGCCCGTACCGGCAAATGGTATAATAGATTGAAAATTTGGAAGGAGTGGTCGTCTTGACACCTTATGCTATTCTAACAGACTCCTCTGCGGACTTGCCCGCCGAAGAAATCGCAAAGTTGAACATTGAAGTGCTCCCGCTGAGTTTCCTGCTGGAGGGCAAAACATACGAGAACCATCCCGACGAGCGGGACATCCGCTTTGCCGATTTCTATGCCAAGCTGCGGCAGGGTGCAAGCGTCCAGACCTCCGCCGTCAATGTCGGCGCATTTCTCTCGGTCATGCAGGCGCATCTGGAGCAGGGGCAGGACGTGCTCTACCTCGGCTTCTCCTCCGCACTGAGCGGCACCTACAGTGCAGGCGCGATGGCCGCCGAAGAGCTGCGTGCGCGCTACCCCGACCGCAAGATCCTCACCGTGGACACGCTTGCCGCCTCCTTGGGGCAGGGGCTTCTGGTCACGCTGACGGCGCGCAGACGCGACGCGGGCGCGACCATTGAGGAAGCCGCCGCCTACGCAGAAGAGACAAAGCTGCATATCTGCCACTGGTTCACCGTCGGCGACCTGTTCTTCCTTAAGCGCGGCGGCCGCATTTCCGCCGCGACCGCGCTGATCGGAAGCGCGCTGGGCATCAAGCCCATCTTACATATGGACGACGCCGGCCGCCTGATCTCCGTGGGCAAAGTGCGCGGCAGAAAGCGCGCCATTGCCGCCCTTGCCGAAAAATATACGGAAACCGGCACGTCGGACGAGCTTGCCTACATCGTCCACGGCGACTGTCCGGAAGACGCGCAGACACTGGAGGCGCTTTTGCGCGACGCCGGTGTGAAGAACGTCATGACGCACTACGTTGGGCCGGTCATCGGCGCGCATTCCGGACCGGACACGCTCTCCGTCTTCTTCATCGGGACGCACCGCTGAGTTTTTCGTCACACTTCCCGTCTGACTTCATAACATGGAATGAGCATGATGCTCAACCAATCAACGGGAGGTACTTGAAACATGAATTGCAACTCGAACTGCTTTGGTAACATCTGGTGGATCATCATCCTGATCCTCCTGCTCGGTGGCTTCGGCGGCTGCGGCTGCGGCACTTCTTCTCTCAACAGCGGTTGCGGCTGTGGCTGCGGCTGCGACAACAACAACAGCTGCGGCTGCGGCTGCTAACGGATAATTATCGGCGGAGGGGTCTCC
>OIYT01001645.1_pt1 | contig 15351 bp, 13 predicted proteins | sample 1588201 | NCBI WGS metagenome assembly OIYT01 (sample SAMN03283260) | human gut metagenome | biome: human-associated habitat; material: feces | host: Homo sapiens | place: USA | collected 2013
TTGGAATTGACACGTCACTTTATGAGGCGGCCGAGGTGGATGGAGCTACATCTAACCAGGTATTCTTCAAGATCACACTTCCTATACTGAGACCAATCTTGGTATATGTTATGATCACATCTCTTATCGGTGGTCTCCAGATGTTCGATGTTCCACAGATTCTGACAAACGGTTCTGGTGGTCCAAAGAACACAACCATGACACTTATCATGGCGCTGAACAAGCACTTGTTCAGTAAGAATTATGGTATGGGCGGTGCCCTTTCCGTATTCATGTTCATTGTAACCGGTATCTTGAGTATGATTGTATTCAGAATGAATAAGCAGACCGAGAAGTAGAAAGGGGGATGAATATGGACGGAAAGAAAGAAAGAGGTTTACCAGTCAAGACAAGGCGAATCATTGCATATACAGTATTCGTAATTATCACGATTCTTTGTCTGTTCTGGTTCTATGTACTTTTTATAAATGCGACAAGATCGAATGCTGAGCTTAACCGTGGATTCACCATGATCCCAAGTAAGTACGCAGCTAGGAACTTCAAAAATATTATCCATGGAACGCAGCCTATATTTACAGGCTTGCTTAACAGTTTTATAGTTGCTGCATGTACAGCATTCTTATGTACGTACTTCTCAACAGTAACAGCGTTTGCAATCTATGCATACGATTTCAAGTTGAAGAAGGCAATATTTACATTCATACTTGCAATCATGATGATTCCTACACAGGTAACTGCACTAGGTTTCGTTCAGTTGATTGACAAGATGGGACTTATGGACAGCTTTATTCCGCTGATCGTTCCAGCAATTGCTTCACCTGTAGTATTCTTCTACATGAAGCAGTCCATGGACGCAGGACTTCCGAAGGAGCTGCTTGAGTCAGCACGTATAGACGGTGCAGGAGAGTTCCGTATCTTCAATCAGATAGCGCTTCCGCTTATGAAGCCATCTATTGCAGTACAGGCGATCTTCTCATTCGTATCAAGCTGGAATAACTACTTCACACCAGCTCTTGTTCTTAAGAAAGACAACAAGAAGACATTGCCTATCCTGATAGCACTTCTTCGTGGAGCTGACTTCCTTAAGTTTGATATGGGTCAGGTTTACATGTTCATCGCATGTTCAATCCTCCCAGTTATCATAGTTTACTTGTGTCTGGCAAAGAATATCGTTGCTGGTATGACAAGTGGAGCTGTAAAGGGTTAATTGCAACAATATACAATATTTATCACACAAGGTACACAAGCAATTGTGTGCCTTGTATTTTTGAGGAGAACATATGGCACAGAATGGAAATATCAAAACAAATATATTTCAGAAACTGGAGAAATTCGGAGACTTATTTATAATCAATATTTTGTTTATAATCACAAGTATTCCCATTTTTACCATAGGAGCGGCAACTACTGCTATGTATGCCTTTACAACAAAGCTTGTGAAGAATCAGGAGGGACCGGTATGGAAGAGCTACTGGTCTGCATTTAAGAAGAACTTCAAACCGGCCACCAAGGTGTGGCTTGTCATATTGGTCATATTGGCAGCGATGTATGTGGAATATGTACTTTCGTTTTCGATGGGAGGCCTGGGATACGCACTGATCCTCGGACTTATGGCACTTGAGGCAGTGTTCCTCAGTTTTACACTTCCAATGCTTTTCCCGATGGTGGCCAGATATGAGAACACGACAGGTAACTATATAAAGAACTCATTTCTGATATGTATTGCGAATCTTGGATCATGGTTCTATATGTTCTTTATATGGGTACTTCCTATAGTACTCTATGCTTCCAACAACAAGATATTGTATTATACATGGGTGCTATGGCTTCTGATACTCATAGGTGTTCTTGCGTATGCAAGCTCTATGGTTGTCAACAGACTCTATGATAAGATAGAGAGCAAAGATGAAAGTGAAACGGAGACCGAGGAGGCAGACGATGGCGAGGCGCTGCCTATGGGCAGGATCACCAGGCATCTCATAGATACCTCTAAGATCAATGCGGATGAGGATGATACGGAACAGGATGATGCAAGAGAGTAATACTTACCATTGATCCATAGGGATAATGAATAAGGGCGACAATAAGTGTGAGATATCATTTTATAATAAACTAAAGGACGAAGAAGCAGGCTATGAAGAGAATGAGATTAACAAGCTGTGTATGTGCGGCAGCACTTGGTCTGTCCATATTGGCGGGCTGCGGCAGTACGGATAATACATCTGATGGTGGTAAGACACAGAGTACCGCAAGCAGCACGGACAGCAAGGCGACGGATAACAGTGATGCTGTTATGACAGTTGGTGAGTATAGTATAGGTAAAGATGAGCTTATGCTTTACAGTATACTTGAGATTTTGTCGGGAACTGTACAGTATGAGGACATACAGAAGGACGAGGAGAAGTACAAGCAGGTTGTCATTGACAATATAGTGGAGACCAAGATGGCAGGGGATGCAGCTAAGGATGCCAACATGGAATTCACAAAGGATGATGAGAATACCAGAGACAGCCTTATAAGTAACTTCACCACGTATGTTCCGAAGGCGGTCAGAGAGAAGTATGGAATAAGCGATGATCTGATCGATTCCGTATTTCAGGACACTTCGGTCATGAATAAGATTGAGACCAATACCCGTAACGAGATAGGAAAGAAGCTCACCGCAGACAACGAGGAGAAGTATAAGGATTATAATTTCCAGAAGATATACTATCTGACATTTCCTAAGGTTAAGGCGGATGATGACGGCAATCCTGTGACTGATGACGATGGCAATTATGTCAAGCTGGATGATAAGGAGCTTGCTGACATGAAGGCTCAGGCTGAGGCTGCTGTGAAGGAGATCAACGGTGGTGCTGATGCCAAGGAGACCGCGAAGAAGTATGGCGTGGATTCATATTCGGAGGAGAAGCAGAGCTATGTGGGAGGCTATTCTGACGATATGAATTCTGTGATGGAGGGGCTGACTGCAGGACAGTGTACTGACGTGTATGAGGCCGAGACATCATATTACGCAATAGCTGTTCTTTCAGATCACGACAGTGATCTCCTGGAGAGCTTTGCATATCAGGCTGCGTTGGCGCAGGTTGACACAGAGCTTGAGAACACAAAGCAGCAGTGGATAGACAGCTGTGATGAAAAGGGTGGTATTGTCTATAAGGATGATACTTGGAAGAATTTCAGCTTCCTTGATATGGCCACATATCTGAATGACCAGGGACTTATGAAGTAGTCAATAAGGACGGTGTCGTCAGACTTAATACGCTCAATAGCGTATAGTATAGTAGAATAAATGTATATAAAAAGGACAGATCATTTTTGAACGCCGGTCTTAGGCATGGCGAAAAGATGGCTGTCCTTTTTGTATATTAATTATAAATATGGCAATGTAAAAAGACAAAAACATTTAAGGTGAAAAATAAAGAAATATAAAATAGGGTGTCACATTTGTGGTAATCTATTCGTTATATATAGTGAACGTTCAAATATGACGGAATTTTACAGGCGTGTTCAGGGCAGGGGCACGGAAAAGGGACAGGATGATTATGCATAATGAAAAAAAGGACAGTGAACTCATAGCGGAATATTACGATATGTATGAGCAGAAGGTGTACAGGCTGGCCTATGCGGTGCTGGGGGATGCATGGCAGGCAGAGGAGGCTGTACAGGAGACTTTTTTGAAACTCATCAGCTGTAGAGACATGGTGAGAAGAATGTCTGAGAGCAAGAGGACAGCGTACATAACTAAGATGGCGAAGAACATAGCTATAGATATGTACAGAAGCAATAAGAGGGCATCGGAGAGTGTGTGCACTTTTGTGGGGGATGAGACATCCGCTGAGACTCTTGAGAATGCCGTCTGGAACCGCAGCGCTGATTTCGGCAGGGATATGTCTGACGAGGTGGAGAAGCGGCTGCTAGTGAAGGCTGTTCTGGAACGGCTGTCAGGGGATGATGCGTTGATATTGCAGCTGCGTATCATCAGACAGCTATCCGTGAGGGAGACCTCGGCGATCATGAATATGTCGGAATCTGCTGTTCGGAAGAGGTATGAGAGGGCAATCAAGAGGGCTCATAAATTGCTTGTAAAGGAGATGATGCTGTATGGAGAATAACAGATATGATGATATACATATACAGGAAGATCAGCATAACGAGGTGGTTCACACATTTTCAGCGGAGTACGAAGCCCAAAAGAACAAGCTGCTGGATGGGATAAAGGATGTTGAGGAGTACAATGGGCATATTGGAAAAGGGAAGAACTGGTTATTGTCCGGACAATTTGCAAAGGTGGCTGTAATATTAATATGTGCAGTGATATTGCTCCCGGTATCAATCCATGGCGCTGTCACGGTGTACAGATTCACAGTCAGCCAGGATGGACATACAGCTACGGGCACAATCCAGACAAATGAAGACGGTGAAACTTATGATGCTGATACTGCCAGAAGGTATATAGAGGTGGATTTCAGTTATCTGCCTGCCGGTATGATCCGTGTTGAGGAGAATAAGTATGATATGTCAGATGGACAATCTGACATGGGATTGTCCATTGCTGCAGATAAGTGGGATGGAAAGTCGTATGATGTGGTGAACAGGGATGTGGAGAACTCCAGGACATTAAGCGCGGGCAAGTACGAATATCTGTTGTTTGAGAGAGGCGGTGTGAACTACTCATTCGACAGGCTGGTGTATATCCCGGTGAAGGAACACGCAGTCATCATAACAATGTATGTCGGACGAGCTATTTCGGAGACTGATCTGGCAAAAGTGATCGCAGGGATGTCAATAAATGAGGATATAGGAGATGATCCTGCGAAATGGACCCTGGTAGGAGACTATATACTAGATGATTCCTATGTCAGTGAAAATACAGAGACGGATACTGAACCGCTGAAGGACAGGCTTACCAAAGTGAATGTAAATGAAGAATTTGTCAGAGGCGGATATGAGATGACAGTCAAGGATATAACAGTATATGACAATATCGGTGAAATAGAACAAAGCGATATGGTGTATTGGTTTGGTGAGCTTGACAGCAGGTTTGTGGATGAAGACGGAAAGTTTAAGACTGTCAGATGCAGACGGCTTATAGAGACAACGGATGATACGTTTTCAAGATGGGACAATTATAATGACAGCAGCCTTCGGCTGGTGGCTGTTGATATGACGTATAAAGGAGATACGATGGGAGGTACAGATGAGATGAGGGATGATCTTGCATTTTATCTGGACAGAGGGGAGATAACCCCGGACGGCGGAATGAAGCACCCTGAAACAACAAATTACTATTATTCTGGTGAGAATGTTAGTGCGCAGAATAGTCAGGAAATGACATATGTATCACCCGCGTACGCAGAGATTGATGGTCAGAAAACGGAACTGGTTGATATGGGAATAACCATGAGCAGAGATGGAGAAGAGCATGATATGAAAGTTTATTTCCTTGTTGATGAGAGTGAGATCAAAGATTCGTATATGGAGATAACTTATGGTGGCTGTAATACACAATATTTTGATTATGCAACGATATATCTTGGAGATGAAAAATAACGAAGAAGCAACGAGTATACTACAGAAGATGAAAAAAAGAAGGAAGCGTGTGGCGGATATGAAGAAAAGAAGATGGATGGTGTGTGCGGCGGCAATGTGTATGCTGTTTGTGTGTGGTGGATGTACAGATAAGAAAAACAATGTCGGAACATCGGTCATAGAGGGCGATGATATCAAGGAATACAGCAGCGGAACGGACACGTCCGGGGACACCGAGAAGGATGCAGATTATGATGACAGTGTGGGTGGACTTGCCAGAACACTCAGCATTCCGACCAGTGTAAGTGTTGATATTCCTGTTGAAAATTGCGGAACTTTGGAGTCTGCAAGCATCAAAGCGTCGGAGATCAAGACTCCGGATGCCGATAAGATGTATACGAAGAAGTTCACCATGGGCAGCATAGGAGCTGAAGACAGGGAGACGATACTCAAAAGCATATTTGACGAGGAGGATGGAGTTTTCGAGTATCCATATGATATGAAGGACAGTGTGACACAGGAGCAGAGAGATGAACTGTTCGCTCATAGGGGTGCCGATGTGGATTACAGCAAGGATTATTTTATTGGGAAGATAGATGGAGTTGAATACATACTGTATTTTTATGATCTGTCGTGGATATCAGATGAGGGATTTTCTATCCAGCTTGCGGTGACGGACCCTGTTCCTGAAGATATGGCGGACAAGGGTGCGACATTCACGGAGTATACCTCATGGGATCCCGCGGAACTGATAACGGCAAATGAAGGGAATCCGTCGGACGTTCAGACTGATGAATCCAATATGAGTGGCATGGATGAGGATGCCGGAATGGTAAAAGCGCTGGACTACATGGACAAATGGGGCTTTAATGATGTGGTCCCTACATCACAGTCGGAGCTTTACCGCCAATATAGTGATGAGTATGGAGAGGTTGTAGGATATGAGAAGGATGGATACTCTGTGACATTTCAGGCGTCCGTGAATGGACAGCCGCTCTATCAGCCGGATGCATTTGGCATAGACACAATCTCAAACCAGAAGAATGCGGAGGACAGTGGTTCGTTTTCTGCAGAGAAATACTACTATACGGAGCAGTCCACATACAGTATCGCATTTACAGGAGAGAAACTTACGGGATTTACATGTACTTGGCCGATGAAGTCCGCGGGGGATATTCAGGATGCAGGGACACTGATCACCTGGGATTCTGCGGTGACAAGCCTCAAGGGAGTCATGGAAAGCCACTTTGCGGATTATACCGGATATAATTCAGTGGAGTTCAACGATGTGAGACTCACATATTTCAGGATAAAGACAGGGGATGGCGAGTATGAGGCTATACCTGTGTACTCATTTGCACAGTTGGATTCGGATCATTCCGACACTTACCCGATACAGCTTGTACTGATAGATGCGAGGGATGGAAGCGAGGTCAGCATGGTTCAGGATGAGGCGAGATTCCTGAATAAATAGACCACAAATGAGTTGCATATTTGGCTGTGTAATTGTGCATGTCTGCTTGACAACAGAGAACGTACATAAGTATAATTAATTGCGATAAAATAAGTCATATTGACTATATTAGGAAAGGAAAAACATCGGTTTCGGTGTTGCAGAGGGTTTATATGGTTTACAGTGTTACGGTTACACAGCTTATAGAGAAGATGGATCTCAAGAACCATACTCCGGAGATCGATACGGATAAGATACTTATCCAGGATCCGGGTATGAACAGACCGGCAGTACAGTTTGGTGGATTCTTCGAGCACTTTGATGCAGGAAGAATACAGATTTGTGGTAATGTTGAGCATGCCTATGTGGCAGCTATGCATACTGAGGAGGAGAACAAGCGCATCATGGATGAGTTCTTCTCATACAAGCCGCCATGCCTTATATTCTGCCGAGGCCTTGAGCCATATCCATTTATCATAGAGATGGCAAAGAAGCATGGGGTTCCAGTACTCACGTCCGATGCGGTCACATCTGCATTTGTACATGAGGTGGACAGATGGCTGCATGTGGAGCTGGCTCCAAGAATATCGGTGCATGCGGTTCTTGTCGATGTATACGGCGAGGGCGTACTGATCATGGGTGAGAGTGGAATCGGTAAGTCGGAGGCGGCGCTGGAGCTTCTGAAGAGAGGACACAGACTTGTTGCGGACGACGTGGTTGAGATCAAGAAGGTCAGCGATGCAACTCTTGTAGGAAGAGCTCCTGACATAACAAGGCATTTTATTGAGCTCAGAGGAATTGGAATAATAGATGTGAAATCACTGTTTGGTGTTGAGTGCGTTAAGATAGATCAGAATATCGATCTTGTCATCAACCTGGAGGAGTGGAGCAAAGATACAGAATACGACAGACTCGGACTTGAGGACAATTATATGGAGTTCCTGGGAAATAAGGTGGTAAGTCACAACATACCTATCAGACCGGGAAGGAATATCGCGATCATAGTTGAGTCGGCGGCTGTAAACCACAGACAGAAGAAGATGGGATACAATGCAGCTCAGGAGCTTTATAACAGAGTTACACAGAATATTATGAAGGGCAACGGCGGTGGTGACAAGCAGTAAATGACTGCCGGCCGTGATATTACAATAAAAAGCGGAGAATGTGGAAGGAGAAAAAACATGGCTAAGTATGTATTTGGAGTTGATGTTGGAGGAACTACAGTAAAGATGGGACTTTTTACCGTTGAGGGCGAACTGCTCGACAAGTGGGAGATCAAGACCCGCACAGAGGACGGTGGAAAGAATGTTCTTCCGGACATTGCTGATTCTATAAAGGAAGTTATTGAAAGCAAGAAGCTTGCAAAGGAAGATGTTGAGGGCGTTGGAATCGGAGTTCCGGGACCTGTCAAGGAGGATGGAACGGTTCTCAAGTGTGTAAACCTCGGATGGGGAATACTGAATGTTGAGGACGAGCTGGAGAAGCTGGTCGGATATCCTGTAAAGGCTGGAAATGACGCAAATGTCGCTGCGCTCGGAGAGATGTGGCAGGGCGGTGGCAAGGGCCACAGCAATCTGGTAATGGTAACACTTGGAACAGGTGTTGGCGGCGGAATCATACTCAACGGCAAGATGCTGTTCGGCGTGAATGGTGCCGGCGGTGAGATCGGACATATATGTGTTGACGATTCAGAGACCGAGACATGTGGATGCGGAAACAAGGGATGTCTGGAGCAGTACACATCTGCAACAGGCGTGGTAAGACTTGCGGGCAGAGCTATGGCAGCTTCAGATAAGAAGTCAACTCTCCGTGAGCTCGAGGCTGTTACTGCAAAGGATGTATTTGACGCAGCAAAGGCAGGAGACGAGCTTGCACTTGAGATAGTTGATACACAGGCACGTATCCTGGGTCGTGCGCTTGCACAGATAGCATGTGTAGTTGATCCTGAGATATTTGTAATCGGTGGAGGCGTGTCAAAGGCGGGCTCCATACTTACAGATTCGGTAAAGAAGTATTTCGAGCATTATGCATTCCATGCATGCAGACAGACAAAGTTCGCACTTGCACAGCTTGGCAATGATGCAGGTATTTATGGAAGTGCATGCAGCATACTTGGAAGGTAATTGACCTGAATGTAAATTCGGTAAAATTTACCAGTAGAATTTGTGAAAATATCCAAAGGTTTTGCGAAAGATGGTAAATTTATATTAAATTTTAATATTGAATTATAAAAGTCTTTAATGTATGATGAATTTAATGGTGATGAATAGTGCCGTAAAATCCAATATATTAAAGACTTTTATTGTGTATGTTAAGAAAAAGCAGTTCTCTGTGACAGAGGGTGCTTTTACTTTTGTTTTAAAATACATGCACATGTGAATAAAATATAGAAGACAGATTGTATGAGGTTGACATGTCAGATTTAGATATATTGAACAGTATTCGAGAGATAACCGGAGAGAAGAATGCAAGCGCAGATGAGGTGATGAGCGCACACACTACCTTCAGGGTGGGCGGTCCTGCCGACTATTTTGCGAGTCCTTCTGATGCAGATCAGGTTGCGGGGCTTATAGAACTTTGTCGGAAATGTGAGATACCATATTTTGTCCTTGGTAATGGCAGTAATCTGCTTGTGTCGGATGTTGGCTACAGGGGCATGATAATCAATATAATGGACAATATGAATGGGATAACAGTTGACGGTGATGTGATAACAGCCCAGGCCGGGGCAAAGCTGGTGAGAGTCAGCAGACTGGCAAGGGATAATTCGCTGACCGGTCTTGAGTTTGCTTCCGGGATTCCCGGTACTATAGGCGGTGCGGTGTATATGAATGCGGGAGCTTATGGTGGTGAGATGAAGGACGTTGTCACCAGTGTCAAGGTGATGGATGCCGATGGACATATATATGATATGTCGTCGGATGAACTGGATTTTTCGTACAGACACAGTGCTGTGGAGGCTGAGGGGCTCATAGTTCTTGAGGTTACCATGAAGCTGGCAGCAGGTGTGCAGCAGGATATAGATGACAGAATGAAGGAATTGTCGGATTCCAGAAGAACAAAGCAGCCGCTTGAGTATCCGTCGGCGGGCTCTACATTCAAGAGACCTGAGGGATATTTTGCGGGTAAACTTATAATGGATGCAGGACTCAGGGGATATTCTGTGGGAGGAGCACAGGTGTCCGAGAAGCACTGCGGATTTGTTGTGAACAGGGGCGGTGCAACCGCTGCTGATGTGACAGGTCTGATCCGTGATGTACAGAAGAAGGTTATGGATCAGTTTGGCGTGATGCTGGAGCCTGAGGTGAAGATGCTTGGCGATTTCTAGCATTTAGTGAGACAGGGAGAACAGAGCATGAGATTTGTTATTGTGACAGGAATGAGTGGAGCAGGAAAGGCAACGGCGCTTAAGACGCTTGAGGATGCCGGATTTTTCTGTGTTGATAATCTGCCTATCCAGCTTATAAAAAGATTTGCCGAGATCGCTTATGATGAGCAGATCCAGGTGGATGATGTTGCTATCAGTGTTGATATCAGAAGTGGAAGGGCTTTGTCACAGCTCAATTCGTGCCTGGCGGATATCAGAAGAGAGGGCATGAATTATGAGATCCTGTTCATTGAGTGTTCCAATGCAACTCTGGTAAAGCGTTATAAAGAGACTAGAAGAAACCATCCTCTTTCGGTCAAGGGTGGGCGAATAATAGATGGAATAAACAAGGAGCGTGAGCTTATCGGCTTCCTCAAGGAGGAGGCTGATTATATAATCGATACTACCAACCTCCTTGTGAGAGAGTTTAAGGCGGAGCTTGACAAGATATTTGTGCAGAATGAGGAGTATTCGAATTTCATAATTACGGTCATGTCATTTGGATTTAAGTATGGAATACCGAGGGATTCTGATATAGTTCAGGATGTGAGATTTCTGCCTAATCCGTACTATGACCTTGAACTCAGGGAGAAAACGGGAAACGACAAAGAGATACAGGACTATGTTATGAACTGCAAGGAGGGCCCTGAGTATCTGGAAAAGTTTATAGATCTGATAACATTTTTGATACCGAATTATATCAAGGAAGGCAAAAATCAGTTGGTCATTTCCATCGGCTGCACAGGCGGAAAACACAGATCCGTCACGATAGCCAATGCTGTCTATGCCCGTTTGCAGAAGTCAAAGTATACAGTGAGGATAGTTCACAGGGATATTTTGAAGGATTCAATAGTCAAGAAGTTGTAGCATGTAATAACAGATAGTATAGCAGGTGGAATATGTCATTTTCTTCAGATGTTAAGATGGAGCTGGCAGGGAATGTCCCGGGAGCGAGGCATTGTCAGATAGCTGAGCTGGCTGCGATGATCTCAATGGTGGCATATGTGAGATATTGGGCTGGCAGACCGGCCGGGCTGGTGATAGTTACAGAGAGAAGTGTTATCGCAAAGGAGATAGCTTCCCTGATAAAGAGGCTGTTCAGATATATTCCGGACTCAAGTGTAAGAAGGACCGGAGCTGACAGCAGAGTATACAGGATGGAGATCAATTCTCCGGAGATTGTCAATACGATACTGATGACCTTGAAGATAGAAAACGAACATGAGTGTGAAGGACTGATACAGTGTCAGCTCATGAAGGTCAGCAGGATGGATGTTCAGCAGGATTGCTGCAGAAGAGCATATATAAAAGGAGTGTTCATGACCTCGGGATCAATCAGTGATCCGAACAAGGGCTACCACATGGAGGTGGTGTGCGAGAACGAGGGAAGGGCACAGTTCATACAGGAGATAATAAACGGATTTGGTGTGGAAGCCCGCATAATACAGCGGAAGAAATACTACGTCGTCTATCTGAAGGATGGAGAGATGATAGTTGATATGCTGGGAATAATGGGGGCACACATATCCCTGATGAATATGGAGAACATAAGGATCAGGAAGGATATCCGTAACAATATCAACCGCAGGGTCAACTGTGAGGCCGCAAACCTCAACAAGACCGTGAGCGCTGCTGTAAAGCAGATGAATGACATTAATTACATAATAGAGACAAAGGGCATAGGATATCTGCCCGATAACCTTCAGGAGCTGGCGCTTGCCAGACTGGAGAATGAGGATGCTTCCCTTAAGGAGCTTGGTGAGATGATGACGCCGCCGATCGGTAAGTCGGGGGTTAATCATAGATTAAGAAAAATAAGTGAAATCGCAGAAGAAATGCGGGGCTGTTGATGAGCCCAAGGAGGATGTAATGATCGAAAAGACAGTTGTTGTATCAATGATGGGAGAGGCAGAGGAAAGACCTGTTGCAGTTCTTGTACAGATTGCAAGTCAGTATGACAGCAAGGTTCACCTTGTTACCGGAGATAAGAGAATCAATGCTAAGAGCATTATGGGTATGATGAGCATGAACTTCGAGAATGGCAGTGAGCTCACTATAGTTGCAGACGGTGCTGACGAAGAGGCAGCAGTCAATGCACTTTCAGAATATCTGACAAAAAACAATAAGTAATTTGGATGATTTATTGCACCTCGGATGTGTATGTGGTAAAATAAATTTATCAATGGACATTTGTCGGAGGAACAGGATATGGGATTTTTTGACGGATTATTAAAGAAGATACCATTCGTATCCAGATTTTCCAAAAAGAAGGGACCGGTCAACAATGTGGAGCTCCAGTTCAACAAGGCCATGAACCTTATGGACAACGGAGATGCTGAGGAATCAGTAAACATACTTGAACAGGTTGCAGACATAGGAATAATGGATGCGCAGTATAAGTCATATGGGGATGATGCTCTTCTTGCACTTGCAGAGTTTTATGAGAAGGGAAAGTACCGCAACGCAGTTGTGGATGTGGATCTGAATAAATCTACCAAGTATTACGAGAAGTATGTGAATCAGAACCATGACGGCGATGTTATATTCAAGCTTGCCAAGATGCTTCTGGAGGTTCAGAACTTCTCAAAGGCAATCAAGTATTATGAGCTTGCAGCCACAGATTACGGTATAAAGGCAGCGTATATGAGCCTCGGCTCAATATACGAGAGCGGACTTAACAGAGTGGATGAGTACGGCAACAAGAGTGATTATGTCGTGCCTATCGATCTGGACAAGGCCATGATGTGGTACAAGAAGCTTGCTGATACCGGTGATGCCAAGGCAAAGGCTTCATACGAGAGAGTTGAGTACATTAGTACCCATGGTGACAGCCTTGAGTTCGAGGAGAAGGACAAGCTGTACACGGATATAGCAGAGGCCAGAAAGGCAAAGGGAAAGGAGCCGCGTTACAAGGTTATCGAGGCTTCAAGACTTCAGTATCAGTACACATATGTACATGATCAGGTTGAGGGATTCATCCACAAGCTTCCAAAGGGCTGGGTGAAGACGATCAACGAGTCGACAGGCGAGGAGTATTACGCACCAAGTCTTACATATAAGGATTTTGCAATGTATGTATATTATGACAGTGTGCCAAAGGATTCAAAGATGACTCTTGAGAACTACCTGAGATACTGTAACGATGCGTTTGACGAAGAACTGCAGCTCAAGGCGTATGTCACAGAGTATGCAGATGGAATATGTACGACTTACTATCACAAGGACATGGAGAAGGGAATCGTGTCATTTGCCTTCTATCATGGACGTAGACTGGCATGTATGAGATTCGTATGTGCTACTATGGAGATCATAGAGCAGTACGAGGAGATCATATTTGAGACAGCCAACTCATTTGCGTTTGTAGATCCTACACTGGCCAGTGACCACAGTGCCAACAGAAAGGATATGCAGTATTATAACGAGGCTATATACTGCTACTACCTTGAGGATTATGAGGGTGCCATGAGAGCCGCAAAGCAGGCTCTTAAGCTTGGAAGCATAAAGGCAAGTTACCTTCTGATAGAGCTGTACTACGATGAGGACAGCCCGTACAGGGATGTTGAGAAGACTATAAGCTATGCAAAGCAGTTGTTTGAGGCGACTAAGGATCCTGAGCTTGCATTCCTTCTTGGAATCGTATACGACCAGCAGCTCAAGGATTATGTGAAGGCAGTTAACTGGTATGAGAATGCAGAGCGTCTTGGACACAAGAGAGTTGCATTCTATCTTGGAAGAATATATTATTACGGTCTGCTCAGAACGAAGAGAGACGGAGGCAAGGCACTGTCTTACTTCAAGAAGGCCAGAGAGAACGGTATTCAGGAGGCTGAGGGCTATATCAAGGATCTTGAGGATCTCAAGGGAGAGGACCTTCAGACAGCCGTTGAGAAGTGGGAGCGTGCAGTGGAGGCCGGAAGCGAGTCAGCGGCTATCAAGATAGCCATGATGAAGCAGAGACAGATTTTCTACATTGCAACACCATATGAGATTGAGAAGGCTTATCTTGAGGCACTTGGTCTTGGAAGCGCCCGTGCCGGATATGAGCTCGGAAGAATCTATCAGGTACAGGAGAAGCAGGATAACTACAGGGGCGAAATCAAGAGTATCAAGTATTTCGAGAAGGCGTTCAATGCGAACTTCGATGACTGGGATAAGGAGAACCTGTTCAAGGTCATCAATTACAAGGTTGAGAAGGGCCTGGCAAACGACGAGGCCATCAAGTTGTACATAGAGAATGCAAGTATGGGATATGTTCCGGCTATAGAGAAACTTATCGGACTTGTGCCTACAACTACCCAGCAGATATGGAGCCTGTATGACGCTCTTATCGATCTTGCTGAGACCGGTGATGAGTCAGCGATAGTTGCCATGAACAAGCTGGAGATGAACTATGTAGACCTCATACTCAGAGAGCCGGCCAAGGGACAGAAGGTTGTGGAGAACAAGTTCTTCAGACTCTGTGTTCCAAAGGAGTGTAACTCAGTCATCAACGATGACGGCGGTACTATCAAGATGGCTGATTCAGTCGTTGAGTTTGCAGTTGCTGAGATGCCTGTCAATGCTACGGCAGAGCAGGATTACCTGAAGATCTACAAGCTGATAGTTTCAGAGTATCTGCCTGATGAGAATGCGGATGTGATCATTGCAAACTCAAGAATGATCGGATCTGCAATAAGGGCTTCAAAGGATAACGTACATACATTCAGCATCCTTCTGATAAGCTCCAAGAACCAGTACATATTCAAGCTGAGTTCCAAGGACAGGCGTCAGATGATGCAGTTCAAGGATGTCGTAGTTGCAATAGCCAAGTCTCTTGTTGAGACAGGTGAGATCTACAAGGCGACAGAGGAGGGCAAGAAGAACATCGGTCTTGCATTCCTGCTGAAGGCTAATGAGAGTGGATTCCTGTCGATCGGCAAAGGCGAGTAATACAACAGGATATCAATTAGATCAGAATGATCCCGGAGGACATATCTCCTCCGGGTTTTTTACCCCATAG
>OIYT01001662.1_pt1 | contig 15234 bp, 14 predicted proteins | sample 1588201 | NCBI WGS metagenome assembly OIYT01 (sample SAMN03283260) | human gut metagenome | biome: human-associated habitat; material: feces | host: Homo sapiens | place: USA | collected 2013
CAGGAAGCCCGGGTGTACGACACCGGCATGGTCTGCATCATGGAGATCATGGGCCGTCACGCCGGCTGGCTTGCCGGCGCCGCCGCCCTGGCCACCGCCTACGGCGCCGGTCCCGACCTGGTGTACCTGCCCGAGGTGGACTTCGACATGGACGCTTTCCTGGCCGACGTGGAGCGCATCTACAAGGAGAAGGGCAACTGCATGGTGGCCGTCTCCGAGGGCATCCACTATGCCGACGGCTCCTTCGTCTCCGAGGCCAAGACCTCCGCCACCGACGGCTTCGGCCACGCCCAGCTGGGCGGTCTGGCCGCCACCCTGGCCCAGATCGTCAAGGAGAAGACCGGCGCCAAGGTCCGTGGCATCGAGCTGAGCCTGCTGCAGCGCTGCGGCGCGCACCTGGCCTCCGAGACCGACATTGAGGAGTCCTACATGTCCGGCAAGGCCGCCGTGGAGAACGCCGTGGCCGGCATCACCGACAAAATGGTGGGCTTCGAACGGACCTACGAGGATGGCAAGTACGTCTGCAAGACGAAGCTGCTGGGCCTGACCGACGTGGCCAACACCGAGAAGAAGGTGCCTCTGGAGTGGATCAACGCCGCCCACAACGGCGTGGAGAAGCCCTTCATCGACTATGTGCTGCCCCTGATCCAGGGCGAGCCCAAGCTCCCCAAGCAGGACTCCCTGCCCCGCTTCGCCAAGCTGAAGAAGGTCCTGGCAAAGTAATTTCTGAACACTGCGCGAAAAAGAGCGGCCGCAGGCCGCTCTTTTTTCATGCCCCGCGTACATATCCTGTCGGATTTTGTCCCATACTAGTCTCACTTTGTAACCGTTTCGTGGTTGACAGAGCGCTTGCTTCCTGCTATGGTAAATGGAAATCAATCTGGTAGACATTTGTTTACCAATAAAAGGAAAGAGGTTGGTCCCGCGATGATGATCCGGACGTGCAGGCGCGCCGTACTGCTGGCGCTGGTCCTGCTCCTGTGCCTGACATGCTGCCCCACGGCCGCGGCGGCGTCCTTTTCCGATGTGCCGAAGAGCTTTTGGGCCTATTCCGCTATCACGGACCTGCTGGACAGGGGCCTGATTCAGGGCAGCGGCGGAAAGTTCCGGCCCAACGAACCCATCAGCCAGCAGGCGTTTTTGTCCATGGTGTGCCGGACCGCCGGCCTGGACGACCGGAAGCTGGAGAGCGGCGAAGACTGGTCTGCCCCCGCCATGGCCTACGGCTTCTACCAGGGCTGGTATGACGAGGACGAGATCACTGCCACCAGCCGGAGCAAGCCCATCTCCCGGGAGCTGGCGGCAAAGCTCCTGGTGAACGCGCTGTTCCCGGATGCGCTGGCCCATTCCCAGCCCACGTCCGCTTTCCGGGACGAGGCCAACATCAGCCGGGACCGCCTCCCCTACGTGCAGGCGGCGGTGAGCCTGGGGCTGATCGACGGCTATGCCGACGGGCGCTTCGACCCCCAGGGCGGCCTGACCCGCGCCGCGTCAGCGGCCCTGCTGAGCCGGGCGATGACCTTTCGGGATCAGGACAAGCCAGAAGCCAGGGTCAGCCTCCAGGTGCCGGTGCTGATGTACCACGATGTATCCTATCTGGGCAGCGGCTACTCCAAGACGCCGGAGGTCTTCAAAAAGCAGATGCAGGAGCTGAAAGACGCGGGCTTTCACACGGTGTTCTTCTCCCAGCTGGTCGACTATGTGGAGCACGGCGCTCCCCTGCCCTCCAGGCCCATCGTCATCACCCTGGATGACGGCTACCGGAGCAACTACGAGTATGTCTTCCCCATTTTGCGGGAGCTGGACATGAAAGCCGAGATCTCTCTGATCGGCGCCGCCATGCAGTACACCAGCTGGGGCCTGAAATGGGACGACGTCCGGGAGATGGCCGATAGCGGCCTGGTGTCCTTCCAGTGCCACACCTATCAGATGCACGGCGATTACACGGACAAGGGCGGACGGCTGGGCGTTTTGAAAGCGCCAAACGAAAGCTGGCAGGCGTATGTGGAGGCCCTTGGGGCGGACACTGTCAAGATTCTGGACATGATCGAGTCGAAGACCGGCGCCCGGCCCGTGACCTTCACCTATCCCCGGGGCAAGTGGAACACCATGGCGGAGGCTGTGGTCACCAGTCTTGGCTGCAAGGTCAGCGTCACCACAAGGGACGGCGTGGCCACCGTGACCCAGGGTGACCCGTCCTCCCTGCACCTGATGGACCGCATCGGCATGGACTTTCTGAACGGCAGTGTGGTCAGCGTCCTGAAAAAGTACGGCTATCAGGGCTGATAAAAGCCCCCTGCGGAGCGATCTCCGCAGGGGGCTTCCCTGTATCACCGGTTCTTCTGGTAGATGGTCCAAAGGCCCTCCATCAGCAGATACTTGTCGTAGACAATGGGGTTGCGGCAGTACCGCACAATAACCGGCGCGTTGCCGCCAGTGGCCACCACGCTGATCTCCTTTCCCGGGAACTCATCCCGGATGCGGTCAATGATGCCGTCCAGCATCCCGGCGGTGCCGTAGACGATGCCGGAGCGCATACAGTCCTCCGTGTTCTTACCGATCAGGGCTTTGGGGTGCTGGAGGGAGATGGCCGGCAGCTGGGCCGCCCGGTGGCTCAGGGCCTCCAGCGACACGTTGACGCCGGGCAGCAGCAGTCCGCCCTCGTAGGTCCGGCCCTCGGAGATGACGCCGATGGTGGTGGCGGTGCCCATGTCGATGGTGATGATGGGCGGCTGAAATTTTTCCAGCGCGGCCACCGCGTTGGTCACGATGTCCGCGCCCACCTGGGTCTGGACGGTCAGCCGGATGTTCAGCCCCGTCTTGACGCCGGGTCCTACCACCATGGGCGGCTTGCCCAGCAGCCGGGTCAGCGCCTTGCCCATCATGAAGTTCAGTGGAGGCACCACGCTGCACAAAATCGCGCCGGTGACATCCGTGTATTGAAAGTGGTACAGTGTGAACAGGTTCATCAGATCAATGCTGATCTGATCGGCGGTCTTGCGGCTGTCCGTATCCAGGTACGCCAGGAACTGCAGGTTCCCGCCCTTGTCGAACAGGCCCACGGAGGTATTGGAGTTTCCTACATCAATTGCCAGCAGCATGGGGCGCTCCTTTCAAATCCTTTCTTTTTTATTATGGTATCACGACTTTTCGCCGCTTGCAAGCCCCAGCCCGCCGGTCATTTTGTCCAAATTCGAAAACAGTGGTTGAAATCGTACATTTGTTCTGCTATAATAAAAACAGAACAAGGTGTATGGAAAGGAGCTTGTCGCCATGACCTATCTGACTGAGCTTTCCTCCCCGTTGGGCCTGCTGCGTCTGGCCTCCGACGGGGACAGCGTCACCGGCCTTTGGCTCGAGGGCCAGAAGTATTTCGCCGCCACATTGGAGGACGAAACCCGGGAGGCCCCGGAGCTGCCTGTATTCCGGCAGACAGCGGCCTGGCTGGATACCTATTTCGCCGGGGAGATCCCCCCTGCCCTGCCGCCGCTGGCGCCCAAGGGCAGTCCCTTCCGCCAGGCGGTTTGGAAGCTGCTGCTGGACATCCCTCGGGGCCGGACCACGACCTACGGCGCGCTGGCGCGGACCTTACGGGAGCAGGGCGTCTCCGCCGCGCCACAGTCGGTGGGCGGCGCCGTGGGCCATAATCCCATCTCCATCCTCATCCCCTGCCACCGCGTCGTGGGGACCAACGGCAGTCTGACCGGCTATGCCGGGGGCATTGCCGCCAAGCGGAAATTACTGGAGCTGGAGGGTGTGGATATGACCGGGCTGTCCGCGCCAAAAAACGGGACGGCGTTATGAGCGAACAGAAGCGCCTGAAGAAATTGATCCTTCCGAAAGTCCGGCATGGTGAATCCCCCTCGCCGTGCCAGAAAACTGCCGAGCCCCCAACTCCCGGCAAATACCCCTGCCCCTGCTGCGGCTGCAAAACCTTTCCAGTGCCCGCCGCCGATGCGCTGGCCTATATCTGCCCGGTGTGCATGTGGGAAAACGACCTGTTCACCGCCTCTGACGACGAGCCAAGCGACGAGAACCGCGGCATGACGCTGAACCAGGGCCGGACAGCCTACAGGCGGTTCGGCGCCGTACGGGAGGAATTCCTGCAATACGCCCGGAGTCCGCTGCCGGAGGAGCTTCCCTGAGTAACAAAAGCAGGCACTGGTCATCGCCAATGCCTGCTTCTCTTATAAGATGATGCAGATCAGCCCGCCGCTGCCCTCGTTGATAATGCGGGTCAGGGTCTCCTGGAGCTTTTTCCGGGCATCCTCCGGCATCCGCTTCAGCTTGGTCTGCAGATCGTCGCTGACCAGCTCGTGGAAGCTGCGGCCAAAGATGTTGGACTGCCAGATCTTGCTGGTGTCCCCCTCAAACTCCTGGAGCAGGTAGTTCACCATGTCCTCGGACTGCTTCTCGTTGCCCACAATGGGCGAGACAGCCGTCTCAATGTCCGCCCGGATCATGTGGATGCTGGGGGCGCTGGCTTTCAGACGCACACCGTACCGCCCGCCCTGCTTCATGATCTCCGGCTCCTCCAGCTTCAGCTCGTCGATGCCGGGGACCACAATGCCGTAGCCCGTCTCCCGCACGTCCTTCAGCGCCCCGGCCACCTTGTCGTACTCCGCCTTCACCTCGGCAAGCCGGGTCAGCAGGCTCATCAGGTCGCCGTCATCCCCCACCTCGAAGCCGGACTGCTCCGACAGCGTGTGGTAAAAAAGCTCCCTGGGCAGGTGGAGCGTTGCGGCGGCCACGCCGGTGCCCAAGTCGATGCTGGTGATCTTCGCCTCGCTGATGTTTTCGCGGCTCCCCAGGGCGGCGATGACGCCGTCCACCTCCCGGATGTGGCGGAGCTGGGCCGTGCTCTCCCGCACCGCCTCGTACAGTCCCGCTTTCAGGGTGTGCTCCGCCGGCAGGGCGTCCACCCAGGGCGGCAGGAACAGGTCCAGCTCCTGCATGGGGAACTCGTAGAGGACCGCTTTCAAAATGTCCGCCACCGCGTCCTCGTCCAGCTCCAGGCAGTTTACCGGCACGCAGTTCACCTCGTACCGGGAGGCGATGTCCCGGCTGATGGCCACGGCCCGGTCGGACCTGGGGTCCTCGGAGTTCAGCAGCACGATGAAGGGCTTCCCCAGCTCCTGGAGCTCCCGGATGACCCGCTCCTCCGCCTCCAGATAGTCCTCCCGGGGGATGTCGGAGATGGTGCCGTCGGTGGTGATGACGATGCCGATGGTGGAGTGCTCGGCGATGACCTTCCGGGTGCCGATCTCCGCCGCCTCCGTCATGGGGATCTCGTGGTCGTACCAGGGGGTGGTGACCATCCGGGGCGCGTCGTCCTCGTACTGGCCGATGGCTCCCTTCACCATGTAGCCCACGCAGTCGATGAGCCGCACGGAGAAGGCCGCGCCGCCATCCAGCTGGATCTGGGCGGCCTCCTCGGGGACGAACTTGGGCTCCGCCGTCATGATGGTCCGGCCGGAGCCGCTCTGGGGCAGCTCATCCCGCGCCCGCTCCTTGCGGTAGACGTTTTCGATGTTGGGGATCACCTGGGTCTCCATGAACCGCTTGATGAAGGTGGACTTCCCGGTCCGCACCGGGCCGACCACGCCGATGTAGATATCTCCCGCGGTGCGGGTGGCAATATTCTGATAGATGGTAGTGTTCATAGCAACCTCCATGCGCCTGTCAGCGCTCATACAGATTTGCAACCTCGCGCGCATGGAGGTTGCCGCCATCATTCGCGGTCGCCGCTACGCGGCGGGCGAATGGGCATTTTCATCGCGTGCAGCGCACGCGATCCCGTCCTTTTTCCACTCCATATTCATGTTTCCACTTTATGTCCGCCGGATGCAAAGTATGACAGCCCGTCTTTCTTTGTCGGAACTGCACAAATTGAATGGCGTTTCTTTTTCTTCATTCCGTCGTTTCCTATATTTACAGAAATAATTTAGCATGGTAAACTACTAACGTATTAAACGGACGGACGACCCGCCCGGATTTTGGAGGATTGCACAATGAAAAACATGAAGAAGCTCTGGGCCCTTCTGCTGGCCCTGGCAATGGTCCTGGCCCTGGCCGCCTGCGGCAGTAAGGATGCAGCGCCCGCCGACACCACCCCTGCCGACGACGGCGCGGATGCCCCCGAGGAGACGGCTCTGGTCTACGCTGTGGAGACCGGCTCCGCCGGTGAGGCCGCCGCCCAGGAAAACGGCTTTGAGATCAACTCCGTGGGCACCCAGGCGGACGCCCTGATGGAGGTCCAGGCCGGCACTTCTGACGCGGCCATTATCGACTCTCTGATGGCCGGCGCCATGGTGGGCGAGGGCACCAGCTATCCCGACCTGAAGGTCACCGACCAGAAGCTGACCGAGGAACTGTACGGCGTCGGCTGCCGCAAGGGCAGCGACCTGGCCTCCTTCATCAACATGGTGTTCGGCGAGACCTATGCCGACGGCTCCATGCTGGAGACCGCCACTACTTACGGCGTCCAGGAGGCTCTGGTGGAGCAGGCCGCCTCTGAATTCACCGCCTCTGAGGCTGACAGCGACGTGGCCTATATCCAGGACAAGGGCACTCTGATCATCGGCATCACCGATTTCGAGCCCATGGACTATCAGGATGCCAGCGGCAACTGGATCGGCTTCGACGCCGACATGGCCAAGATCGTGGCTGAAAAGCTGGGCGTGGAGCCGCAGTTCATCGTCATTGATTGGGACAGCAAGATCATGGAGCTGGATTCCAAGAACATCGATGTGGTCTGGAACGGCATGACCCTGACCGACGCCGTCATGGAGGCCATGGAGTGCACCAACGCATACTGCAACAACGCCCAGGTGGTCGTGACCAAGTAATCCCCTTCCCTACTGTGATTTTTTCAAAGGCAGAGAGTGAGACCACTCTCTGCCTTTGGACGGCTTTTGAAAACAAATTGTAGAGGAGATCGCATTATGTTTTGGACCGTTACCCTGTCCCTGCTCAAGGGCCTCAGCACCGCCACACAGCTGTTTTTTCTGACGCTGCTGTTCGCCCTGCCTCTGGGACTGCTGATCGCCTTTGGCTCCATGAGCAAATTTCAGCCCTTCCGGTTTCTGCTGTACAGACAGGAAAACCCCGGTCCGGTCATAAGATTTCTCGCGGCGCTGCGGCCCATCAGCAAGCTGACCAACATGATCGTCTGGATCATCCGGGGCACGCCGCTGATGCTCCAGCTCATTATCATCTTCTACGGCCCCGGCCTGTGGTTCGACAACAACATCTGGGCCTTTGGCAGCGGACGCATGGCCGCCTGCACGCTGGCTTTTGTCATCAATTACGCCTGTTACTTCTCTGTCATTTACCGCGGCGGCATCGAGGGCGTGCCCGTGGGACAGCGGGAGGCCGGCGAGGTGCTGGGCATGACCAAGAGCCAGATTTTCTTCAAGGTCACACTGCTCCAGATGGTCAAGCGTGTGGTCCCCCCGATGTCCAACGAGATCATCACCCTGGTCAAGGATACCTCCCTGGCCCGCATCATCGCCATTACGGAGCTGATCAAGGCCGGCGAGGCGTTCATGAAATCCGACGGCATCACCTGGCCCTTGTTCTATACTGCCGTCTACTACCTGCTGTTTGTCGGCATCCTGACGATCCTCTTCGGCTGGATCGAGCGCAAGCTGGATTATTTCCGTTAAAGGAGGGCGCGGATATGTCTATTTTGGAAGCGAAGCATCTTGAAAAACACTTCGGCCCCACCAAGGTCCTGAATGACATCAGCTTTTCCCTGGATCAGGGACAGGCCATGTCCATCATCGGCTCCTCCGGCAGCGGCAAGACCACGCTGCTACGCTGTCTGAACTTCCTGGAGCGGCCTGACGGAGGTACGATTTCCGTCAATGGGAATATCATCTTCGACGCCGCCGATCCCGCCACCCAGCAGGAACGGGAGATCCGTCAAAAGCGACTCCACTTCGGCCTGGTGTTTCAAAACTTCAATCTGTTCCCCCAGTATACCGCCCTTCAGAACGTGACCCTGGCCCGGGAACTCCTGGCCAAGGAGCGGGGCGGTGAGAGCCGCGAGTCCATTGAGACCGCCGGTCGGGAGCTGCTGGCCCAGATGGGCCTGGCCGACCGGGCGGACCACTACCCCCATCAGCTCTCCGGTGGCCAGCAGCAGCGGGTGGCCATCGCCCGAGCCCTGGCGCTGCACCCGGATATTTTGTGCTTTGACGAGCCTACCTCCGCCCTGGACCCGGAGCTGACCGGCGAGGTCCTGCGGGTCATCCGCAACCTGGCGGAGCAGAAGACCACCATGATCATCGTCACTCACGAGATGGCCTTCGCCCGGGACGTAGCGGACCAGGTGATTTTTATGGACGGCGGCGTCATCGTGGAGCAGGGCGATCCCCGGGAGGTCATCGACCACCCCAGGGAGGAGCGCACCCGCCAGTTCCTGGCCCGGTATTCGGAGAATTGAAGCAAAGTAGAAAGCAGCGGACGGCACATGGCCGTCCGCTCATTTTATGACCGCTTTCTGGGGATCAACAGCAGCTTTTCCCGGGGAAGCTCCTCCCCGGCTTCCAGCTGGTTGGCGGAGAGGATGGTGGCAATGGTGGTGTTATACCGCTTCGCCAGGTCCCAGGCGGTTTCCTGCTTTCCAAGGCACCGCAACACCAAAGACGGCGCGCCGGTCATATCCTTGACGGAGTCCGTGTCCAGCTTGGCGGAGGCAATACACACCCGCTTGACCCGGCTGGCCGCCTCCACCCGGAAATCCACGGGAAAGCGCACCTCAATGCCCCTGTCCCCCAGACTGCCCTGGACTTCCTCCTGGCAGACGGCCCGGGCCGTGACCTTGCAGTCCTCCGGCAGCTCCAGCTGGCAGCTGACGTCGATGCACCGCTCCGCCACCAGCGGCACCCCGCCCTCGTCCAGATACAGCGTCCGGACCGTGACACCGGTGCGCAGGACCGCATTCTCCCCCTCCCGGCTGACGGACACCGCGCCGCAGGCTGCGGACAGGGACAGGATGGATTCCGCTACCACGCCGATCTCCAGCACCTCCCGCACGGTTTGGCGGCGGGTCAGGGTCTCACAAAAGCTGGTTAGCGTCAGGGGGGACGCCTCGTAGACAACATCGTAAGCGGTGGAGTACAAATCGTTCAGCAGGGTCAGGTCCCGCTCCTCCCGCAGCAGCGCCGTGGCGTGGAAATACAGCGTCACCGCGATCTGTCGGCCCTCGGCGTCGTCGCCGTCGATCTGGAGGTCCGTGCCCGTCAGCTGCAAATACAGCGAGGCGGCGGCCCCCTCCTTCGCGCCCTCCACCTCCATGATCTGGGAAAAGGGCAGCTCTCCCGTGGTGGAGCAGCATTTCCCCTCGGCGGTGCGGTACAGCAGCGTAACGGAGAACATGCCCTTGAAGATCAGCTTGCTCCCCACGATCTTAGTCTCCGTAACGGCGCTGCAAACCTGGCTGGTCAGCAGCTCCGCGGCCCCATCCCGGCCCGGGGAGAGGTTCATTTCTTCCGTAAAGGTAAAATCCTTTTCAGCTATGTGTGTCAACAGGATCGCGTGTTGCTGCTCCTGCCGCTTTTCCACACAAAGGGCCTCCTCCGCCTCCGTGTCTGTACAGAAGGTCAACGGCGCTTTCTGATAGCCTGTGAGGCGTGTGACCAGCTTGCAGTGGGTAAAGACCTTGCGGGGGTTCAGCATCCTGGTCTCCAGGAATTCCGGCTCCGTCTCCGCCGTCAGGTACAGGCAGCCCGGCAGGCCGCGACTGTCGCTCTCCACGGTGAAGGGCATGGCGAATTCCAGGGTGCGGATACCGCTCTCCCCATCCGGGGTGTACAGCACCGTCACCCGGATGGTGCCGGAGACCTCCGCCTTGCCATCCCGCAGCTCCCGGCTGTGGAGATACACCTTGCCGTCGGTCTCGATGATGCGCGCGATATCAGGACAGTAGTCCGGCACGATGGTCTCCGCCGTCTCCTCCTGGGTCAAGGTCAATTCCCCGCCTGTTTCATAGGCATCCAGGCTTGTTTTTTTCAGTTCCAGTTCCATGAAGGACCCCTTCCTTTCCCGGCAGTTCATGTCCTACTCTATGAACCGCCGGGGGTGGTTATGACTTCACGCCGAACAATTTCCGCAGAATACCCCGCAGCGCCTTGGGAGATTTCCAGACCACAATATTCATAATAACGCTCCTTCCTCAACGTCTACAGCAGGCGCAGCCGCACGCGATCAGCAAAAAGGCCACCAGAAACAGCAGCGCCCCCACCGGGAAGATCGCCGCGATCAGGATCCCGGCTCCCAGCGCTACCGCGCAGATGCCCAGGAGCAGACAGCCGCCCCCGCCTCGCCGTCCAAACATGCGTCCCGCCTCCTCTCGTCATTGCAGTATATACGGCGGCTTTGTCCGGGGTGCAAAAAAACGCCGGATGCGGATGCATCCGGCGTTCTGTCAGTTTTTCCTGTTCTCCTGCCAGTCCCTGAGGGGCTTCAGCTCCTCGTAGAGCCGCAGGTAGCTCTCGTGCCGGCTCTTCTGGATGGTGCCCTTCCGGACAGCCTCCAGCACGACGCAGCCCTTTTCCTTGGTGTGGCTGCACCCCACGAAGCGACAGCCGTCCAGATAGGGCCGGAACTCCGGAAACGTCTCCGGCAGGCGGCGCTTCAGCTCCAGGTTCAGCTCCTCCGTCTCAAAGGAGGAGAAGCCCGGGGAGTCCACCACCTCCGCCCCGCAGTCCAGGCGGTATAGCTCCACATGGCGGGTGGTATGCCTCCCGCGGCCCAGGGCCTCGCTGATCTCACCCACCTGGAGGTGAAACGCCGGGTCCAGCGCGTTGAGGATACTGGATTTTCCCACGCCGGAGTTGCCTGTAAAGGCAGATAGCTTTCCAGAAATCAGGGGTTTCAGCTCCTCCAGGCCCTCCCCGGTCTCCGCGCTGACCCGCAGGACCTGAAAGCCGGAGGCGCGGTAGATGCCGTACAGCTCGTCAGCTGGGTCCAGGTCACACTTGTTCAGCAGGAGCAAAACCTCACAGTCCTTCAATGCGGCGATGGCCGCCACCCGGTCGATGAGGAAGGGCGCCGTCTTCGGAATGGCGGCGGAGGCGATGATGACCAGCTGGTCAATGTTGGACACGGCGGGCCGCGAGAAAGCGTTTCTGCGCGGTAGAATCCGCTCCACGAAGCCCTCGCCGTTCCCCAGTTCCCGGACCTCCACCCGGTCTCCCACCAGGGGGGAGACGCCGTCCCTGCGGAATTTCCCCCTGGCCCGGCAGGTCAGCACTTCCCCGCCGGTATCCACGTAATAGAAGCCGCTCAGGGCCTTTTGGATCCGTCCCTCACTCATTGTACGCATCAATGGTGATCGTATCGTCGTAGATCACGGTTCCGTCCAGATAGGCGGTGATGTGGGTCTCCCCGCTGCCGGAGACCAGGAGATTATAGCTGCCGGAGGTGCAGTCCACTCGCTCGCTGAGCAGCAGCCCGCCGTCCTGATAGACCTCCAGGTCTCCGCTGATCCGGTCCATGGGTAGCGTCAGAGTCAGGTTGTCCGTACCGACCGGGAGGGTCGTTCCGCCCTCCGGGCCGGAGCTGACCACAAAGTTCATGGACGTGCCCTTGGGCACCTCGGTCAATGCCTCCGGGTCCTGGCGGATGATCGTTCCCTCCGGATCATCGCTGGTCTCGTAGCTCACTTCGCCCCGGGCCAGTCCCATCGCTTCCAGCTGGGACAGAGCGGTCTCCAGCTGAATGTTGGTAAAGGGCGGCACCGGGATCGTCTCCGGCCCCTTGCTGACAACCAGCCGGATGGCCTGGCCCCTGGTCAGCGTCTCGCCGGCGGCGGGGATGCTGGAGATGATACAGCCCTCCGGGACCTCATCGTCGTACTCCTCGTCGTAGGGCTCCTCAAAGGTCAGCTCGTACTGCTCGATCAGGCTCTTCATCTGGGCCTTTGCCTGCAGGACCGATGTGCTGCCGTTTGCGATATCCGGCATGACGCCTGTGTCCGGCCCCGCGCTGAGCCACACCTCAATGACCAGTTCGCCCTTGATATAATCGCCCTCGGTGGGAGACTGTCTCACAATGGTGTCAACGGGATATTCGTCGCTGTACTCCCGCGTCTCCTGTACTTCAATGGTAAAAACGCCATCGGCCTCCAGCGTCTTTTCGGCTTCCTCCACGGTGTAGCCCACCACCTTTGGCACGACGTATGTTTCCGGCTCCGTGCCAAAGGAGGAGAAGATCGTCTTGAACAGCACACCCGCCAGCGCCACCGCCAGAACGCAGGCGATAATGATCAGAACCGTCCGGCCCTTTCCGTCGCGCCGCTCCGGCTCCTCGTAGTCGTCATAGTCCCGGCGGCGCTCCCGCTCATGGGCGGGGGCGGTCCTGTGGTTTCTGCCGGTGTTGGAGGGCACGGTGACCGTGGCCGTTCGCAGCAGCTGGGTGGGCTCATCCTCTTCCTCCGGCCGCAGGTCCTCCAACTCGAAATCCAGGCTGACACCGGGGTTTTTGCGGAAGGCCTCCAGATCGGCGATCATGGCGTCGGCGGACAGGTAGCGCCGCTCCAGGTCCGGCGCCATGGCCTTCATGCAGATCAGCTCCAGCTGCTCCGGAATCTCCGGGTTGATCTCCCGGGGCGCCAGGGGGATGGAGCTCAGGTGCTGGATAGCCACTGACACGGCGGAGTCCCCCTCGAAGGGAAGCCGCCCCGCCAGCATCTCGTACAGCACCACGCCTGCGGAGTAGATGTCGCTGCGGGCGTCAGTGCGGTCGCCCCGGGCCTGCTCCGGCGAGATATAGTGGACGGACCCCAGAGCCTGCTGAGTCAGGGTTTGAGCGGAGTTTTCCAGGCACGCAATGCCGAAATCAGCCACCTTTACACTGCCGTCCCGCAGGACCATGATGTTCTGGGGCTTGATGTCCCGGTGGACGATGCCACGGCTGTGGGCATGGCTGAGGCCCCGCATGATCTGGGTGATGAAGTGCAGGGACTCCCGCCAGTTCAGCTGGCCCCGCTTCTCCATGTACTGCTTCAGCGTGATGCCGTCGATCAGCTCCATGACGATATACTCGGTATCGCCGCCCTTGGACACATCGTAAACCGACACGATGTTGGGGTGAGACAGCTGCGCGACAGCCTGGGACTCCGCGTTGAAGCGGCGGCGGAAATCCGCGTCCTGGGCCAGGTCGGCTTTCAGAATTTTCACAGCCACCAGACGGTTGAGCCGGTGGCACTTCGCCTTGTAGACAACCGCCATGCCGCCGGTGCCGATGCGCTCCAGAATTTCATAGCGGTTGTCCAGCATTTTTCCAATGTACTGATCCATACGTCTCCCCCTTTCTTACAGGTTCTGCATCAGGACGGCGGTGACATTGTCAGACGCGCCCCGGCTCTTGGAGATCGCCAGCAGGCGTTCCAGACAACCCTCCGGTCCGGCGCCGTGGATAACCTCAAACAGCATCTCCTGGTCGGTGACGGTGTTTACCAGACCGTCAGTGCACAGCAGCAGGAAGTCTCCCGGCTCCATGGGGCAGATGTACCCGTCGCACTGGGCGTCGGCGTCCGGGCCAAGGGCCCGGGTGATCAGGTTGCGGTTGGGGTGGCGGCGGGCCTCCTCGGCGGTGATGTCGCCCCGGTCCACCATGCGCTCCACCAGGGAGTGGTCCTTGGTGATCCGCGTGATGCCGCCCTCGGTGATGTGATAGGCCCGGCTATCGCCCACGTTTGTGACCACAGCGCCCCCGTCATAGGAGACGGCGGCCACCAGAGTGGTGCCCATGTTGCGGTACTCCGCCATCCGCTCCGCGGCCTCCCGAATGGCTCTGTTGGCCAGGGACACTGCGTAGGAGGACGCCTCCCGCAGCTGCTGCGGTCGCATCCCGGCGGTGATGATCTTTGCCAGCTCCGCGGCGAAGGTCTCCACCGCGATTCCGCTGGCCACCCGGCCACCGGCCGCGCCGCCCATGCCGTCGCAGACCACGCAGATCGTGTGGCCGGTGGCGGTCTCCTCTCTGACCAGATACGCGTCCTGGTTCTCCTTTCGGACCAGGCCCACATCTGTCATGCCCCATACATGTATCATTGGGAATCCTCCCCTTTCCGTGCTTCTTCCATGGCTTTCCGGCGGAGCTGTCCGCAGGAGGCGTCAATATCCCCGCCCAGGCTGCGCCGGACGGTGGTGGTGACGCCCTGGCTCTCCAGTCTCTTTTGAAACGCCGCCACGCGTCTGGAGGGCTTAAAGGGGCTCTCCACCACGTCGTTCAGCGGGATCAGGTTCACATGCCCCGGCATCCCTTTCAATTTCTTGGCAATCAGATCCGCCTGCCAGTCGTGGTCATTGACCCCGTCGATCATGGCATACTCAAAGGAGATCCGCCGCCCGGTCTTTTTGAAGTACCGGTGGCAGGCGTCAAACAGCTTTTCCACGTCATAGGCCCGGTTCACCGGCATGATTTTGGATCGTGTCTCACTGTCCGGCGCGTGGAGGGAAACCGACAGCGTCAGCTGCAATTCCAGGTCCGACAGCCGGTCGATCCCGGGGATCACGCCGCAGGTGGACAGAGAGATGTGCCGCATACCGATGTTCAGCCCGTCCGGGTGGTTCACCAGCTCCAGAAACCGCAGCACGTTGTCCAGATTGTCCAGCGGCTCGCCGATGCCCATCAAAACGATATTGGAAATGGGCAGTTCGGAGTCCTTCTGGGCGAAAATCACCTGGTCCAGGATTTCAGACGGTGTTAAGTCTCTCACCTTGCCGGCAATGGTAGACGCGCAAAAAGCGCACCCCATCCGGCAGCCCACCTGTGAGGAAACGCAGACAGTGTTTCCATGGTGGTACTGCATGACCACCGTTTCGATGCAGTTGCCGTCCAGCAGCTGCCACAGGTACTTCACGGTGCCGTCCAGCTTGGAGACCTGTTTACGGGCCACGGAGGGCGCTGTGATATAGCACTGCTCCTTCAGCTTCTCCCGGAGAGGCTTGGAAAGGTTGCTCATCTCGTCAAAGGAGGTGACGCCCTTATGGAGCCAGGTAAAGACCTGCTTGCCCCGGAAGGCCGGTTCCCCCATCTCTTTCAGGGTCGCCGTCATCTCTTCCAGGGTCTGGGATTTCAAATCGATCATAAATTCCTCGTTATGTCCGCTTCATGCGGCAGATGTAAAAGCCGTCGGTGCCGTGGCGCTGGGGCCAGAGGGTCAGCTGCCCCTCCGTCTCCCCCACCGGCGCCGGCAGGGTGAAGCCGTCCCGGCAGAAA
>OIYT01001663.1_pt1 | contig 15223 bp, 20 predicted proteins | sample 1588201 | NCBI WGS metagenome assembly OIYT01 (sample SAMN03283260) | human gut metagenome | biome: human-associated habitat; material: feces | host: Homo sapiens | place: USA | collected 2013
TGATATTCTATCAGATTTTAAAAAGACTGTCGACAGTCACTTTGTCAACAGTCTGAAAGCCAGGAAAAACCTGGCTTTTTATAGAATTTGAATAATTCGATCTTTTAGATCGGCTAAATATAAAGGTTTACTGATATGCCCATTCATACCAGCCTTGTAACATTTTTGTATATCTTGCATATACGCATTGGCACTCATCGCAAGAATTGGAATCTTTTTATCTTTTTTTCGAATTTGTAAAGTGGCCTCATACCCATCCATAATAGGCATCATAAGATCCATTAGAATCAAATCTAAATTCTTGATTTGACCAAACTGTTCTACCGCCTCTTTACCATTTCTAGCCTTGTACACAATGGCCCCTTCACTTTGAAGCATAAACTCAATCACTTCCATATTGATATCATTATCTTCCACGACAAGTATAGATAGATTCTCAATGGACACTGTTTTGGGTTTTAATGATTGAGTCTTGACAGGATTTTTATCCACTTCTAATGGAAGACAAACAATAAACAAAGTTCCCTCATTCTCTTTACTATTTACTTCAATGGACCCATTCATCTTCTTTACAAGCTCTTGCACAATACTCATACCTAAACCCGCACCATCTATACGTGTATTTTTTTGAACAAAAGGTTTGAATAACTTATTTTGAATGAATTCTTCACTCATTCCGATCCCTGTATCTTCTACAACAAATTCAAAACAATCTACTTTTTCTTCGACAGACAAATACACTTTACCACCTGGTTTATTATATTTAATCGCATTGCTTAAAAGATTCAACAAGACCTTCTCAATATGTGTAGGACTGCCCATCAAATGATTATGTTCTATTTGCGTCTTCATAAACAATTCAATCTTAGAATTCGATGCCTGTAGATCAATAATAGTTTGAACCCTACCTAATAATTGACTTAATTTAAACGATTTATTTTCCAACACAACCGAATCCGTTTCTAATGTTCGAATATCCAATATGTCATTTACTAAAGACAACAAGTGCGTACTTGATATCCACATCTTATCATAGGCATCTTTGATGCGTTGCTTATCATCGCCACATCTTTGAATCACTTGAAGCATTCCGATAATCCCATTGATTGGTGTACGAATATCATGGCTCATACTTGCCAAGAAACGCATCTTAACTTGATTGGCCTTTGTTTCATTTTCTAAGGCGAGTTGAAGCTTTCGATTCATTTCAAAATAGCGCTCTGTATCATGACAACGACGAACTTGTTCCTCCTCAAAAATCCTCTCAAAATATGCATTCTTTTTCTCTAATGCCAAAATTATGACATCCAAATCACAAATAACTTTGCCATATTTATATCGAGAAGATTCAACCATTAAGCCTAAACGAATCTCATCCGGATGTTTAGCCATATATGAATCCATATATCGTAAGGTGGCTTTGACTTGAGCAAACATCTTCTGCTCTAAATAATAATCAAATAAAGCAATACAAGCATCTATATATTCTACCGCATACATAGTCTCAATACGTTTTTCAAGTTCATCAGCACATCTATTTAATTCAAAATCCATACCGGCTTTACTAAATAATTCAATACCACAATTCAAATAATCTTCTAAAATAATGTGTTTGCCATCATGCTCATCTAAACCCATATTAAATGCTTCTAAAGCCTTATCCACTTGATTTAGGCTATTGTAAATCAAAGCTAAATTCAAATAGACATAGGCACCCATATCTTCAACGCAACAAGGCATGTATTCTTTGGCTTTTAAAATACTATCTAAAGCCTCTTCATACTTTTCCTGCTTTACGTACGTAATTGAAATATTATTATACTCATAACAATAATGCCCCACATCCTCATGTTCCATGGCAATCTGTAAAGCTTTTTCATAATAATAACGACTTGAAACATTTGCCCCATCATAATAGAGCATAACTCCCATTAAATTGAATGCAGAAATAAGTTCTCTTACAAATGGCATACTTTGATACTGCAAAATGATCGGTTCAATAATCTCTTTTGCCTTATTAAAATTTCCTTCATAATAATAAGCCATATCCAAATAAAAGGTAGCCGCAACTACAACTTCTAAATCATTTGAACTTTCATTTAATACATCACGATAAAAGTTTTCCTGCTCACTTAACTTTAGTTTTCCAACACCTTCTACTTCTTTCATTAATTCTTGATACTTCATAATCTTCACCTAAATTAAATGTGTCATGAATGAAAAAAAAGCACAAACTCGAAAGTTTGTGCCTAGAATTATTTCACTAACAATTCACAGATCTTCTTTGAATATGCGATTGGATCTTTGATTGCGAAGCCTTCAATTAAACAAGCCTGATCATATAATACTTCAGCCACTTCTTTAACTTTATCTTTATCAGAAGTGTATAAAGTCTTCAATGTTTCAAAGATTGGATGATTTGGATTGATTTCCAAAATACGCGTTGCCTTCATAGGCATTGGACTTTGGTTAGGCATATTTGCGAAAACCTTTTCCATCTCAAAAGAAATACCTTCACCAGCCGTTAAGCATACTGGATCCTCTGTTAATTTATTTGACAATTTCACTTCAGCAACCTCATCGCCTAAAGCCTCTTTCATAAATGTCAATAAATCTTTATTTTCTTCTTTTGATTTATTTAAAGCTTCCTTTTCTTCCTCAGAATCTAAATCTAAATCTCCTTGAGCTGCATTTCTGAACGTCTTTTCTTTGTAGTTCATCAATGTCTGCATCACAAATTCATCCACTTCATCTGTTAAATAAAGAACTTCAAATTCTTTATTCTTCAACGTTTGAACAACTGGCATCTTATCAATCAACTCAACATCTTTACCAGATACAAAGTAAATATCTTTTTGATCCTCTTTCATACGAGAAACATATTCACTTAAAGTAACATATTTCTTTTCTCTTGAAGAGTAGAACAATAATAAATCTTGGAATTTATCTTTATCCATTCCATAGTTGTTGTAGACACCAAACTTCAAGTTTACACCAAATTCTTCAAAGAATTTTTCATACGCTTCACGATCTTTGGCAAGCATATTTCCAAGTTCATTCAATACTTTCTTTTCAATACGACCCGCAATCAATTTTAATTGATGATCATGTTGAAGCATTTCACGAGAAATATTTAAAGATAAATCTTGAGAATCCACTAGACCTTTCACAAAACGCAATGAATCAGGCAACAATTCTTCGGCATGATCCATAATGAATACGCCTCTACAATATAATTGAAGACCTTTCTTATAGTCTTGTGAATAGAATCCTTGAGGTAAGTGTGATGGAATATAAAGTAAGGCTGTAAAGCTTGTATTTCCTTCTACACTAAAATGAATCACTTTTTGAGGATCTTGGTAGTCATAGAAATGATCCTTGTAGAATTGATTGTATTCTTCATCTGTAATCTTCGATTTTTGACGTTTCCATAAAGGAACCATTGAGTTTAAAGTCTGATCTTCCACCACTGTTTCATATTCAGGCTTTTCACTTTCCTCCGTACCCTCTTTCATCTTCTGAGTTTCTACATTCATCTTGATTGGATAACGAATATAGTCTGAATATTTCTTAATCAATTCTTTTAATTCATAAGTTTCCAAATATTTAGAATAGTTTTCTTCATCTGTATCTTCTTTTAAAGTTAAAACAATTGTTGTACCATTTGTTTCCTTTGTACAAGGTGTGATTTCATAACCATCTTCACCAGCACTTACCCATTCATAAGCTTCATCACTACCTGCTTTTTTCGTAATAACACGAACATCTTTTGCGACCATAAATGCAGAATAGAATCCAACACCAAATTGACCAATGATATCAACATCTTCATTGTTGTTTTCTTCTTTTTTCTTCATTTCCTCTTTAAAAGCCAAAGAACCACTCTTCGCAATTGTACCCAAGTTTTCCTCTAATTCTTCCTTTGACATACCAATACCAGTATCCGAAATTGTTAAAGTACGAGCTTCCTTATTTGGCTCAATACGAATCTCAAATTGGCTTGCATCTGCATGACCTTGACTTTCATAATAATATTTATCAATCGCATCACTCGCATTCGATACAAGTTCACGTAAGAAGATTTCCTTGTGTGTATAAATGGAATTGATCATCAAATCCAATAAACGTTTTGACTCCGCTTTAAACTGTTTTTTCTTAGCCATAATACCACTCCTTCATTAGCACTCTAATATTTTGCCTGCTAATACTATACAACACCTTTTTAGCAGTGTCAACACCTGTGTGCTAAACACAAAAAAAGAATTCGACTAACCGAATTCTTAGCTTCTTTACCCACTTTTCAAATAATACTGTTAACTATTTTTTAATTACTTTTGATGCATACAATGGATTGGCTTCTCTTGTTTCACTTCCAAAAGCCATCTTTAATTCTTCAAAAGCTATTTTCACATTTTCGGGAATATCCACATGTGCAATATAATTCTTTCCATTCGGACCATAGCCATTCGCATCATCTGAAAGTCTAGGAATTTCTCCCATCAACAAATTCACATATCTTTCTATTGTCCACATGCCGTGTATATTTTCTTTATAAACTAATTCATCATTCTGGTTCAATACTTTAGCACAATATGTGGCATAATTAATGATTATCACATCATCCTTGACATATTTTTTTAAACCTGCCGCCATACGCCTTTGCATAGAAGCATCCTGACTTAGAATGATACTTTTAAACGAAATATTGTTTTCTTTCAATAAATCCAAAAGATACGTAATATTATTGCCACAATTTGTAGACTTGGTTTCTAGATAGTCCGCCTTACATCCATATACATGTTTAATATACTTTTGAAATATTTCTGCCTCTGATAAATCCGTTGTCTCAATATCCGGATATTCTAAATGAACAACCTGACGTAGTGTATCTGTTGTATGTCCTGCTCCACCAACAATAATATATTTTTTCGCAACGAAGTTTTTAATTCCACTAGCTAAAACATCGCCACCTTCAAGAATACTTCCACCAAATAAAACCATCACATCCACCTGATGAATTCCATATCGTTTAAATAACTCTTCTTGATTTAACGCATCAATATCTCGTGTTCCCAAAAACTTTGCGAGTATATTTATATTTTCTGCAACATTACTATCCATATAAACTCTTCCTTTCAAAACTATCTACAATGGCAAACTGAAATTTACATTTACAACATGATCCAATATCTTTGTATTAGCTTACCCTCTTTTAAAACTTCGTTTTCTAATACTCCGCCATTATTGATAATTGATTTGACAGAACCAATGTTGTCTTTATCACAAACCAATAAAACTTTATCCATACCAAGTTTCTTGCATTCTTCTAAAGCCAAGCTGATCATTTTGGTTGCGTAACCTTTTCTTCTTTCGCTTGGTCTTATACCATCTCCAATATGGCCACCATATTTCAATAAATATTCGTTTAAGTAATGTCTGATATTAACAGCACCAACCATGGTATCCCGGTCTTCATCTAAGCAAAAGAAAGTAGAATCAGGAACAAATCCATCATCCGTAGTTGATATTTCTAAATTATTTAGATAATATTCAAAATCATCATAATCATTTTTAAATATAGCCCATGGCGAAGTATTTGCGTCATGGGTATCGTTATACGATTTCCATTCTTTAATCATTTCTATAATTTGATTTTTGTATTGCAAACTGCCTTTCATTAATTTTAATGCCATAAATTTATTCCCTCCAAATTCGCCCTTGTCTACATACATAGAAATACCGTCTACTGCCTTTGTGATATTTCCAGAATTACCCCCGTAGTATTTTTTTACTTGCTCTAAATTTAAAATGTGTTCCATTAAAAATCGCTCCTTTCTTCCTGCCACATTTATTTGTTTTGGAATACAATTAAATTATAGCAAGGGCAGTATACAATTACAGTTTTGAAAGTAAACAGAGAGTAAAAGAGCCGTGATAATGCAGATCACAATTCTGTGAAGCATTTCCACGACCCTTTTATTATAATTTTACCTTTGTCTTTTTCGTAATGGTATAAATGTATTCCTCTGGTGTAGGGCGTTTATTTCCAAAATACTTTTTGAAATTTGCCTGCACTTCTGGGTCGGTGCTGTTAATAGCTTCATCAATCGTAGCTTCTATATCCGCCCGAACATCAGCCAATGATACACCGCCAGCCTTTGCACCAGCTTTCAATGCCTTGTTTATATCTCTTTTGTTCAGTCCTATCATATTCATACCTCAATTCTACTTTTTAAAGCTAATAAGTTTTCCGTTGTATTTTACAATGATGAATATGATATAAAACACTCCTACAACAATCAAAATAAGACCTATGTAATAGCCTAATTCAGAATGAGAGATTAAATTGATAATCGGCATAACAAGAATACCAATACTAACCAGTAAAGTGCCTATTCCTATTTTTTTTGTAAACACCTTTTTATCTTTAGGGTCAAGTTGTGTATAATGATAACCATGTAATAAAGTAATATTCTCTTTTATTCCTATTTGATAAGATGTAAAAAGTAAAAACAATCCTATAACTATTTCAACAATCAATTCCTCTAATTCCATAATCGTTCTCTCCTTTAATCAAAATAAAATAATTCTTCAAATTTTTTATCTAAAGCTATACAAAGCACTAATGCCAATTTTGCTGTTGGATTAAATTGTCCAGTTTCAATAGAACTAATTGTATTCCGAGAAACCCCGACTAGTTCAGCTAATTCTGTTTGTGATAATTTTTTTTCTTTTCGTACAGTTTTTAATCTGTTTCGCAAAATTAAGTGTTCGTCCATTCTATAAACCTACCATTAAAAATTTATAAAAGTAATACCCCATAAATAGAAGAAAGAATAAAGCAATAACAAATTTGGTTTTATCTATTTCTTAAAGTATACCATTAAATATGAAAACTATACAAAAAGACTGATCTCTCAGCCTTTCATTTATAAATACGCTTTGTCTAAATCTATACGATCATAAACTATAATTTATTCGCTTATTTGTATTTCTTCTTAAGATTAATACTCAATATTATTGCAACAACTGATGAAATAATTAATCCTGCAACTAATGAAAATATCCAAAGATTATTTTCATTAAAAAGAAGAATAACGGAAATATCCATAGATATTATGAAAAGTACAAAGAAAAGATTTAAAATTTTAGTATCTTCTTTCCAATAATTTTCTTTATCACTAGTTTTTAAACTATTGTAAAATTCATACCCATTGTCTAGTTCTTTACCAACTTTAGTGCTTCTTATTTTGTTTGTTGCATACCAAATAAGTAGGTATATCATGTTTAAAAAAATAAAAATCACAGTATTCTTTGGCATGTTTGTTCCTCCACAAATTCTGATTTATCTATTGCATTACGTTGATTACTTTACAGTGAACGCTGTCCATTCAATGTGGTTATATTTCATCACATCATTCGCTTTTTTCATTCCCAATTTTTCGTAAAATGCAATGGCATTTTCATTCGCAACCAAATATACCGCAATATCCTTTTTACCACCTGCTAAAGAATGTGCTGTTTTTATCAATTCCGTGCCAATTCCTTGATGTAAATAGTCTCTGTCCACACCTAAATCGGTAATATAAAGCCAATAAGCATAGTCGGTCAATCCAAATAAGACGCCGACAATTTGATTATCCTTGTTTCTTGCAATAAGACTGATTGATACATGATCAACTAGCTTTGTTATTCTTTCTTCGAATCGTTCCTTCGGATACTGTGATCCTAGATCCGTACGCTTTAAAAATTCAATATATTCAATTGTAGAAATTCTCTCCTCTTTAATCTGAATATTTTTGCACATAACAATTTTCTCCATAAATCCTTAATTCTATTTCTGTTGCCATTCCATTACATATTCTTTTTCTTTGGTAGCTTCATCAAAGCCGCTATGCTGAATCTCAAATCCTTCTCTTTGATAAAAGGATATTGCCCGTAGATTCTTTTGATATACATTCAAAAATAATTTATTCCGTTTATTTTTTGCATAATTCAGAAGAGCTTTTCCTATGCCATGCGATTGCATTTCGTTCGAAATAAAAATACCCTCAATATATTCATCATTTAGCCCTATAAATCCCTGTATTTCTTGATTATCCTCATAGACATAGACAGTTGCCTGCAGCAGCAATTCTTTCACTAATTCAAAATTATTTTGCCAATATTGTTTAGAGATAAAATAATGTGCTGTCACGTTTGTATTCAACCATATGTCTGCAACTTTATCTATATCCGCTTTTTGTAACTCTCTAATCATTAAAGTGGTTCTCCTCCAAATTACGATTGAGATTTCACCTGTTTTAAGAGATTTAATAACTGTTATATTTTGTTATTAAATTCTCCGCAAACCATTGAAAACACTGGATTTGTCGCAGGTGAGCTTTCCCTTATTGTTTCCCTTGTGTTATATCTTCCCATATAAGTTTACGAACTCTGATAAGGGAAAATACAAGGGCAAGAAAAATCTATAAAACAGTATAACACAAAATAAAACCGACATGGTGAACTGATTGAAATGCTTCTGATTTTTTTATTACTGGTTGACCGAATACATTCCAGAACCCGCACATTATAAACGGCCAGTTCTCAAATTGATGTAAACATGCTATTTCTATGCATTTTCCTTCAACAACCACATCCCCAAATATTCATTCTGATCAAATGCTTTTATTTGTTTCATACTATCTTTCTCATATGGCGTTCCTTTATGCTGCAAGGCTACATCATTTGACATTCTTCTTAACATAAAATCAATATCCGTGGTTGATCTACCCTCATAATTTAAAACAGTATATAAAAACAATATTGTTGATTCTTGAATATAAAACAATAGGTATTGCAGTTCGTTTTTTAATGCAATACCTATTATTATGGCTTTTGTATATTCTATCTTCGGCAAATTTGATTTGAACCGCTTTTATATTGTCTTAAATTATTAGAAACTAATTTTCTTTATGAACAAGATTAAAAACACCCAAAAGTACAAACAAAATCCCCATAAATATAAGTGCGATTTTCCAGATGTTTCCCCTGAAAAATGTTATGAAAGAGGGAAATATTTTTACATAAAGCAATACGATTATTCCAAAAATCATTAAAGCCACGCCACCTATTTTTTGTTTGCTCATTTTTTAGTCTCCTTGAAAACAATTATCATCTTTGCAAATCTTTATTAAAATACATTCAACGTTTGTGGAGATATTGTACTTTCAATATTACCACACATAAAATATATCCGCAATCCCATTTTTTGTATATTTTTTTGTTGCTATATATTATTGGATGTTTAAAAGAAAACTGCATATTTTCAATATGGTTTTTAGCCATATCTTCTTCGCTAACATCTGTTGTTTTTATATTTTTTAATATGGAATCATTTAAAAATTCGATATCTAAATAAGTTTTCACTTGCGACGATGGTAAAGATATAAATTTTCCTTTTAGCAAAAATCTAGTTTCAAATATTTCAGTCGAATTATATAAATGGTAGTCTACGCTGAGGTTACTTATATCAATTCCTAGTTTTTCAAAAAAACCAATTTGTTCATTTGTTAATACGGATTTAAACTTCTCCATATTGTCTGCATTTGTTTCAAACGAAATAGAATCTTCTAAATATATCACTTCATCTGAAATATCTATAGTCCATGGATAAAAATTTAATACCATTTTGCCTCCTTTTCTATGCTAATAAAAGGGCTGTTACACCAAAATGTGAACATCCCCCTTCATTAGCATTTGTTATGTTATATTTATAATATCCAAGTGACAATAAAGTCTGCAATTGCATCAGCTACACTGTCAGGAATTCCGACTGCTGTAAGGGCACGAGCAATTCCATACCATGTCCATGTTTCCACAGTATCAAGTGCACTAATAATTTTATTACCATATTTCTTAAAAGCTTTACGAACAGTTTTTGATGGAATCACATCTACATGTTTGACAAGATATTTAACGACTTTTTTAACAGCTGACTTAATTGCACCAGCAGCACCACGAGTTGAAATCTCTTTACTAGATTCTTCTCGTGCATATTTTATGCATTCATCCATTTCTGCCTTAGAAACGCCTTCTTCCAATAAAATATCCTGTATACTTTTTCCGGATATTGCAGTCTCAGGAATACATAAAAGTTCATAACTCATGTTGTCTGTATTTGATTTTCTGTTTGCAATATAGCCAAAACTTACGCTTTCTCCTGGCTGGATATCTTGATTATAACCAAGATTGGATATGATGTAATTAGAACTATCATAATTTTCAACAGAAGCATTCCAAATGTTTTCAATAGTATTGTTCATTGAAAGTTCTAATGCCCAATCCTGTAATACAGTATTACCTGTATTGAGAATGGTTATTGTAGAAGCATACCCTTCACCCCAGTCACTCTCAACCTTTTCGCTGATTTCATAATTTGAAATCTCAATACCCGCCTCGGGTTCTCGAACTTCTTGTGCATTTACAGGTATTCCCTGAAATACAGACACCATCATTGTTGCAGCTAATATAATAACAACGCAATTCCTTGTTTTGTTTTCATAATCAGTTACCTCCTTAACAAATGATAATAAATTTTAATGACATAGATAATATAGCACATCAACATCAACTGAATATCAACTGAAAATTAAATGTCTCATTATTTTGTTTGTACAATTTATAAAACATGATATAATATATACCAAAGACTTGGAAGTGGAGGGATGAATGTGTTTAATATACTTGTTGTTGAAGATAATATCGAATTGCAAGAGCTGTTTTGTGTATCGCTGTATAATAATGGTTATAACGCATTACATGCCAAAGATGGAATTGAAGCATTAGATATTTTGGAACATCATTTTATTGACTTGATTATTTCTGATATTATGATGCCCAACATGGATGGTTTCCAATTAGTAAAGGAGCTGAAAGATATCGATAGCAAAATTCCTGTCTTAATTATATCAGCAAAGGGAGCTTCCTTTGACAAAGAGAAAGCATTTAAGTTGGGAATTGATGATTATATGGTAAAACCGATAAATGTAAATGAGATGATATGGCGTGTAGAAGCATTATTGCGTAGAAGTGATTCTACACAAGGGAAAGAAATTAGCATTGGAAATACTACCCTATGTTATGAATCTCTCCAGATAAATGATAAAAACGAAAAAATATTTTTGCCACAAAAAGAATTTTATCTTTTGTATAAATTAATTTCTTCGATAGGAAAAATATTTACTAAACAGCAGCTTTTTGATGAAATATGGGGTTTTGATTCAGAAACAGATATACATACGATAGATGTACATATTGCAAGAATCCGAGAAAGATTCAAAGATAACACTGATTTTTCCATAGTAACGATACGTGGGCTTGGATATAAGGCGGTGGCTGATGAAACAAAATAAACATAGAACACTAAAACTGGCTTTGCTTTTTTCGGTTATAATCTTTTCCATAATGACACTATCTATGCTATTGATTGGTGTTATAATAGTAATGTTATATTATACGGGACATTTAGGCGAATTAGATACTTTGTTTCTTTTAATATGGTTCATTTTTCCAAGTTTGATTACAGGAATAGTTATTGCATTTCTTGTTGCAATTAAAGGTTTACAACCTGTCCTTAAAATGTGTGATGCTATTACAAAAGTTGCAGAAGGGGATTTTTCTGTCCGATTCAAAGAAAAATATTTGATATATGAGGTCAGCCAAATGGCTGAATGCTTCAATGTTATGGTAAAAGAATTGGATAATATGAATACGGTTCATACTAATTTTATTAACAATGTATCTCATGAATTCCGAACCCCTCTATCTGCCATAGAAGGTTATGCGGCTTTGTTGGGCAATGAGCAGATAAATAAAGCAGAACGTATTCAATATGCAAATCAAATAATTGGAGTAACAGAGAAATTATCTGTTATCATAAATAATATACTTTTACTTTCCAAAATATCCGTCGAAAATATGAAGATTGAAAAAGAGTATTTTAATCTTTCAGAATCCATTCGTGAAGTATTAATCATGTTGGAAAATAAATGGAGTGTAAAAAAATTATCCATTGATTTAGAATTACAGGATTTTCTATATTTAGGAAGTAAAGAGATGATGGAAGAAGTTTGGAATAATCTGATTGGAAATGCGATAAAGTTTTCAGATTCCGGTGGACAGCTAAAGATCAAATCATTGAAAAATAAAAACACAGTAATCGTTATAATTTCTGATAATGGAATTGGAATGACAAAAGAAACACAGGAGAAAATATATGATAAATTTTTTCAAGCAGACACATCTCACTCGCAAGATGGGGCTGGACTAGGATTGTCTATTGTTAAAAGGATTATTGCTGTGCATCAGGGTAAAATACATATAGATAGTGAATTAAACAAAGGAACCACATTTACTATTGATTTACCTATGTTGAAAAAATAACTCTATAATTTCAACATAGGTAATAAATATTACTCTCTGCAAAGTTCTTCGGATTCTCCACAGCCTCTCTTGCTTTCTCTAACTGTTCATACTTCCACTCACAGACCAGATCAATGACCTCATCCATTGTATACGGGACCTTTGAACCTTGTTCTTCTGAAATGTCCACACGAACAAGCTGTCCTACATCCAGCACCAGCATAAAATCATGTCCCTGCATATAGCCAAGGATCACTTTCGCATCTTCCTCCGACAATCGTATTTCAGACTGCAGGATGTTGATCGTGATCAAAAGCTCTGACAGCTGTCTGATCTCATATACACCGCTCACCTTCCGGGTACACCTCCTTTTCTTTATCCGTGCCGACCGAAAGTTACATTTCCTTGGGCTTTCGGAAACCACTCCCAGTGTTTTCGCCAGATACGCATTTTGTGTCACAAAATGCCAGCAAAAGAATTTTTGCTGTCTGGTTAGGGGGATTGTCTTCGCATTCGCTTTGACTCCCCCCCTAAAACCCCCTTATAAATCACAGGAATCCCAGATGATATAGTTTTTGCTATCTTTTTCCGGCAATGATATAGTTTTTGCTATCACCGGAACTTGAATGATATAGTTTTTGATAGCATAATTTGGACCGCCATTTTTCGTTGCTATAGTTTTTGATAGCATTTTTTTCAAATGATATAGTTTTTGCTATCATCAATTCACGCAAAAAAATAATGATATAGAAAAGTGCTTGCAATTTCCCAAAATGCTCGTTCTTTTCTATATCATTTTTGCTTTTTGCTCGTGGAAAGTGCTGTCACACACTTCTGACGGATCCGTTTCATAAGAAGTCCTTTCTAAATCGCCGCATTTCTTGTGACTGTTTTTACGCTTCCCTTATCTCTCAGGTCGCACCCCTCATTGACTTCCATAAACTTCTCCAGAATATCCGTTTTGATCAGTACTTTTCTTCCCACCTTAAGCACCGGAAGTTTCTTCCACTCCACCAGCTTTCGCAGTGTGTTTCTGCCGATCCCTGTATAATCGGCTGCCTCCTCAATGGACAATGCAATCTTTCTTTCCATCATAGTTACCTCCCTTCGCTAATTGCATTATGCAATTTTCTTGTTGTGTCAGTATAACGTTTTCATATCGTATTGTCAAGCATTATGAAACATTAAAAATAATTATTATATTGCATATTGCAATTCCAGGTGGGGCGTGCTATAATTCACCCATACCGAAAAAGGAGGCACATCAGCATGAAAGATAAAGAACTACGCAAGCTGATCGGCAGCAGAGCAAAGCAGCGCCGTCTGGAATTAAATCTGACACAGCCTTATGTTGCAGACAAGATGGGAGTGACCGCTTCCACGATCCTGCGTTATGAGAATGGTTCGATTGACAATACCAAGAAAATGGTGCTGGAAGGTCTTTCGGAGGCACTTCATGTATCGATTGAGTGGCTCAAAGGGGAAACAGATGAATATGAAACCGATATTACGGATAAAAAAGAATTGCAGATCCGTGATGAAATGAGTGATATTCTCAAACAATTACCTCTTGACCTTGACCAAAAGGAAGATACCTTTTCCAAAGACTTACTGCTGCTTATGTTGAAGCAGTATAACCTGTTCCTGGAATCATTCCGTTTTGCCTGTAAAAAATACAAAGGCAGTTCGAATGAAGCAGATATTGCCAAGGCTATGGGATTTGAATCAACGGACGAATACAACGAGATCATGTTTCTCCGTGAGATCACCCATACCGTGAATGCCTTTAATGACATGGCAGACATCATACGGCTCTATTCCAGAAAACCGGAAGCGGCAGAACAAAGGCTTGCGACACTTCTGTCCGAGGTTACTTCCGAAGATTTTGATTCGGTATAGAATGGCAACCGGAGTTATGTTATACTAACAAAGAAGAAGCATTTCTTTCAGTTCCGATTGTCGAATATCGAAAGGAGACATACGATTATGGCAAAAGGATCTGTAAGAAAAAAAGGAAAGAAATGGTACTACCGCTTCTATGTAGAGGATGCAAGCGGCAATCCGGTTCAGAAAGAATATGCCGGAACCGAAAGCAAAAGCGAAACGGAAAAACTGCTCCGTAAGGCAATGGAGGATTACGAAAGCAAAAAATTCATTGCAAAGTCGGAAAACATTACAGTTGGAGAACTGCTTGATATGTGGGCAGAAGAGGAATTGAAAGTCGGAACACTCAGCAATGGTACAGTAGAAAATTATCTTGGCGCGATCCGTTGTATCAAAAAGCATCCGATTGCAAACCGCAAATTAAAAACTATTACCGCTGAGCATTTACAGTCATTTCTAGATCTGCTTACATTCGGTGGAAAATTTCCTGATGGAAAGACACGAAAAGGTTACAGCAAAGATTACATTCATTCCTTTTCAGCAGTATTACAGCAGGCTTTCCGGTTTGCAGTATTTCCAAAACAGTTGATCACTTTTAATCCGATGCAGTATATTAAGCTGAAAAAGCAGGCGGAGGATGTGGATCTATTTTCCGATGAGGATATCGAGGAAGGCGTTCAGCCAATCTCACATGCGGACTATGAAAGACTGATCAAATATCTCGAAGAGAAAAATCCACCTGCCATCCTTCCAATCCAGATAGCTTATTATGCAGGACTTCGTATCGGTGAGGTATGCGGATTAACCTGGCAGGATATCAACCTTGATGAACAATTCCTGACGATCAAAAGAAGTATCCGCTATGATGGTGTCAAGCACAAAAACATCATCGGACCGACCAAGCGAAAGAAAGTAAGGATTGTTGATTTTGGCG
>OIYT01001664.1_pt1 | contig 15214 bp, 10 predicted proteins | sample 1588201 | NCBI WGS metagenome assembly OIYT01 (sample SAMN03283260) | human gut metagenome | biome: human-associated habitat; material: feces | host: Homo sapiens | place: USA | collected 2013
CAGAGGAAATTACCTGTCATGATGCACCGGTAGAGGCAATCCGTAAGAAGAAAGCGTCATCCATGGTTCTTGCTTTGAACGCAGTAAAAGAAGGAAATGCGGCAGCTTGTATCTCTGCCGGGAATTCGGGTGCGCTTCTTGCGGGTGGACAGCTTCTGATCGGACGCGCGAAGGGAGTAAAGCGGACACCGCTTGCTCCACTCATCCCACATCGCTATGGATCTTCCCTGCTGATTGACTGTGGCGCAAACGTGGATGCGAAGCCGGAGAATCTGGTACAGTTTGCAAAGATGGGATCTATCTATATGAAGAATATTGAAGGTGTGGAGAATCCACGAGTCGGAATCATCAATATCGGAGCAGAGGATGAAAAAGGAAATGAACTTGTGAAAGAGACGATTCCGCTGCTTCGGGCTTGCAAAGATATTAACTTTATAGGAAGTGTGGAGTCAAGAGATATTCCGAACGGAGTGGCAGACGTCCTTGTGTGTGAAGCATTTGTCGGAAATGTGCTGTTGAAGTTCTTCGAAGGTCTTGGTAAGATGTTCATGGCAGAGATTAAGGATACATTGAAGAGCAGCCTGAAAACAAAAATCGGCGGAGCACTCATCTATAAGCCAATCAAAAAAACATTCAAGCGTTATATGGCGGATGATAAGGGTGGCGCACCATTGCTTGGCCTGAAGGGACTGGTTGTGAAGATCCATGGAAACTGCAAGAACAACGAGGTGCGTACGGCAATCATACAGTGCCGGAGCTTTGTGAAGAAGAATGTAACAGAGCAGATCATTCATACGTTTGAAGCTGACAATCAGAATAAACAGGAATAAATAGCCGGTGGATATAGCGGCTGAGAGGGGATAAACATGGAAATAGAAGCATCAATTCAGGAGCTGGAGAATGCAATTGGTTATACATTTCAGGATAAAAAGCATCTGTTAACTGCAATGACACACAAATCCTATGTAAACGAGAAAACGATCGGTCGTTATGAGTCCTATGAACGTTATGAGTTCTTAGGTGATGCGATTCTGGAATTTGTTGTCAGTAAATATCTGTTCATACATTATAAAAATATGCCGGAAGGTAAACTTTCGAAGCTCCGTTCCAGCCTGGTCTGTGAATTTACGCTGTCTAAAATTGCGAGAGAACTTCATTTTGGAGATCATGCCAGATTCAGTAAGGGGGAGAAACAGACAGGTGGGGCAAACCGTGATTCAATCCTGTGTGATCTGTTTGAGTCTGTACTTGGAGCCATTTACCTTGATGGCGGTATGAAACCTGCACAAGAGTATGTAAACCGTCTGCTCCTGCAGGATATTGAACACAAACAGCGTTTTCATGATGCCAAGTCCTCATTACAGGAATATGCACAGAAGCATAAGCTTACGCTTGAATATGAGCTTCTGTCCGAAGAAGGCCCGGATCACGACAAGAAGTTTACAGTTCGTCTCCTGCTCGGGGGAAAGGAAATGACGCAGAAGACCGCGCATTCCAAGAAAGCCGCACAGCAGTATGCAGCATTTGAGGTGATGGAGACACTGCAGAAAAAACGGGAAAAATAAAACTGGTAGAGTAGAATGGTAAGGTAAAATATGTACTTAAAAAGTATTGAGATATATGGATTCAAATCCTTTGCGAATAAAATAATTTTCAAATTTAATAACGGTATCACCGGTATTGTCGGACCGAATGGCTCCGGTAAGAGTAATGTCGGCGATGCTGTGCGCTGGGTGCTTGGTGAACAGAGTGCAAAACAGCTGCGTGGTTCGAAGATGGAGGATGTTATTTTCTCCGGTACCGAGCTTCGGAAACCGCAAGGCTCTGCATATGTAGCAATCACACTGGATAACAGTGACCATAGTCTGCCAATTGATTACAATGAGGTAACGGTTGCCAGACGTGTCTATCGTTCCGGTGAAAGCGAGTATCTGATCAATGGTGTAGTCAGCCGTCTGAAGGATGTCAATTCATTGTTTTTTGATACCGGTATCGGTAAAGAAGGATATTCAATTATTGGTCAGGGTCAGATTGAAAGGATTTTGTCCGGAAAACCGGAGGAACGCCGGGAGCTTTTTGATGAAGCGGCTGGAATTGTGAAATATAAGAAGAACAAAGCCGCTACCGAGAAGACTTTGGAAGGACAGCGTGCAGATCTTTCCCGTGTGAAGGACATTCTCGGGGAACTTGAAAAGCAGGTCGGACCTTTGAAGGAACAGTCAGAGACGGCACGGAAGTATCTGGTATTCAAGGACGAATTGAAGAAACTGGATATCAATGCATTTCTTTTGGATGTGGATGATACACAGGTGAAACTGGAATCCTACGAGGAGAAGCTCTCGATTGTGGAGACGGATGCATCCCGACTAAAAGATGAGTTTGATGCGGCAAAGGAAGAATATGAGCGTATCGAACAACAGCTCGAAGCCTACAATGAAAAGATTGATACCGAAAAAAATGAAATTCATGAGAAGAAGCTGCAGAATCAACGTTTAGAAGGTGAGATGAACGTGATTAACCAGCAGATTCTCTCGTATCAGCAGAGTGATGCAGGACTTCTCGAACAGATTGAGAAGGAGACGAAGAATCTCGAGAAACACAAGGCAGATCTGACGGGATTATATGAAGAAAAATCCCAATTAGACGAGAAACTTGATCAGGCGGATGATGTGCTCGATGAGGCAAAAAAACAGTATCAGGATCTTGAGCAGGATATTGCTTCGAAGGAACAAGCAATCGAGGATGCCAAGGCCGATATTATAGAATATTTAAACGAAGGCGGTACGTTAAAGGCAAAGGTCGGCAGATACGACACGATGCTGGAGAATATAAATCTCCGTAAGTCAGAGCTTAAGAAACGTCTGCTGGAGTATACGAGCGAGCAGGAAAAAGCAAAAAACGAGGAAACACAGCTTACCTCCGGTATCCGGGAACTCGAGCATACGTTACAGGAAAAAAACGGACGGCTTTCTGCTGTTCAAAACCTGATTGCAGATCATAGCCGGAAGCTGGAAGACAACCGGCGTGGAGTCACGGAAACGAGTAATCAGATCGTCAGCCTGAAATCAAAGAAGGAGGCACTTCGCAATCTGACAGAACGATATGAAGGATACGGAAACAGTATCCGCCGTGTCATGGAGCAGAAGGCGAAGAATCCGAAGATCGTCGGCGTTGTCGCTGATATTATACAGGTGGATAAGCGGTATGAGACGGCGATAGAGACCGCACTCGGCGGAAGTATCCAGAACATCGTGACTGAGGATGATGCAACAGCCAAGAGCATGATTGCATACCTGAAGCAAAACCGTTATGGACGTGCAACGTTTCTTCCAATCCAATCGATCGTTGATCGTTCGGGTGTAAGTAACGACGTGAAACATGAGCAGGGAGTCGTTGGTACAGCATCGGAGCTTGTCGGATATGATAAGAAGTTCCAATCGGTTATCGGCCATCTGCTTGGCAGGATTGTTGTTGTTGACCATATTGACCATGCAATGGCTCTGGCAAAGAAATATAAGCAGAGTCTGCGTATTGTAACACTCGAGGGAGAGCTGATCAATCCGGGTGGTGCACTGACGGGTGGTGCATTTAAGAATACATCAAATCTGCTTGGCCGTAAGCGGGAGCTTGAGGAAATCGACGAACAGATTGCAAAGCTTTCGATTCAGTTAGAAGACCATAAAAAACAGATTGTAATTTTGACGGAAGACCGTGAGAAGCAAAAGGAAATCCGTGATGAATTAAATACAGAGATTCAGAATATGAATATCCGTATGAACACATATACCCTGAATCTGGAACAGGTCCAGGCGAAGCTGGCTGAGGTAGAACGCGGATTTGCAGGTATTACCCGGGAGAACGGGGAGCTTGCAGCCCAGATTGATGAAATTAATGCGAATAAGCAGGAATTAAAGGATAACAATCAGAAACAGGAGGAAGCAATCCACGGACTTGAAGCGGAGATTGCAGAGCTTGAAGCAGCGGTGACAGAGGAAAAGGGACAGCTGCAGGGGGCGTCTGACTCCATTAACCGGTTGAATCTGGAGTTCAATACCGTACAACAGCAGTATGAGTTTCTGATGCAGAACATTCATCGTATTAAGACGGAGGAACAGGCAGCAAAGGAAAATCTGCAGACGCTGAATCTGAAAAGGAACAATGGCAGCGAAGAGGCTGAGACACTCACGAAGCGTACAGATAGCCTGAAACAGCAGTTTGACGAGAATATCCGGATGATTGCGATCAAGGAGAAGAAGCTCGCGGAACTTATCGAGGATAAGGATGCGATGAATGAAAGCCACAAGGAATTCTTCCACAAACGGGAAGAGTTATCTGAGCAGATCAACGGACTTGACAAATCGGCGTTCAAGATCAATGCGTCAATCGAGAAGCTGTCTGAACAGGCGGAAAACCTGAATAATTATATGTGGGAAGAATATGAACTGACCTACAACCTGGCGCTTGATTACAAGGATGCCGGTTTCGATGATATCTCGTCGCTGAAACGGGAGATATCGGCAGTAAAGAACAAGATCAAGCAGCTCGGAGATGTCAATGTCAATGCGATTGAAGATTATAAGCAGGTATCGGAACGATATGAGTTCTTAAAAGCGCAGCATGATGATATATGCAAGGCAGAGGCAAATCTTGTGAATATCATTGCAGAGCTTGACCGGGCAATGCGGGAACAGTTTGCAGAGAAATTCAAGGAGATCCGTGTGATGTTCTCGAAAGTATTTAAGGAGCTGTTTGGCGGTGGAAAGGCAGACCTTGAGCTTGTAGATGAGGAGGATCTGCTTGAGACAGGTATCAAGATTATCGCGCAGCCTCCGGGAAAGAAATTGCAGAACATGATGCAGCTTTCCGGTGGCGAGAAAAGCTTGACGGCGATTTCCCTGCTCTTTGCAATCCAGAGCTTAAAACCGTCACCGTTCTGTCTGCTCGATGAGATTGAGGCGGCACTCGATGATTCGAATGTCAAGCGGTTTGCAAAATATTTGTCCAAGCTGACGAAGGACACGCAGTTTATTGTTATTACACACCGTAAAGGTACGATGGAAGCCGCAGATATCCTGTATGGTATCACGATGCAGGAAAAGGGCGTTTCTACACTTGTATCGGTGAATATGATAGAGAACGAACTCGATGATTAAGGAGGCGTAAGATATGGGTTGGTTTACCAAGAAGAAAAAAGGGGAAACTACAGATGAGGAACCGATGATGCAGATATCTGCAGAAGCAGATGAGACAGAGGCAGATGTATTGCAGGCAAAGGAAGAAACGCCTGAGGTTCCTGCACAGACAGCGTATACTGAGGAACAAAATGAAATGCCGGAGGAAGAACCGGAAGAAGCTCCGGCTCCGCAGAAGAAGGGGTTCTTCACAAGATTAAAAGAAGGACTTACGAAGACGCGTAACAGTATCTCTGACAGCTTCAATAACCTGTTTAAGGCGAGTGAGTTAGATGATGATTTCTATGATGAACTCGAAGAGACACTCGTTATGTCTGATATGGGCTATGAGACAACCGAGCGGATCGTCGAGGATCTGAAGGCACGTGTCAAGGAAGAACATATCAAGGAAGCACAGGCATGCCGCGACCTGGTCATCAATATCATAAGAGACCAGATGCAGGTCGATGAGACGGCATATGATTTTGAAAACAAGAAAACGGTTGTACTTGTGATTGGTGTGAATGGTGTAGGAAAGACGACATCAATCGGAAAATTGGCAGCACAGTATAAGGCGAGAGGTAAGAAGGTGCTGATGGCGGCGGCGGATACATTCCGTGCAGCGGCGATCGACCAGTTAAAGACCTGGGCAAACCGTGCGGGTGTGGACATTATCGCCCAAAATGAAGGGGCAGATCCATCGGCAGTAGTCTATGATGCGGTTGCAGCGGCGAAGAGCCGGAATACGGACATTCTGTTAATTGATACAGCCGGACGTCTGCACAACAAGAAGAATCTGATGGATGAGCTTGCGAAGATGCGGCGTATCATCACACGGGAGTATCCGGAGGCAAACGTAGAATCGCTGATTGTTCTGGATGGTACAACCGGACAGAATGCATTGGAACAGGCAAGACAGTTTAGTTCTGTGACAGAAATCAATGGTATTATCATTACGAAGCTGGATGGAACCGCAAAGGGTGGTATTGCAATTGCAATTCAGTCCGAACTCAATGTTCCGGTCAAATACATCGGAATCGGTGAGCAGATCGACGATCTGCAGAAGTTTGATCCGAACAGCTATGTGAATGCATTGTTTGCAGATTTCGATATGCGTTCGGATGTAGAGATTCTTGTGGATAAGAATATCGAGAATATCCCAAAGGATGATGATTTGTTCGATATGAACTGATTATAAGTCAATGTAAGCGGATGACAGAAGAAACATACAGGAAAGAAGGATAAAAAAATGGCAGAAAAGACACAGACAGAACAGAAGCTGACACTTGAGAAATTTGAACAGGCATACGAGATTGTGAAGAAGGTGACGAAGCCGACCGGGCTGATCGAGAGTGAATTTTTTTCACAGTCTTGTGGAAATAAAGTATATTTGAAGCCGGAGAATATGCAGGTGACCGGAGCGTATAAGATTCGTGGTGCATACTATAAGATCAGCACGTTGTCCGATGCAGACCGTAAGAAAGGACTTATCACAGCATCTGCCGGAAACCATGCCCAGGGAGTTGCTTATGCTGCAAAGGCATATGGTGTAAAGGCAACGATCGTTATGCCTACATCTACTCCGCTTATCAAGGTAAACCGTACGAAGTCGTATGGTGCTGAGGTAGTGCTGTACGGAGATGTCTATGATGATGCCTGTCAGTATGCATTGAAGCTTGCGGAAGAAAAGGGATATACATTTATTCATCCGTTTGATGACCTGGATGTCGCAACCGGACAGAGTACCGTTGCAATGGAAATCTTAAAGGATCTTCCGTTTGTAGATATCATATTAGTGCCGGTTGGCGGTGGCGGACTTGCGACGGGTGTATCAACACTTGCCAAGATGCTGAACCCAAACATCAAGGTAATCGGTGTAGAACCGGCAGGAGCAGCTTGTTTAAAAGCATCTCTTGCCAACGATAAGGTAACAACTCTGCCTAAGGTTGATACGATCGCAGATGGTACTGCCGTAAAGACACCGGGAACAAAGATCTTCCCATATCTGAAGGAGAATCTGGATGATATTATTACGGTCGAGGATAGCGAATTGATCGTAGCATTTCTTGATATGTTAGAGAATCATAAAATGCTTGTAGAAAACAGTGGATTGCTTACGGTCGCTGCACTCAAGCACCTTGAACCGAAGGGACAGAAGGTTGTCAGCATCTTAAGTGGTGGTAATATGGACGTGATCACATTCTCATCTGTCGTACAGCATGGACTGATTGCAAGGAGCCGTATCTTCACCGTATCCGTATTGCTTCCGGATAAGCCGGGAGAACTGCAGCGTGTCGCAGGTGTGATCGCCGGTGAGAACGGAAATATCATCAAACTTGAGCATAACCAGTTTGTAACGATCAATCGTAATTCTGCTGTGGAACTTGTGATTACGATTGAAGCATTTGGACCGGAGCATAAGGAACAGATTCTGCGCGTACTTTCCGAGCAGGGATATCGCCCGATCGAGAAGAAACCGAAAGCGATTTTCTAACATGAGACATATATATATGGCGGTAGACCTTGGTTCTACCATGATTGACAGCTGCCTGATCGATGCGGAAGAAAAGGATGTACTTGCACAGCGGAGTACAAAGAATCCACAGCGGTTGTATGGCAGTGACGTAATAAATCGGATATTAACGGTAAAACGGGATGTGGGCTTCCTTGTGAAGATGCGCGACCAGACGGTCGCTGCTATCGTGGGAGTGCTGCAGGGGATGCTTGCAGACGCTAAAAAACAGGTAGAACATACCGAACGGGAACATGAGCTTGTGAAATTGGATGCGGTAGCAATCACAGGAAATACAACGATGATTTCGATTCTGCTCGGGTATGATATTTCTGATATGGGCGAAGCACCATTCCCGACGGTTTTGCACGAGAGTGTGGTCGTGCAGGGACGGGAACTGTTTGACAAAGAACAGATGGCGGATATTGAGGAAGAATATCCGGAGATTATAGAAGAGGATTGTAGTGTGTTTTTATCCGGCTGCAGCAGCGCATTCTTAGGCGGCGATGTGATAGCCGGCGTGATGCATATCGAGAAAAACCGCAATGAGGAAGTGCCGGAGCGGTATATGTTCCTAGATCTCGGTACGAACGGCGAGATGGTCTTAAAAGATGGCGAACGTTATTTTGCAACAAGTACTGCCTGCGGACCTGCGTTTGAGGGATGTGCAAGAAAACAGCATGCTTATGGCAATAGTCTGCTTGAGGCGATTGCACTTGGCAGAAGACTCGAGAAGATTCATGCAAACGGAACGCTGGCAGAGGAATTTCTGGACAGCGGCATTATGATTCATGGAATTAACATTAATTCAGAGATTCTGCAATCAATCATGCTTGCAAAGGCGGCAGTATATGCAGGAATCAAATGTCTGCTTAAAACAGCCGGCCTTCATGCAAGAGACATAGATAAGGTATATATTGCCGGTGGATTTGGATTTTATTTAAATGCGCGGGATGCGATTGATCTTGGCATGCTGCCACAGGACTTTATGGATAAGCTGGAAGTAGTTGGAAACACGTCACTTGCAGGTGCTATGGATCTTCTGATCCATGGTCCGATGAGCCGGGAATTTGAAGCATACCGGGAGAAGCTTCAGGTGATTGACCTGACACAGACAGAGGGCTTTCAGGACAGATTGATCGATGCGTGCAGCTTTGTCAGACTTACATAAATAAAATGGGGGATTGCCGATGGAACAACGCAGTCTGAAATTAAAAATACTGGATTCTTTCTATGATATGGTAACAACGAAGAAATCAAATCTTCCAATCTATCATGGAAATGACAGCAAGGAGTTTGTGCCTGCTTATACAGCAGAGAATAAAAAAGTCTGTAATCCATTGGTGGCAGATATCAATCTGCCGAGCACACATGATTTTGTCCGGTCATTGTCTGAAGATAAAAAGGTTGGGCTCGCCGGAATTGCAGTCTTAAAAGATGGAAAGCTCGTGGCGGAGCATTATGTACCACCATATAGTGCAAAGTACAGACATGTATCGTTTTCCATGTGTAAATCAGTAACCTCTATGGCAGTCGGACTTGCGATGGAAGAAGGTCTTTTGTCTCTCGATGAGAAGCTGGTGGATATCTTCCCGGAATACACCGGACTTTTCACGAAGAAGGCAATGAAGGAAGTCACGGTGAAGCATCTGCTTACAATGACTGCAGGCGTGAAATTCGACGAGGTGAGCTCGTATTTCGCGGAGGACTGGCGCAAGGCATTTATCGGCAGTGATGTAAGCTTTGCACCGGGGACGGATTTCACGTATAATAGCTTAAATACCTATATGCTTGCAGCAATCGTAACGAGACGGGCGGGCTGTTCTATGCTTGCCTATTTGAAGTCGCGTCTGTTTCGTCCGCTCGGTATCCATAATATTACATGGGACTGCTGCCCGAAGGGCATCGAACGCGGAGGCTGGGGCATGAAGCTTTCCCTGCAGGATATGGTAAAGTTCGGTGAGTTGTATTTAAATAATGGTGCCATTATCCGGGATGGAAAACGTATCCAGCTTATAAGCCGGGCATGGATCCGCGAATCAACACAGGCACATGTGGAATTCCAGGATACAACGCTCACGAAAGGGTATGGTTATCAGATCTGGTGCTTAAAGGATGGTGCGTGGCTGTTCAATGGCGTATTTGGGCAGAATGTCTATATTAATCAGAGAAGAAATCTGGTGATTGCCTGTACCGCAGGCGGTTATGAAGTATTCCCGGAGGGACATCTCGTTGCAAGAATCTGTGATTTCGCAGCGGACGATGAGAATTTTATCCGAAGACCGTTTGCGGCGATTGGTGACACAGTGCAAAACTATATTGCAGAAAAACGGGATCAAAGGAATGCGAAACAGTTTGATCCGGCGTATGCAGCCTATATGGAACGTGAGATAAAGCCATATACAGATAGAACCTATGATGTGGCCGATTATGCTTCGAGCATCCTGCCGAATGCGGATCAGATGTTTTACTCGCTCTATATGACAGGCATTGAACAGTTAGGTATTTCATACAAAAAGGAATACCTTGTACTGCATGTACGGGATGGAAAAAAGGTATATCATATCCGCGTCGGGTATCGATTGGCACAGCCGTATATCTATCAGATCTTAGATATCGGTGGGAAGAAGCTTCCGGTTGCTGCCGGTTGTGAGCTGGTTGATCGAACGGAGAAAGGATTTGGATTGAAGATCCGCATCATTTATCTCGAGGAGGTTGCGAACAAGGTAATCGATCTTCGGTTTGAAGATGATAAGGTCAAGATCCGGGCGGTTGGCACACCGAACCTTGTGAAGTTCATGGAGAAGCTGTTCGGGGAAGTGATGATGCAGCGCACAAAGAAGCTGGGGCGATGGAAGGATTCCGCATTTCTAAAACAAAAAATGAAGAAAGTGTTATTCCCGGAGAGTGAGGGAATCGCGAGATAAACTATGAAGATGATGACGATTGCCAGCGGAAGCAGTGGAAACTGTACGTACGTTGGCAGTGAAAATACAGGAATATTGGTCGATGTCGGTGTCAGCAAGAAGAAAATATCAGATGCGTTACGCGACGTAGACCGGACGTTTACAGACATTAACGGTATCGTGATCACGCATGAACATATTGACCATATACGTGGTCTCGGTGTAATATCAAGAGCATATGGTATTCCAATCTATGCGACGGAAGCAACGATTGAGGAAATCAAATACACGACAAGCCTCGGGACGCTTGATTATGGGTTGTTCCATAGTATCCGGCCGGACGAACCGTTTATGGTTGGCAATATTGAGGTCCGGGCGCACAGTACCTGGCATGATGCAGCGGATCCGGTCTGTTATAGTTTGCTGTGTGAGGAGAAAAAGATTGCCGTTGCGACCGATATGGGTGGTTATGATGGATATATGATACAGGCACTTAAAGATGCGGATGCGCTTTTGGTCGAGGCAAATCATGATATCCGTATGCTGCAGGTAGGGCCATATCCGTATTCAACCAAACAGCGGATCTTAAGCAGTTATGGACATTTGTGCAACGAAGCGGGCGGGAAACTGATCCGTGATGTGCTCAATGATCATATAAAAACTATTTTTCTTGGACATTTGTCAAAGGAAAATAACTTACCGGAGCTTGCCTACGCGGCAGTTGCGGCGGAGTTAGAAGGAAATCCGTTCACAGACGATGTGAGGGATTTTCATTTGCAGGTGGCAAACAGAGATACACACAGTGCGCTGCTTGATATTTAAGTATATTTTCAATACACGGAGGAAGAGTAAGATGAAGAAAACAATTATCACAGTAGTAGGAAAAGACAGAGTCGGTATTATTGCAAAGGTGTGTGTATATCTTGCCGAGAACAATATCAACATCCTTGATATTGCCCAGACAATCGTAGATGGCTATTTTAACATGATGATGGTTGTCAATGCAGAGGCTGCATCCAAGGATCATGATCAGATTGCAGAGGATCTTGCAGGTATCGGAGAGGAACTTGGTGTGCAGATTAAGGCACAGCAGGAAGAAATCTTTGACATGATGCACAGACTGTAATTGGATGGAGGAAAGCAAATGATTAGCATAAATGAAGTAATTGAAACCAATGCAATGATTTCCCGGATGAATCTGGATGTCCGTACGATTACAATGGGTATCAGCCTGCTTGACTGTGTGGGCGGTACACTTAAGGAAACCTGTGATAATATCTATAACAAGATCACAACGAAGGCAAAGGATCTGGTTTATACAGGCGAGGAAATCTCTAAGAAATATGGTATTCCAATCGTAAATAAGCGTATATCTGTTACACCAATCGCACTTGTAGGTGGCAGTGTCTGTAAGACAAGCGATGATTTCGTGGAAATCGCAAAGACGCTTGATCGTGCAGCAGATAAGGTAGGCGTTAACTTTATCGGTGGATATTCTGCTCTTGTTTCGAAGAGTATGACAAAGGCTGATGAGCTTTTGATCCGTTCTATCCCAAAGGCATTGGCAGTAACTGGAAAGGTTTGCTCTTCGGTGAATACTGGTTCCACAAAGACCGGTATCAATATGGATGCGGTAAAACTGATCGGTGAGATCGTGTTGGAGACTGCGGAACTTACCAAAGATCAGGATTCCATCGGTTGTGCAAAGTTTGTTGTGTTCTGTAATGCACCGGATGACAACCCATTTATGGCAGGTGCATTCCATGGAGTGACAGAGGCGGATTGCATCATTAACGTTGGTGTTAGTGGACCGGGTGTTGTAAAGGCAGCACTTGAGGCAGTGCGCGGTGAGAATTTCGAGGTGCTTTGCGAGACGATTAAGAAAACAGCATTTAAGATCACAAGAGTTGGACAGCTTGTAGCGAAGGAAGCATCTGCAAGACTTGGAGTGCCATTTGGTATTATCGATCTTTCTCTTGCCCCAACACCTGCAGTTGGTGATAGTGTTGGTGAGATCTTAGAGGAGATTGGCTTGGAATTTTCCGGTGCACCTGGTACGACAGCGGCACTTGCGATGCTGAATGATCAGGTGAAGAAGGGCGGCGTTATGGCATCCTCTTATGTTGGTGGACTTTCCGGTGCATTTATTCCAGTTAGTGAGGATCAGCGTATGATCGATGCGGTTGAGGCAGGTGCCCTTACGATCGAGAAGCTTGAGGCAATGACCTGTGTCTGCTCCGTCGGTCTGGATATGTTAGCTATCCCTGGCGACACAAAGGCAACGACAATCTCCGGTATTATCGCAGATGAGATGGCACTTGGTATGGTAAACCAGAAGACTACGGCTGTCCGTATCATCCCGGTAATCGGAAAGACTGTTGGTGATAAGGCAGAGTTTGGTGGACTGCTCGGCTATGCACCGATCATGCCGGTAAACCAGTATTCCTGCGATGCATTTATCAATCGTGGAGGAAGAATTCCGGCACCGATCCACAGCTTTAAGAACTAATTATAGAATAAAGGTCAGATTGAATGGAACAAAAATTAGCACTTCCGGAACGGGTTTTGATGCAGATTGAAAAGCCGGCCCGTTATATCGGAAATGAAGTAAATATGGTTCGCAAGAACTTAAGTGAGGTAGACGTCCGGATCGCCATGTGCTTTCCGGATGTTTATGAGATTGGCATGTCATATCTGGGAATTCAGATCTTGTATGACATGTTTAACCGCAGAGAGGACGTGTACTGTGAGCGTGTGTACAGCCCATGGCCGGACTTGGATGCAATCATGCGGAAAGAACACATTCCACTTTTTTCTTTGGAGACTCAGACGAATATCTCGGAGTTTGACTGGCTTGCAATTACAATCCAGTATGAGATGTGCTACACGAATATATTACAGGTGATTGACTTATCCGGTATTCCGTTACTTGCAAAAGAGCGTACGAAGGAGCATCCGATCGTGATCGGTGGCGGACCATGTACGGTGAATCCGGAGCCGATGGCGGATTTTTTCGATATCTTCTATATCGGAGAGGGCGAGACAAGCTACGATGCATTGCTTGATCTGTACAAACAGTATAAACACTCGGATATGAGCCGGGAGGATTTCTTAAGAAAGGCTTCTTCCATTCCGGGAATTTATGTACCATCCATGTATGAGGTTTCGTATCAGGAAGATGGGACGATCGAGAAGGTTGTACCGAAATATGAAGATGTGCCTGCGAAGGTAAAACGCCAGGTTGTCGTTGATTTTGAGAATGTATCATATCCGATGAAGCCGGTTGTGCCATATATCCGCGCAACTCAGGATCGCGTTTGTCTGGAAATCATGCGTGGGTGTATCCGTGGCTGCCGGTTTTGCCAGGCGGGAATGATCTACCGTCCGACGCGACAGAAGAATGTGGAGATGCTGAAAGCATATGCCCGGACGATGCTCGATAATACCGGATATGAGGAAATTTCGTTAAGCTCACTCAGTTCCAGTGATTATGAGGATCTCGATGTGCTGCTCAATTATCTGATTACATTACGTGATACGGATCATGTAAATGTGTCACTGCCATCGCTTCGTATTGATGCCTTCTCACTTGATGTCATGAGCAAGGTGCAGGATATCCGGAAATCTTCTCTGACATTTGCGTCAGAAGCCGGAACCCAGCGCCTGCGTGATGTTATTAACAAAGGAATTACAGATGAAAATCTGCTTGAAGGAAGCAGACAGGCGTTTCTTGGTGGCTGGGATAAGGTGAAGCTTTATTTTATGCTCGGCCTTCCGACTGAGACGGATGAGGATCTGTATGGTATCGCAGATCTGGCAGAGCGTATCTCAGAGGTATATTTTGACAATGTACCAAAGGAAAAACGAAATGGGCGTGTCATGATCAATGCTTCGGCATCGTATTTTGTGCCGAAGCCATTTACACCGTTTCAATGGGCGCCGATGATTCTGCCGGACGAATTTACACGCCGGGCAAGATATGTAAAGGATTCTTTCCGGGCACAGAGAAACCAGAAGAGTCTGAAGTTTTCGTATCACGATGCCGGAATCTCAATCTTAGAGGGTGTGCTTGCAAGAGGTGACCGTAGACTGGGTGCGGCAATCTTAGATGTGTATGAACAGGGTGGCATCTTCGATGCGTGGACAGAGTATTTTGATATGCAACGGTATGAAAATGCGTTTGCAAACCATCATGTCGATATCGAATTTTATACAGCGAGAAAAAGACCGGAATCTGAATCAGCATCGGCAGGCAGCCGGCGGCCGGATTGATTTTTTCGCGACGGTACAGTTCCAGCGTTTCCTGCTGGAGTTTCATTTTGTCGTCGCCGTATCTTTCCTGCAGTTCTTTAATCCGAGGCTGAACCTTTTTCATTTTGGACATGCTCTCGTAGGATTTGTTGGCTATCGGGAACATCAGAAAACGGAGCAGGGCGGCAAACAGGAGAATGGCCCAGCCCATGTTTCCGATGAAGTTGTAAAGGAAATCGAGAATATAGAAAAATGGTTTGGTCAGGAAGTAATACCAGCCGAAGTCGACGGCAAGGTCAAACTTGGGAATGTTAAACTGTTTGGTATAGTTGTCCAGCAGTTTGATTTCTTTGGCGCCGGCAAACATCTTGACC
>OIYT01001671.1_pt1 | contig 15179 bp, 11 predicted proteins | sample 1588201 | NCBI WGS metagenome assembly OIYT01 (sample SAMN03283260) | human gut metagenome | biome: human-associated habitat; material: feces | host: Homo sapiens | place: USA | collected 2013
GATGAGATACATCCTTCGCTGACTGCCAATATGGATACAGAGCATATAGCAGGTATCATATCAGAAAAAGGCGGTGATACTTCACATGCCTCGATACTTGCAAGAGCGTTAGAGATACCGGCAGTGCTCAGTGTTAAGGGTATATGCAGCAGTGTAAAGGACGGTCAGGAGATAATCGTTGATGGCGCATATGGAGAAGTATTTGTAGAGCCAAGTGCAATAACAACAAGAATATATGAAAAAAAGAAACGCCAGTACGATGAAAGTGTTGTAGAGCTTAAGAAGTATATCAATAAGCAGACTATGACAAAGGACGGCAGAAGAGTTATGTTAGCTGCTAACATAGGAAATGCGCTTGAAGCTGCCAAAGCGGTAAAAGACGGTGCAGAGGGCGTTGGACTGTTCAGGACGGAGTTCCTTTTTATGAATGGAAGTAAGCTGCCAACAGAGGAGGAGCAGTTTACAGAGTATAAGAAGGCTGCTGTCCTGCTTGATGGCAGGGAGCTTACAATAAGAACGCTTGATATAGGCGGTGATAAGGATATACCTTATATGGGACTGTCAAAGGAAACTAATCCATTCTTAGGTTACAGGGCAATAAGGTTCTGTCTTGACAGGGTGGATGTATTTACGACACAGTTAAGGGCAATACTCCGTGCAAGTGCCTACGGCAATATAAGGATAATGATTCCTATGATAACCTCTGTAACAGAGATAAATGCTGTTAAGAAGATTATTGCAGGAATATGCAAAGACCTTGACAAAAAGGATATTAAGTATGATGCGGATATTAAGGTTGGAATTATGGTGGAAACACCTGCGGCAGCTATTATGGCAGATGTTCTTGCAAAGGAGGTTGATTTCTTTAGCATTGGAACAAACGACCTGACGCAGTATACACTTGCTGTTGACAGACAGAATCCAAAGCTTGATCGTTTCTTTGATCCGCATCATCCGGCAATTCTTGCAATGATCCGTATGGTAGTAGAGAATGCGCATAAAGCGGGCATCTGGGCAGGCATCTGTGGTGAGCTTGGTGCTGATACCAGTCTGACAAAGGAGTTTCTGGCAATGGGTGTAGATGAGCTTTCAGTATCAGCAGGAAGCATTTTGCCGATTAGAAAGATCATTCTTGAGACAGATTTAAGCCAGTACGGGAAGGACATAAAATAAATAATGCTTACGGAAAAACGATATGAACTAATTTTGAAACTGCTTGATGAACAAAACAGCGTTACAGTGGCAGAGATCAAGGAAAAACTAAAGATTTCCGAATCCACAATTCGCCGCGATTTAAATGCGCTTGACAAGGCCGGAAAATTAAATAAGGTATTTGGAGGCGCAGTGGCGATTGAAGCTGGAATTACAACAGCGGAGCCATCTGTTGCACAGAAAAAAGGTGTCAACAAAGAGGAAAAACAGCTTATTGCCCGCTATGCGGCAGCGCTGATTACAAAAGATGACTTCGTCTATCTTGATGCGGGGACAACAACAGGCTGCATGATTGATTTTATCACAGAAAAAAGTGCAACGTATGTAACAAACGCGGTCAGTCATGCACAAAAGCTGGCAGCAGCAGGTTTTCGTGTTTATCTGATAGGCGGTGAATTAAAGCCAACTACAGAGGCTGTTGTAGGTAATCAGGCAATTCTTAGCCTAGAGACACTTCATTTTTCAAAGGCGTTTTTCGGTACAAATGGTGTCAGCCTAAAGGCTGGATTTAGTACGCCGGATTACGAGGAAGCAATGGTTAAAAAGACTGCTATCGGGCAGGCAAAAAAGGCCTACATACTGGCCGATTATTCGAAGTTTGGAAATATCAGTTCAGTGACATTTGAGGAATTTGCAAAGGCACAGATTATTACAGACCGTAAACCGCCAGAGGCATTTTTAAGAAGTAAGAATATTATTGTTGCTTAAAGAGGTGCGATCCCGGAAGTGTACGAGGAGCTTTGCCAAGTTTAATAGCATTTTTATACCCTTTATACCCTTGTTAAAATTGGGGATAAAGGGTATAATAATATAAAAACAAGTTCTAGGGAGGTGACATGATGAGCCAATCAGAAATTCAAGCGCGTATTATAGAATTAGATCAACAAATTGCAAAGTTGCCTTTGGGTTCCATTACAAAAAAGATAGTGAATGGGAGGGTATATTTTTATCACCGTTGGACACAGAATAAAAAACGAAAAGAAAAATATATTCCATTGACTGAGGTAGAAACATTTCGAGCACAGATTGAAAGACGTAAGGCACTAGAACAAGAACGAGATCAATTAAAAAAACAGTTGCCTAAATCGTCAGTAAAAAGTCAAAAAACAGCTGAATTGAATTTTTCTGTGAATGTCCGTATCGGCGATTCTCTGCGTGCTTTTTCAGAACCTGTTAGGAAATTACGAAAACGTGAATGCTATCAGAGAATTCATGATTTTGTTTACGGTGAGCAGCAGGATAAGGTGCTGATTTTGTGCGGATTGAGAAGAACTGGAAAAACGACAATGATTCGCCAGATTTTTGCAGAAATGGACGATGAGACATTGTCAAAATCAGCTTTTATTCAAATTACAGCAAAGGATACATTAGCTAGCGTAAATCACGATTTAAAGCTATTAGAGGAGCAGAGCTTTCGATATATCTTTATTGACGAAGTAACATTGATGGAGGATTTTATTGAGGGAGCTGCATTATTTTCTGATGTTTTTGCAGCTTGTGGCATGAAAATTGTGCTGTCTGGAACAGACTCTTTAGGATTTTTATTTACTGAGGACGAACAGCTCTATGATCGTTGTATCCTTCTGCATACAACATGGATTCCATATCGAGAATTTGAGTCAGTGTTGGGAATTCATGGAATTGATGAATATATTCGATATGGGGGAACAATGAGTCTTGGAGGTATTCATTATAATGAAACGTCTACTTTTGCAAGTGTGGAGAGCACGGACGAATATGTGGATACTGCGATTGCTAGAAATATTCAGCATTCGCTTAGATGCTATCAGTATGAAGATCATTTTCGCCATTTAAGGGATCTCTATGAGAAAAATGAGCTGACAAGCGTAATTAATCGTGTAGTAGAGGATATTAATCACCGCTTTACACTGGAAGTTCTTGCACAAGATTTTAAATCGCATGATCTTGGAATTTCAGCAAGTAATTTGCGTCGAGATCGAAAGAATCCAACCGATATCCTAGATCGTATTGACCTTCAAACAGTAACCAATAATTTAAGAAAACTGTTGGAAATTCGAAATAAGGAAGAGCGAATAGCAGAGCTTGATGACATTCATGCAAAAGAAATTAAGGAATATTTGAAGCTACTTGATCTTATAAAAGAAATTGATGTGAGACATTTACCGAGTATTGGTGAGAAATCCAGCCGAACCGTGATTGCGCAACCAGGCTTACGCTATGCGCAGGCTGATGCTTTGATTCGTAGTTTGTTGTTAGATCATACTTTTGAAGCATTATCATTAGCTGAGCGCATGGCTGTACAGGAAAGAATTTTAAATGAGATCAAAGGCCGAATGTTGGAAGATATTGTTTTGCAGGAAACGCAAATGGCAAATCCTAAAAAAGAGGTGTTTGTACTTCAATTTGCAATCGGAGAATTTGACATGGTAGTTTTTGATCCGTTAGAGGGAAATTGCCAAATTTTTGAGATTAAGCACAGCACAGAAGCGGTCAAAAGCCAGTATCGTCATTTAATTGATGAAGAAAAATGTGCATTGACAGAACATCGATACGGTCTAATTACATCGAAGACAGTTTTGTATCGCGGCGAGGATCAGACGATTGAGGGGATTCAGTATCGAAATGTTGAAAAATATTTGGTTGATGGAAGTATTGATGAAAGCAAAGACAATATCATTAAGGGTCAATATGAAAAGAGTATCGCTATTGTAAAGTCAAGAAGAAAATAAAACATGTTGAGCCTTGCAAAATCTTGTGGTTTTGCTTATGCTGTATGTAACACAATCGTTATACTATGTGTGTCGCCGGTCAAAGGCGGAGAAATGGAGATACGTATGATAATTTCTATAAGTGCCAGTGAACATTTAAGGCAAAAAAAGGAAGAAGAAAGAACGGTTATATTTTTGGATATAGATGGAGTGTTACAGCCGTGTTTAAGTCAGAAACGCTTTGACCATGATCTAAGTGAAACAAGAGAGATGGTTGCGAGAGAGACAGGAAATAGCAAATATTTACAATTAGATAAGTATGATGTAGGTGCAGTGTACTATGATTGGAGTGAAAAAGCAGTATACAATCTGAAAAAACTAATTACGAATTGTGATGCTGAAATTGTGATATCATCCGATTGGAAAAGAACAAGAACTTTAGAGGAATTAAAGCTGTTGTTTCGGCTGCATGGATTAGATGAATACATTACTGATATGACATCATATACAGACAGTTCTTTTAAAAATCAGGAGATTCGGCTGTATTTGGATGAACATCCAAAGTTACGCTCCTATGTTGTAATTGATGATGTTGACATGGAAAAAGATTTTCGTGGACATACAGTATACACAGCCCAAGAGAGTTATTTATCGGATGAATATGCGAAATATGCGGAGCGGATATTGAAATATGGAGCATGGTGGGAGGATGAATATGCAGACTTAATTAAACATAAGCAGTTAGTCGAGCATGAAATTGAGAAAGTAATATTTCTTGATATAGATGGAGTCTTAAATGATGAAGGATTGCTGTATGATGAAGGCCATATCATTAATGATCAATTTGTATTTAATTTGAGACGAATAATGGATAAGACAGGTGCGGAGATTGTTTTGACTTCCTCATGGAGATATAGTGTTAGAAAATATTTGCATGATAATGTGGAAAACCCTTCAGTAAAAATATTATTTGATTTTTTTGACAGATATAAGATAAAAATTGTAGGATGTACACTGGAATATAACATTTCAGGACCATATAGTCGTCCGTTTGAAATACGTTCATGGCTGCAAAAAAGACCTGAGGTTAAAAATTTTGTCATACTTGATGATGATAAATGGAAATGGAATTGGATGGAGCCATTTGTTGTATGTACTGAAGATATTAAAGGAAAAGGTCTACACGGGAAATTCGTTCAGAAGGCCATTGATATTATAAATGGAAAAATATCTGGTTGAACTTACGTCTATGCTCCAACGGAAAAGAGGTAGAAAATGAAAGTTTTATTAGGGACAACAAATTCATCAAAGGTCAAAAGATTTTCAGATTTGTTAAAAGGGTATGACATTGAATTTGTTACTTTGAATGATATCGAAATTACAGAAGAACCTGAGGAAAAGGGTACTTCACCAGAAGAAAACGCAATCATAAAGGCAAAGTTTTATGGACAATATTTTGACAGTGTGATTTGTAACGATATGGGATTATATTTTAAAGAATTGGATTTGGAGGATTCGCGGCAGCCAGGATTAAATATCAGAACGCCTATGAATATGAATAGACTGTCGGATGAAGAGATGATTGCCTACTATTCAAAACTGATTGCAAAGCTTGGTGGTAAAGTCACAGCATATTATTTAGATGGAATTGCAGTTTATAATCACGGTGTAATTTCTTCGTTCATGGACAATGAGGCAACTCAAAAAACAGGGGTATTCGATATGATCGATAAAGCTTCTTCAAAAAGATTTGAAGGATGGCCTCTTGCTTCTTTATCAATCAATAAAGAAACTGGCAAATATTTTGTTGATGGAATTGTTGGTGAAAGCAAAGACAATATCATTAAGGGTCAATATGAAAAGAGTATCGTAGATTTTTTGCTTAAGTCTTTACATGTTGATAGTAACGTAGGAGTATCAGGCACTTTGACAGTTAATCAGGTTGATTCTACGCAAATGGCATCAGATGAGGATGTTTTGGCAGCGTCAAGTAAACTGATGAAACGTAATAAGCATGTTTACAAGGAAGTATCAAAATGAGAGAATAGATATAGCAAGTGATAGGAGAAGATTATGAAGTTTTATAATATATTTTTTAGCCCAACCGGTGGCACAAAGAAAGTAGCAAATATTGTTGCGAAAGGGACGAAACTGGACGCTGAAGAAATCGACCTGATCAAAGAACCGGATAAACTCATGAAGGTGAACTTTGAAAAAGAGGACTTGTGTTTGGTTGCTGTTCCGTCCTACGGCGGGCGTATTCCTTCGGCTGTAACGGATATTACAGACCGTAAACCGCCAGAGGCATTTTTAAGAAGTAAAAACATCATTTTGGCTTGATTTTGGTTTGAAAATAAAAATTCCCGGCAGAGTTTTGCTGCCGGGAATTTTTGTGTATAGCCCGGGGAGGGCATTGAAATAAGTGCGATATTTCGGAATTTAAATTTAATGTTTGAAATAAATGGTTGATTAAAGTACACGTGTATGGTAGACTGTAATTATTACAAAATATAATAATGCAGAGGTGGAAAGATGTCAGTTAGCTATAAAAAATTGTGGAAATTATTAATAGATAAAGATATGTTAAAGAAAGATTTGCGTGCAATGATAGGTGTAAGCACAACAACTATGGCAAGATTGTCGAAAGGTGAAAATGTAAGCACAGAAGTGTTGGCAAAGATTTGTTCCGCTTTAAAATGTGATATTGGAGATATAATGGAATTTATTCCAGATGAAGAAGAGGATAAGGGGGAAGTATAAAATGGATCATTCATATCCCTATAATGCGTCTCTGACAAGAGAAGCATTTCTCTTTTATGAAATGCGCTGCACAGCAAGATTAATGTCAGAAGGATTAGATGATAAAGCAGTTGTGAAGAAAATTGTGGAAGAGAATCTTTTTCAGTATCCTACAGAGAAAATGATTGGTCGAATGGCAAAAGGATGCGTAAAAAGGCTTCATACGCTTGAAGATAAAGATTTAGTTCGAGCAATTGCAACGCAGCCAGCTGACGTATCTAAACAAATTTGTTTATATGCTATGATGAAGCAGAGTCGGTTGATCTGGGAGTTTATGGTGACTGTTATTGGTGAAAAATATCGATCACGAGATATTACATTTGGCAAGATTGATTTGAATGTATTTTTTTTGCGTTTACAGGAACAAAGTGATACTGTAGCTTCTTGGAGTGATGCTACAATAACGAAACTAAAGCAAATTATTGTAAAAGTGCTTGTTGAGACTGAATATCTCAATAGCACAAAAGCAAAATATTTGAATCCAGTGTGGCTGTATCCTGTTTTAGAAAATGCCATTAAAAATAATGGTGATACAGTAGTACTGCCAGCATTTAATTGTTTTTCGTAGGAGGACAGCTATATGAGTGATATAAAAGAACGTTTGGATAAGGTTCGGACATTGATTCAGGAACCAGAGTTTCTGGAAGGCAAGGGACTTAGCAATGAAGTTAATATTAGGATTTTTTGCTATGAGCCAGAGGATGAAATGATAGTTCGCCATTTTATAAGTCAATTGGAAACAGATCAATCTTTAAATTGCCATTTGAAGGTGTGTGATTTATATAAGACATTTTTAGAAATTTGCGATGATATGGATATTACAGATGCAATCCCAGATATGGAAGAAGCAGATGGAAGAGCATATCTTCTGGAACAGTTAAATTGTGCAATTGGCAATGGAGAATTTATTGATAAAATCCAGTATGAGCCACATAAATTAGGCGACGTGCTGATGCTGACAGGTGTGGGGGCAGCTTTTCCATTTTTGCGTGTTCACACATTATTAGAAGCGATGCAGCCATATTTTTCAGAAATTCCGATTCTGGTTTTATATCCGGGAGAATTTGATGGCCGCCATTTAAAGCTGTTTAATAGACTTCAGCCAAATGATTATTATAGAGCATTCAGTGTGCTTGAATAAAAAATGTGAAGTAGAAAAAGTTTATAATACGGGAGAGGATAGATACATGTTAATTCGTGATATGTTTGCGGATGATATAAACCGCAAAATTAATGGTGTTATTAAAGTAGATCAGGCTGCAGATGATGTTATTGAGCAGGAATTAAATGAGTATGTTATTACCAGAGAACTGAAAAAACATTTTATTACGTTTTTTAATTATTATGGAGATGCATTTGATCAGCCAACTGCCGATATGGGTGTTTGGATTTCTGGTTTCTTTGGAAGCGGTAAATCTCATTTCTTAAAAATGCTTTCCTATTTGCTGCAAAACAAAGAAGTAAAAGGAATGCGCAGCGTAGAGCGTTTTCGTAAAAAATTCGAGGATGATCCAGCCACCTTTATGTTGATTGATCGCGCTACAAAAGGTCCAACGGAGACAATTCTATTCAATATTGATATTGAAGGATTCAGTAATAAAGATAAGACTGCGGTTCTTCGTGTGTTTGCAAAGATGTTTTACAATCATCTGGGATTTTATGGAGAAAATTTGAAAGTTGCCATGATGGAGCGTTATATTGATCAGCAGGGAAAGATGGCAGAGTTTTGTAGAGTTTTCGAAGAAAAGAAAGGCAAACCGTGGGCAGAAATGCGCCGTGCATTTGCATTTAATGGTAAATTTATTGTACCAACATTGATGGAAGTATTGGATATGAGCGAAGAGGATGCACGAAGTTGGTTCAATGATAAGACAGCAACTGAAATTTCAATTGCGCAGCTTGTGGAAGATATGAAAGCATATGTAAGTACAAAGCCTGATAATTTCCGTCTATTATTTATGATTGATGAAGTAGGTCAGTATGTTGGAACAGATACAGATATGCTGTTGAACCTTCAGTCATTGACAGAAAAAATTGGCAGTGAATGTGAAGGTAAAATTTGGGTGATTTGTACAGGACAGGAAGCAATTGATGAAATTATTAAGGTTCGTGCAGACGAATTTTCTCGTATTCAAGCTCGTTTTAAGACTAGACTTAGTTTATCATCATCGTCTGTAGATGAAGTCATTCAGAAGCGTATTTTGAAAAAGAAAACAGAGGCACAAGATGTTCTTGAAGATGTATATGAGCAAAATGATTCAGTTCTTCGTAATCTATTTAGTTTTAATGGATCTATTTTGGATATTAAAGGATATTCTGGTCCTGTGGAATTTACAGAAAATTTTCCATTTGTGCCATACCAGTTTATAGTTATGCAGAAGGTATTTGCAGAGATTCGTAAACATGGTAATTCTGGTAAGCATTTATCTGGCGGTGAACGCTCAATGCTGTCTGGTTTTCAGGAAGCAACGCAGAAAATTCAGGAGAAAGATGAGCATGCATTAGTTCCATTCTTTCGCTTTTACGATACCGTGCACACATTTTTGGACGGTTCTATTCGGCGTGTAATTGAACGTTGTCAAAAGGCAGCAGATAACGGTGATGGTATTGAACAGCAGGATGTGGACGTACTGAAATTGTTATATTTGATTCGCTATATTGATGATATTCCAGCTAATTTGGATAATATTGTAATTTTAATGGCAGATGATATCCGCATTGATAAAATCATTATGCGCGAGGTTGTTCGTGGCTGTCTTGACCGACTGATGAGCCAGAACTATATAGGCAGAACTGGCGATACGTATAAGTTTTTAACAGATGAAGAGCAAGATATTCAGCGTGAGATTCGAGATACGAATGTAGATACAGCCTCTATTGTAGAACGTATTGCACAGATGATCTATGGTGATATTTTTACAACAAAGAAATTTCGCTATGATAAATATGATTTTGCCTTTGATCAGATGGTAGATGGAATAACACTAGGAATGGCGACTGGTGGTATGCGTCTGCGCTTTTTGACAGTAGCAACAGATACAGTAGAAAAATCAGAGTTTAGGCTTATGACTGAATCAAAAGGTAATGAGGCAATTGTTGTTTTGGCAGATACTCCATATTATGAGTCATTAGAGTCTGCTATGAAGATCAGAAAATATGTAAAGCAGCGCAATGTAAGTCAGCTTCCAAAGAGTGTACAAAAAATTATAAGTGATCAGCAGGATGAAGCTGGAAAATACGAACAAAGTGCTATGACGAATTTACAGGCAGCAATTGAGGCAGCACAGTTCTATGTAGATGGTGAACATCTTGAGCTGAAAGCAGGGAATGCAAAAAGCAAAATTGATCAGTCTCTTGCTTATCTTGTAGCTCACGTATACAGTAAGCTTGATTTAATTACAGAAAATGCTGGCAGCGATGCCGATATTATAGCTATCCTGAATGGTACAGTAACCTCACTTCCTGGTATGGAACCAAATAGAGATGCCGCATCTGCAATGGAAGAATATTTGGAAATGCAGGATATTAAAAAGCTTCCAACGTCTATGGCGGATGTTCAGAGCAGATATAGTGCAATTCCGTATGGCTGGAGAGAGATTGATATTGCGGCTGTCACAGCACAGTTGATTTTCTCTCAGAAAGTGACAATTAAGTATGCAGGCAATACTATACAGCCTGATGATCCAAAGCTTCCAGATATGCTTCGTAAAAAAAGTGAGATTGGCAAAACTTCTATCAGTAAGCGTAAAAATATTTCTGCTGCTATGATGCGTGATGCAAAAGCAATGCTTAGAGAATATTTTGACAGTATGAGTGTACCAGATGATGAAGATAGTCTTGTTCGTTTTGTAACGGAGAAATTTACTGAACAGCGCAATCATTACGTATCAATGAATGAACGTTATGAAGGTCATAAATATCCAGATCAGGTACTGGTACAGGAAGCGATTCATTTGATGGATGATGTCCTTTCGCAGAAAAAGGATAACACGGCCCTGCTTGATAGATTGTTGAAAAAAGAGGATGATTTGTTTGATAACAAAGAAGCAATGAGCAAAGGCATTGAAAACTTTTTCAAAACGCAGGTGATTGTATTTGATCAGGCAGTGAAGTTTGAACGGATGCTGCATGACGATCTTGAGCGCATTGCGGAAAACGAAGAAGCATACAAAGCATTGAATACCATTCGCATGATTACAACGGTTCAGCAAGGCAGCAAATTTAATTATAAGCGTATTCGAGAATTAAACCCACTGATGGATATAGTTCAAGCTGCTCATGATAAAATGTTAGAAGATAAGAGAGCAGAGGTATTAGAAACTGTTCGACAGTGTATGGAGGCTACTCATACAGCAGCAAATGGTGACGTTAAAGCCGACTATTTGATTGAAAAGTCGGATAGATATTTCAGTCAGTGCAAAGAAAAGATAGCGCAGTTAAAAAGCCTTGCCCTTTTAGACGCAATGTTTTTACCAATGTGCCAGTATAAAGATGATACCGTAAGCAATATTGAAGCTGTGCTTGCACCAGAAATGCCAAAGACACCATCCTCGATATTAAAGGAAGGAAACGAAGTACAATTTGCAAAGAAAAAAGTAGTTCGTACTTTTAATCGGCAGGTAGTATTTCAGGCAAAGACATTGCAGAACGAGGAAGATATTGATGAGTATGTGGAAAAAATCCGTTCTCAGCTGAAGCAATTACTGAAAAATTGTGATGAGATTCGGTTAAACTAAGAGTATAATGGAATCCAGATAATTGTGGAGGTTTTTATATGTGGATTAAGGAAATCACGATTTCAAATTATAAAGCAATTCGTGAAATGAATATTTCATTTCGCCCAGGTGTCAATTTGCTGATAGGAGATAATGGAGTAGGAAAGACTTCTATACTGGAGGCAATTACAGTAGCATTTGGTGATTTTATTAATGGAATGTCAGGTGTTGCAAAAAAAGGAATCTTGTCAAGTGATGTTAGAATAGATACAAAAATGATTTCAGATGCTTCGCAGGGAATTGTTCATTATACGCCGATTACAATTCGAACTGTATTTAATACAGAGGAAGGAGAGAAAATCGGAGAAGTTACGAAGCGAGATGAGACAGGAAAGTCAAAAACAAGATTTGGCGGAAAAGAAGTTTCGGACTATGCAAATGAAAAAGCAAACAATTTGGACGAAGAACTTCCATTGCTTTGCTATTACAGTACAGCCAGACTTGCACCGCCCAAAAGAGAAGATTTTGGAACAGTAAGCAAAAATAAATTAAATGACAGAAGATGTGGATATATCGGATGTATGGAAAACAATCTGGATATCAAAGCATTGAAGGCATGGTGCCTTAAGATGGAAATGGCGGCTTTTCAGTTGCAGAAGGAGATTGCAGAGTATCAGGCATTCAAAGAAATCGTAGCAAATTTTATGTATCGGATGAACGATCTGGAAGAAAAGCCACAGATTGCATATTCGAGAGCATTTGAAGATATTGCATATACAGAAAATGGAGAAACGATACCGATCAACTATTTGAGTGCTGGCTATCAATCACTTTTGTGGATGGTTATGGATATGGCATTTAGGATGGCAATTTTGAATCCTGGAAAGAAATCACTGAATCAGTGCGGAGGAATTGTGCTGATTGATGAGATTGATATGCACTTACATCCGAAGTGGCAGTGGAAAATCATTGAAGCATTACAGGCAAGTTTTCCAAATGTTCAATTTATCCTCGCAACGCATTCACCTATTATTATTTCATCCAGTAAGGATGCAATGCTGCTGCAGATAGAACGAGATCAGACGATATCGGAATTGGAAGATGCTGCTCAAAAGAAGAAAATAGTTGAAGTAGGATTTACGGGAAATTTTGGAAACTAAATTGAAAAATGGAGGTGTTAATGGATATTCAAGAAGATGGAAAAATAACAAATAATTCCAAGGAAGAAAAAGCGGAATCAACAAAATCAACGATACATAGTGATAGCCTTAATCAAAAAATAATGGATTCACCTGCTTGGAAGGATATGGAATCGATACACATACGTGTAAAAGATATTGTGAAGCCAATTTATTCAGCATTGTCAATACCGGGCATAATTAACGAGAGTTTGGCATTGTTTGGTAAGCCATCTAAGCAGCTTATGGATGAAATGCAGAAGTTAAGAGATGGCATAAAGGAAGCGTATACAATTCCTAAGATTATTGATTATAGTGAATGGTTTGAGCCTCTTCGCAAAATGACGGCACAATTGTCTGAAATAATTAAGAATATTAAAATTCCATCCATTTCAGAAGAAAGAAAACAGGAACTACTTGAGATTCATATGTTATGGGGGATGTATGGATGGACCATAAATCCGTGTGTGGAATTTAAAACTTTATTTAATAGTGCACCATCTGACAAAAAAGATGCCGATATCATTGCGTTGAAAGCATGTTCTAAAAAAGAAATGGAGAAGTTATTTGGTATTATAATGAGGACAAAACGAGTAAAGAAAACAGATTTTGAAGAGGCAGTGTTTGATTATAAACACAGACAATACAAATCATGTGCACTTGTTTTGTTTTCGCTGGTAGATGCAACATTGATTCGGCTGCAAAAAAAATCAGATTTAAATGGGAAGGGACGTAAAGTTGGATTGAAAGCCGTAAAAAAAGTACAAAGACGAATCGAAAAAGATGTAAATAAGGAATTATTTTTTACGGTAATGTTTTGTACAAACATATCTGCTTGTTTAGAGAAAATGTTTGAAAGTGGAAATGATTTTAAGCAGCAACCAGAAGTTATAAATAGAAAATTTCTTGATCATGGAATGCTTACGAGGAGGGTTTCAAGGAAAGACTGTATTCAACTATTTTTGCTGTACTATAATATGCTTGAGCTATTAGATAAAATTTATTAAACGGAGTGATTGTTGTGAATAAGAATGCAATAAAAAAATTTGCCGTCTGGGCAAGAACTGAGTTGATTGCCCGTGTCTCACTAAAAGGTGCAGAATACGGCATTACAGAAGATAAAATGGAAGATGCCAACGCAGATAGCGTTAATGGCAAAGTCTTGAGTAACAATGAGAAGAAACAGCGAATGGCGCTTATTGATCGTATCAAGGAAAAAGGTTATAAGCAGGTCATGGAGGAGGTTGCCTATACATGGTTTAACCGTTTTTCTGCGCTGCGTTTTATGGAAGTTAATGGATACCTTCCATCTCGTGTACGCGTATTTACAGATGAAGAAAATAATTTTAAGCCACAGATTATAACAGAGGCAATTCATCTGGAGTTAGATGGAATTGATAAGGAACAGGTTCTTGAACTAAAAGATGCAGAGAAGACTGAAGAACTGTATAAATATTTATTGATTGTACAGTGCAATGCATTGAGTAAAATTCTGCCGGGTATGTTCCAGAAGATTGCAGATTATACGGAACTTCTGTTACCAGATAATTTGCTGAGAGATGGAAGTGTCATTCAGCAGATGATAGAGCTAATACCGGAAGAGGATTGGAAAGATGCTGTTCAGATTATCGGTTGGCTTTACCAGTATTATAATAGTGAGAAAAAGGATGATGTTTTCGCAGCACTTAAAAAGAATGTAAAAATCATAAAGGAAAATATTCCTGCTGCAACACAGTTATTTACTCCAGATTGGATTGTTCGCTATATGGTAGAGAACAGTCTTGGTCGTTTATGGTTAGAAGGTCATCCAGATGCAAAAGATCAGTTGTTGCCTACAGAAACAGAGCAGGCTGACTATGCAAACGGAAACCGAGATCCAGAGGATACAAAGTGGCATTATTATCTGGAAGAAGCCAAGCAAGAGCCAGAAGTGCAATCTCAGCTGATGGAAATTCGCAAGGAATATGCAATGCTGACTCCAGAGCAGATTAAGGTTATTGATCCATGCTGTGGTTCTGGTCATATTCTTGCTTATATGTTTGATGTGCTGATGCAGATTTATGAGAACTATGGATATACGACAAGAGAAGCAGTAGCTAGCGTTGTAGTGAATAATCTCTATGGTCTTGATATTGATGACCGTGCGACACAGTTAGCTTATTTTGCGGTGATGATGAAGGCAGTTCAGTACGACAAACGCTTTTTTAAACGAAAAGATGAGAATGGGGAATTGAACATTCCACAACCACATGTACATGCTATTGTAGAAAGTGGGAATATCGATAAAGAAGGAATAAAACATAAAAATTATGATGAACATGCGCTTGAATATTTCTGCAATGGTGATGCCAAACTGAAAGAAGCAATGGATACTATTATCAGCGAATTGCACGATGCAAAAGAATATGGTTCTATTCTGACAATAACACCACAGGATTGGGGTGCCTTGTATGATAGATTTGCAGAGATAAAAGAAAATATTTATATGTTGCAGAAGGAAGTATTGGAAGGATTGTTACCATTAGTTCAGGTGGCAGAGGCATTGGCACAGAAGTATGATGTGGTTGTGACAAATCCACCGTATA
>OIYT01001674.1_pt1 | contig 15173 bp, 10 predicted proteins | sample 1588201 | NCBI WGS metagenome assembly OIYT01 (sample SAMN03283260) | human gut metagenome | biome: human-associated habitat; material: feces | host: Homo sapiens | place: USA | collected 2013
TGCAAGTGCCTCAAGTGTTCCGACGCTCACCACAGGTTTGCCCGTTGCGTGTGCAAGAGCTTTGACAGTTGCAACACCTATACGAAGTCCTGTAAACGAACCCGGTCCGATAGCCGCCGCAAATATGTCAATATTCTGAACGGTCAATTCAAGCTCCGACAAAATCTGTTCTATCATTGTCATAATCTTCTGCGAATGAGTTTTTTTATGATTTAAAATATACTCACCAAGCAAAAGCTCATCTTCCATAACCGCAACAGTAGCGACATTGGACGAGGTATCTATTGCAAGAACTCTCATTTTTCTGCCTCCGTTTTTTGAATTTCGATTTTTCTGTAATTATCGTGACGGCTGTAATCCTTTGATATAGTAACGTCATATCTTTTTTCGGGAAGTATGTCGTCAATAAGCTGTGGCCATTCGATAACGCTTACGCCGTCACCGTAAACATATTCTTCATAACCGATTTCATACATTTCATCACTGTCTGCTATGCGGTACACATCAAAATGATACAAAGGAAGTCTGCCGCTTGCCCTGGGCGTTGAACGGGGAGATACGCACCAGACGATGCACGCCCTTCTCAGATTTCAGATATCCATACGCGTGCAGTCCATTCACCTGAAATGTCACGGATTTGATTCCCGCTTCTTCGCCTTCCAGATAATCAAGAATCTCTACAGAAAATCCTTTCTTCTCCGCGAACCGCGTATACATTCGATATAACATCTGTGTCCAGTCACACGCTTCGGTGCCACCCACGCCTGCATGGATGGTCACGATCGCATTGTTCGCATCGTATTCTTCCGAAAGCAATGTGTCAATGCGGAACTCCTCGAATTTCTCTTCAAATGATGCGAGTTCATTTCCAATCTCTTCGACAAGGCCGGCATCATTTTCTTCTTCTGCCATCTCAATCAGAGTCCCGATATCTTCATACTGGGTTGAAAGAGCTTCGAATTCCTCGATCGTATCTTTCAAATTCTTTAATTCCTTCATCACCTGCTGACTATGTTCCACATCATCCCAGAACCCAGGCTGTTCAAGCATCGGTTCTAACTGGCGGATGCGAAGTTGCTTGCCAGCGATGTCAAAGTGAATCCCTCACTTCCGCAAGTGGAGTTTTGTATTCGTTTAAAGTATAGCGAAACTGATCTAACTCTATCACTTCCGTCACCACCTCTCATAATTTAACTCTCTTCCACGATATATAGCATATACAGTTCTACGCAGACACGCTCCCGCTCAGTTCAGCACGTAGTGGTACTAAATTCGCGATAAGAATCAATCGCTCATTAAGTACCAACGTGCTTCAATGGTCTGCTTAAGAACATGTAATGCTATATATCGTAATATACATTTTCTTTAAATAATTATGATTCAGACATTCCTTATCCTTACAGGTTTCGGCCGCAGCACATCTTGTATTTCTTGCCGCTGCCACAAGGACATGGATCGTTACGTCCGATCTTTGCGCCCTCACGGCGGACCGGTCCTTTCTTTACCGAATCATCCTTGTTCGTTCCGGTTACCTTGGCAACCTCTTCACGTTCTACCTTCTGCTCGATCTTCACGTGGAGCAGCATGCGGACCGTCTCCTCGCAGATGGATGCGATCATCTCATTGAACATATCGAAACCGGCAAATTTGTATTCCACTACCGGATCCTTGCTGCCGTATGCCTGGAGGGTAATTCCCTGTCGCAGCTGTGTCATATCATCTAAGTGTGCCATCCACTTTTTGTCGATGACCTTCAGAAGTACCACACGTTCAATCTCGCGGAAATGCTCCGGCTCCGGGAACTCTGCTTCCTTGGCTTCGTATACCTTAGCCGCCTCTTCCTTGATTCTCTGCTTGAATTTATCCAGCTTACCGGACTTCTTCTCTTCCTCTGTCAGTTCGATCGGTTCCATCGGAATGATCGGAATCAGAAGCTGGTTCAACTCGCCAATCTGCCACTCACTTGGTGCAAGATCTGCCGAACAGGTCTTATCAATATAACTCTCAACCGTATCCTGAATAAACTTGAAGATGACATCACGCATATTCTCGCCATCGAGTACACGGCGACGCTCTGCGTAGATAACTTCACGCTGATCGTTGTTGACCTGATCGTATTCCATCAGGTTCTTACGGATTGCAAAGTTGTTGCTCTCAATCTTCTTCTGCGCTTTCTCTACGAACTTTGAGATCGTCTTATGCTGGATTTCTTCCCCTTCCGGAATCTTCAACGCATCATAAACTGCCTTTACCTTCTCGGAACCGAACAGACGCATCAGATCGTCGTCCAGAGACAGATAGAACTTGGATTCACCCGGATCGCCCTGACGTCCGGCACGCCCACGCAGCTGATTATCGATTCGACGGGACTCGTGACGCTCGGTACCGATGATCTTCAGGCCGCCAAGTGCTGCCACGCCTTCGCCAAGCTTGATATCCGTACCACGTCCAGCCATGTTCGTCGCGATCGTAACCGCGCCCATCTGACCGGCATCTGCAACGATTTCAGCCTCTAACTCATGGAACTTTGCATTCAATACCTTGTGCTGGATTCCACGTTTTGTAAGCATGCGGCTCAGTTCCTCAGAAGCATCAATCGTGATCGTACCAACCAGCACCGGTTGTCCCTTGGCATGTGCATCTACAACTGCCTGCACGATAGCATCCAGCTTCTCCTTCTTCGTCTTGAAGATAGAATCCGGATGATCGATTCGCTGTATCGGAAGATTGGTCGGAACAACAACGACATCCATGCCGTAGATCTCACGGAACTCTTCTTCTTCGGTAAGTGCGGTACCAGTCATACCTGCCTTCTTCTTATATTTGTTGAAAAAGTTCTGGAAGGTAATTGTCGCCAATGTACGGCTCTCACGTTTTACCTTTACATTTTCTTTCGCCTCGATTGCCTGATGCAGACCATCCGAGAATCGGCGTCCCGGCATGATACGTCCGGTAAATTCATCAACGATCAGAACTTCATCATCTTTTACTACATAATCCTTATCCCGGAACATGAGGGCATGTGCACGCAGTGCCATGATCATGTTGTGCTGAATATCAATATTATCTGCATCCGAGAAGTTGTCGATATGGAAGAACTGCTCGACTTCCTTGACACCCTGTGCCGTCAGCACAACCTGCTTATCCTTCTCATCTACTAAGTAATCGCCATCTTCCTCAATCTCTGTACCCATGATGGCATCAAGCTTGCTGATCTCCATAGATGCGGTACCACGCTTCATACGGCGCGCGAGATAATCACACATCTTATACAGATCGGTAGACTTTCCGCTCTGCCCGGAAATGATCAGCGGTGTACGTGCCTCATCGATCAGCACGGAATCGACCTCGTCGACGATCGCATAATGCAGATCCCGCTGTACGAGCTGTTCCTTGTAAATAACCATGTTGTCACGCAGATAATCAAAACCAAGCTCGTTGTTCGTCACATATGTAATGTCGCAGTTATAGGCTGCGCGTCTTTCATCATTCTTATCGCTGTTCAAGATTACGCCTACGGTCAGTCCGAGGAATTCGTGTACCTGTCCCATCCACTCCGCATCACGCTTCGCCAGATAGTCGTTGACCGTTACGATATGAACACCCTTCCCTTCGAGTGCATTCAGATATGCAGGAAGTGTAGAAACCAATGTCTTACCTTCACCGGTACGCATCTCCGGGATACGTCCCTGATGCAGCAGGATACCACCGATCAGCTGCACACGGTAATGCTTCATATGAAGAACACGGTCAGCGGCTTCACGGACAACCGCAAATGCTTCCGGAAGCAGATCGTCGAGCGTCTCACCCTTCTCAAGACGTGCCTTAAATTCCGGCGTCTTCGCTTTCAGCTCCTCATCACTTAATGCCTGCATGGATTCATCCAACGCTTCAATCTTATCTACAATCGGATATATCTTCTTTAACTCTTTATCACTGTGTGTTCCAAATATTTTCTCTATTACGCTCATTTCTTACCTCCCTGAGCATTATTTCTATCTAATACCACAAGCTATAATATAGCATTAAATGGTAGGTAACGCAAGAAATTTGTGCAAGTACGATTCCGCATGATAACGCATCGTGCCAGACATCCCGGAGATAAATCCCCGGGATGTCTGATTATTATAACTGTGCCAACGCCTTGCGGTCGATCTTGCCATTTGCATTATGTGGCATCTGCTCGAGATATACCATCCGGTTTGGCAGCATATACTGCGGAATCCGCTCGGAAAGCTTCGCAAGCATCGCCTTCTTATCCATCTGTGTTCCATCGTAGTACAGAATGATCTTCTTTCGTTCCATGTTGTAGGTACATGCACAGTCACGCACCTCCTCGATCTGGTACGCAGCTGTCTCGATCTCACCAAGTTCAATACGGTATCCCATATGTTTGATCTGAAAATCTTTCCGCGATACATAGATCAGATCATCATTTTCATCATAATATACCAGATCTCCGGTGTGATAGATACGATCCGGGTAGCGGTCATGTGTCGGATTCTGGGTAAATGATGCCGCTGTCTTCTCTGGGTTATGATAATAGCCAAGTGCCACGCAGCAGCCCCTCATACAGAGCTCGCCGGTCTCCCCCTTCGCGACTTCCTTTCCATTCTCATCAAGCACAAGTGCCTGTGTATTCATAAGTGCCTTACCGATCGGAAGCGGCTGCCCCTCCGGTTCCTTACCTGTGCGGACATACCCGGTGCAGACGAAGGTTTCAGTCGGTCCGTACAGATTCGCATAGACAACATCCGGCAGGTTCTCCGCCCAGTAATCAAGCTGTTTGCGCGGAAGCACCTCGCCCGCAAACATCGCATGCTTCAGATACTCCGGCTTTACCACATCGAATGTCCGGAGCGTCGCAACGATTCCCATTGCAGAAGGCACCCAGAGGAAGGTCGAAATCTTCTTCTCGTTCATATACTCGATCAGCTTGACCGGAAATGCAAATAACTTCTGCGGGATGATCACCATCTTCGCGCAGAAATAAAGCGCCCCATAGACATCATGCATCGATACGTCAAAATAAAGCGGTGCCTGATTGCCGAATACATCCTTCGAATCATAAGAAAACTCCCTGTCGAGCCAGTCTAAGTAATTCACGATCACCTGCTGTCCGACCAGCACGCCCTTCGGCACACCTGTTGAACCGCTCGTAAAAAGCACATACAACGGATCCATGATTGTAAGATCCTCCCACGCGCAGACAGAATCTGCCTGTGCATCACTTACCTTCTGTGTATCCTCAAGTACAAGCACTTTTGCACCTGCAGCAAAGCTCTCCGCCTGCTCCTTATGCGCCAGATCGGTGAGTACAACCTTCGGCTGCAGCACACCCATGATCGTAGAGATTCGTTCTACCGGCATCTGACTATCGAGCGGGCAATAGAAATTCCCGCTGTAAAGCACCCCGAAGAAGCATGCAATACTATCAATGTTCTTATCCATAAAGACCGCGACCGGATCCCGCATGGACTGCATTTCCTGCGCCAGCATATATCCAGCCTTTCTGGCAAGTCCGCGGATCTGTGCATAGGTATAAACCTTTTCGCCATCTTCAAACGCTTCTTTATCCGGATGGGACTTTACATTCCGCTCCAGATATTCCAATACACACTGTATCATTGTTTTCTCCTTTTGCTTTACTACTTTCTGTGCTTCTCGATGACTGCCATGATCGCATCAACCGAATCAAAATTCTCCGGCACGACATCACTAACCGGAATATCCACGCCCATCTCATAAGAAATCTCAGAGATCAGGCTTAAGATTGCGAATGAATCCAGCACGCCATCTGTTACCAGATTACTTCTGCCTTCAAACTCTTCTCCCGGTACTAACTCCTCTAAAATCTCAATTAACTTCTCCATTGTTTGTATCCTCCATTCATTTTTATTTTAATTCCTTCTGCAAAACCATCTTGCCGAACAGCTTCGAGAATGCTCTGGCACTGTCGCCGTTCATATGTCCATCATAATCGACATACATCGATGCATCATGGGAATATGCAGAATAATACTCCATATTGAAGTTATAATACGGCACACCCTGTGCTTTGAAGTAATCGCTAAAATAGGTGTCTGCCGCTTCAAAGCTATCCCAGTTTTCCGACAAAGTAACCGCCGGAATCGGCATGGTTGCCGCAATAAATGTCACGTTATTCTCCTTGCAGAGTGCGATCAGCTTATCCATGTACTCCATGTTCTCCTGATAGACCGCTTCTGCCGAGAATTGCTCCGGTGTGTAAGACGGGAACTTCGATACATCAACCGGATATTTCTCGATAAATCCATTTTCATGATATTCCTGTACTTTTCCCTTGAAATACGACACGTCGTAATCGCCGGTCGTCTTCCTGCGAACTGTATCCTTCATATGTGAAATCTCATATTGAAGCGAATACTCATACGACGGGAACAATGCCGTCCGGAAATCGCACTCCGGCATTGCGCCCATGAAATACGACAGTTTCGCAAAAGAGATTGGAAACTCATGGTAAAACAGCAGGTAATTGTTGCCTTCTTCCTTCTTCGTCGTGATATAGCCAGGATCGAGTTCGAACACAAGCACCTTTGGACTTTGCTTCTCTAAAATCAGCTTCATCATATAATAGCTGTCCATCGGATATTCGCCACCCACACACAGATTATGTCCGGTAAGCCCGGTTCCCTCGAGCATGCTGTCCGGATCCAAATCCATCTTGCCGTTTGACGTGCCCATGATAATGACATCCCGCTGCTCGCTCGTCACGGTGTGGATATCATTTCGCATAAATGTGCAAGGGTACAGAATATAATCAAGTCCGGTCAAAATCGCAAAGGTCAGGATCACACATACGATCACACGAATTATTCTTCTAAAATTGCGCATAGATGAACCCCCTTGCCACAGCCATCGGGCTGAGTAATCCGATGCAGATCAAAAGCAACGCAAAGATTGCAAACTGCACATAAAACGGCAGCTTCGACAGGGCATCCCGCATCTTTACGCCCCGTTCCTGTATCACGCTTACCACAAACAAAATCACGCATCCAACGCCAAGGATCAAAAGTGCATATGGCGTAAATGCCACACCAAGCTTTCCTGACGATATCGTGAGCAAGGTGGATGGATGGAAATTCGTCACACTCTGTACAATCATATACCACGCGGTCTTCACGGAATCCACGCAGTCAAAATACCAGCTTAAATTCATCAGCACGAATGTACGCAGAATCATAAATACCCGGTATCCAAAGGATTTGTCATTGATATGCAGTTTCTTCTTCCATGTGCGGAAACTTCCTGCCAGGAATCCGGAAAGTGCAATGATCACACCGTTATAAAGCCCCCATCCGATATTATTCCATGTCGGTCCATGCCAGATACCTACAATGAAGAACACGATCAGATTCGTGATTGCAACCGGAACATTGCGTCCGATCTTCTTGCCAAATGCCTTCCGGCTGCCGTTCCCGACCTTCATCATGAATTTGGAAAGCGTCAACGGATAGAATACATAATCCTTCATCCATGTTCCAAGTGTGATATGCCAGCGGTGCCAGAAATCCGTAATGGATGTCGCGAAAAACGGGCGTTTGAAATTCTCATCCAGATTCACGCCGAACATATTCGCCACACCGAGCATGACATCGATACCTCCGGCGAAATTGCCATACAGCTCGATGGTATAAAGCAACACACCGAACGCCGCCGCACCCGCATATTCGTGCGGATCTCCAAAGATTGCATCGCAGTAAACTGCCGCCCAGTCCGCAAGCACCATCTTCTTGAAAAAGCCCCAGAGAATACGCTCCAGACCATACTTGATATTATGCAGCGACCACGCATGCCCTTCATAAAGCTGATTGGCAAGTGTCTTGTATCTGCCAATCGGTCCCTGCAGAAGTTGTGGAAAAAATGCTACAAAAAGAGCATATTTGCCAATATGGTGTTCTGCCGGAATCCGCTTCCAGTACACGTCGAGCAGATATCCGATTGTCTGAAATGTATAGTAAGAGATTCCTAGCGGCAGTATGAAGTCCACCATAGAAAAATGCTGGTGTGCCACCGCATTGATATTCGCAATCACAAAGTTTGTATATTTCAGCACGCCAAGGATGCCTAGATTTAGGAGCATCGCAAGCATAAGCGCACATTTGCCGCTCTTTCCTTCTGCCTGTAGTTTCTCAATCCATCTGCCGCATGCATAGGTACTTAATGTCGAGCAAAGTATAAACGCCAGAGCCGGCACACTCGCGTACATATAATACGCATAGCTTATCACAAGCAGGATTGCCCATTGGAACTTCTTCGGGCACACATAATAAAGTACCAACGAAGCAAGGACAAATAGTATAAATATATTTGATGTTATCGCCATTCCTCTTCTCCTGATCACAACTCAAAAAAGGGATGTCCGGTCAAACATCCCTTTTTTCACTATTAGTAAGTAAGTCCATCTCCAAGACACTCATCGTCTCCACCATTATCTGCCGGTGCCGGAGCTTCGGTTGCCTGCTGCTGTGCTGCAGCAGCTGCAGCTGCTTCTGCGGCAGCCTTGGCGTCTGCGGCCGCTTTCTCTTCTTCTGCCTGCTTTACCGCAAGTTCGGCATCCTTCGTATCCACGGTCTTACCAGTCTTCACGCTCTTATAGCTCAGATAACAGATATCATCTTCTGCCGCCAGCTCTCCGTCCTTGATATCCTCCGGATCAACATCGTGAAGAACTACCGATGTATCATCTGCAAATGTAAGCTGGATATCAACTGCCGCATCCTCGGTTTCCTCTGCATCCTTCTCCAATGCATAATAGAGATACCGCTTCTCCTTATCTGCTACGGTATCTTCGTCCGCAAGCAGGTTGTCTCCGAACTCTTCATCTGCGGATGTGCGGATTGCAACACTTGTAATCTCTTTCCCTGTCTTATTTGTAAGCTTTACCTTGATTGCATCTGCAGATTCTACGCCGATTGCAGGAAGCACCTCCTCTGCATCCACCGGTGTCGCTTCCGTCGTTGCCTCAGTCGTAGCTACTTCCGTAGTTGTAGCTTCTGTCGTGGCTTCTGTTGTGGTTGCTTCCTCCTTCTTGCCACATCCGGTAAGCAATGCACAGGCAAGCACAGTAAGCCCTGCCACCATCTTGATCTTTCTCATGTTTTCTTCCTCCGTTATGTAATATTTCTCTAATTCATCCTCTGGTAATCACTATATCTCCATGTTCCCGGTGTTCCATATGTTATACCAAACGCCTGTCTGCCGGTATTGTATGTAAAGTTCGGATCATATACCGTGATTGCCCCATTCTTTACAATCTCACACCATCCATGTGTCACGCGTCTGCCATTCGACTGTGGCAGATAGCCCTGCACATAATGTACATCATATCCGAGCAGTTTCGCCATCTGATAGAATGTTGCCGCCATGTTATAGCAGTTACCCTTGTTGTTCCGGAAACCATAGATTGCATACCAGTCTGCATTGGTATAGCCTGCCGGTACATCAGTACTGTTCGTAAAATACGGCATCCCCGCAGACCAGTTAAATGCAGCCTGCAGATTCCATCCGATTTCATTCAGTCTTGCCCGCGCATAACCCTCTGCCTCTGTGTCCAGATTGTTGCGGTATGCATTCCCGACAACCCCCGGTGCATACTGCGCTTTCGAGCGGATTGCAATCTCAATTGCCTGTGCACATTTGCCAAGTGTCACAACACCTGCCGGATTGCCATTGCATGCCCACCCAAGCCAGCCTGCTGACTGACTATGTACACGATAGTACACATCAAAGTACTTGGCATCGTTGCCTGTCAGTTCTACTTTGACTGCTTCGATATTTCCATTTCCAAGTGACGCACCATCTGACACGTAGCCGGACCAGCCGCCGTTTCTATATACACTGTAACGCACACCAACATTTGCATTTCCGACGGTATGCACACGCAGATCCTGCAATGCAAGGCCGCGTCCGGTCGTTCCGCTTGTCTGCTGGTTCGACACTTCTCCCTGCCAGCCATTATCCTGAACATAAGAGCTATATACGATTCCCGGAGTGATCACGTTGACATTCGTTGTTGCCCCCGGAGCAGCCTGCCCCTTCGGAACAAGCACGACCTGCATTGCCTCCATACGGAAGCTTGCACCGGTACTTCCGGCGATCTCGTCATTCTTCGCCCAGTCAAGCCAGCCGACCTTCTGGACATGGGTACGATAATAGATATCATATTTCGATGCATCATTTCCGGTCAGCCGGATCCGGACTGCTTCGAGACGCTTGCCCTGTCCGGTCGTTCCTGCCTGCTGGCCATTCCTTGCATAGGCAGTCCAGCCATAAGATTGTACATGCACGCTGTATTCCACATTCAGATCATAACCGACCGGCGTGATCGTGATTGCCTCCAGGCGCTTGCCCTGTCCGGTCGTACCAAGTACGGAATCCTTTGCAGACATCCAGCCATAGCTCTGTACATGAGCGGTCATATCCAGTGCCTTACGCTCCACAAACGCAGAACCTGTTCCCTGCGGTCTTGCACTTCCGCGTGGCAGAATACGGATCTCAATAGCCTCCGCGCGCTTCGCATAGCCCTTTGTACCTGCGACTTCGCCGTTTTTCGCCCAGTTCAACCAGCCGTAAGACTGCACATGCAGGCGGTAATAAATATCGTAATTATCTTTGTTCGCGCCGGTAAGCTCGATCTGTACAGCCTCCATACGCTTTGCCTTGCCCGTCGTTCCGGACAATACGCCATCTGCTACGTAGTCCTGCCAGCCATAGGTCTGCACATGCGAACGGTACCGCACGCCAAGTCCTTCCACGCCGCTTACCTTTATCTGCATTGCTTCGAGACGTTTTCCAAGGCCGGTTGTTCCCGCAACGCCACTTGTTATATAGTTCGTCCATCCCTTACTTTGGACATGCACCCGGTACTGTACTGTCGGCAGTGGGGATGCTGCCTGTGCCGTAAGCGGCTGCACACTCCCGAACACTGTCAGGAATACAAACAGGAATGCCAATGCTCCGGCAAACAACGATTTTACGTTTCTCTTCATCTTCTTTCGCTCCTCCATCTTTTGTCGTGTCGCATCTTATGTGCCCCAGATCTAGTTGTGCACTGTGTCACAGTGATTACACACGCGTTTTTATGCTACCATATTTTCCCTGCACATTCAATAAATGGAACTAGCAGGTTAAACTTTTTTGTAATCAAAACGTAAAATGTCCCGGAGACGTTCATCTCCGGGACACCTCTTTCATAACCCTCTATACTACTGATACAATTAAAACTCCGGCTCGATCAATCCAAACGTATTACCTCTACGCTTGTATACGACATTCACCTTGTCTGTCTCTGCGTTGCGGAATACAAAGAAATTATGTCCAAGCAGATCCATCTGGATGCATGCATCTTCCGGATACATAGGCTCTAACACAACCTTCTTGCTACGGATAATCTGGACATCCTCATCCTCGAGTCCTTCTACATTGAAGAAATCGTTGTTGATATAACCGGAATTCTGTTCCTTGTCCAAAATACGCTTCTTATGGCGTGTTACCTGACGTTCGATAATCTCCACAACCAAATCGATGGATACATACATATTATCGCTCGCCTGTTCTGCACGGATCGTATGTCCCTTCATCGGGATCGTAACCTCAATCTTCTGACGGTCCTTATCTACCGAAAGTGTAACCTGTGCTGCTGTGTCTTCACCGAAGAACTTCTCGATTCTCTCAAGCTTCTCGTAAATCGCCTGCTTCAGTGCGTCTGTAACCTCAATGTTCTTTCCACTTATGATGTAATTCATATGCCCCAGCTCCTTTACGTCGAACTATAGAAAATAAAAAATGTGCGTGAAGCACATGTACTTTCTATGTTTAGTATTATAGCATACCGAACCCCCTTTTGGGAAGGGATTTTTCGTCAAAATATACAAAAAATTAACATTTTTAATAAAAGCAAAAGGACATTCCCGATTTATTTCGAAAATGTCCTCTTTTCACACATTATGGAAAGTTAAAACTTATCAACTAATTCGCAATTCTACAAGCCTTAAACGGAGTGCTGTAGTTTACACTTGAAATCTTGATACCTGTACGGCTGCTGCTTGCATGTACGATCTGTCCGTTACCGATGTAGATTCCGACGTGCTCACAGGAACCTGTACCATGATCGTAGAATACGAGGTCTCCAGGTGCCAGTGCCGCAAGGCTGACTGCTGTTCCTGCGTTACTCTGTGGTGTACATGTACGAGGAAGTGAATATCCAAAATTCTTATATACACTCTGTACGAATCCGGAACAATCCGCACCGTTCGTCAGGGATGTACCGCCCCATACATATGGGTTGCCAACGAACTGACATGCAAAATTTGCAACCTGCTGACCAAGCTCTGATACAGGAACGTCTGTCACAGGAGCCTCTGTCGTTGGAGCTTCTGTAGAAGGAGCTTCTGTCGTTGTTGTTTCTGTCGTTGTTGTCGTATCCGTTGTCTGTGCCGGAGCACTCTCCGCCTTTGCTGTTGCCATATTATAGGAAACTGTTATGTACTCGTTCTTTACATATCCGGTTACGGTATCAAGCTGGATCTTCGTCCATGCATCACCTGTCTCCACGATTGGATATGTCTCACCCTGTGCAAGAATAGTAATTTCCTCGCTGTCTGTGCTTGCTTCTTTACGGAGCTTCAATGCAGCGGTGTTTACAACTGCAACCTTTGACAGGTTTGCGCTTGCATAATTTGCCGCATCACTGCCAAATGCAAGAAGATCGTTTCGGATGTAGCCATCCACATTTCCGGATGTAATATGTGACCATGTGTCACCCTTTTCCACGATATTCACAAGACCGCCGTTTGCGATGCTTCCGACTTTAGCCGCATTCACATCGCCGGACTTACGGATATTTACGGAACCGGATGCTGTTACAACTGCCTTTCCCGTGAAATCCATCACCGGAGATGCCGCTGCCTGGGAAGCAACTTGCTGTGTATCCTCTGTCAAAGCTGCTTCTGTCGTCTCCTCTGTCTGCGCTTCTGTTGTTGTCTCTTCCGTCTGAACAGAAGAAGCAACAGCTGTGATCGATCCTGTGTTTCCTTCTATTTCCTGAACAGATCCGGTAACGACTGCATCGGTTGCTGTCGCTTCAGCGACCGCCTGTACTGTTGCATCATCCGGTGTTGCCTGCGCGGTAAATACCTCGCCGCCCTGTTCTTCGATATAACGGTCTACAATTGATGTAATGCTGACGTTCGCATCTGTATATACGAACTCGTCCGCCAGTGCTTTATATGTGTATGTACCCATGGACGAAGCAAAAATACAACCTGTTGCTGCTACCGCCAACCACTTTACAGATGGTTTTTTCATGTTCTTACCTCCAATTTGTTACGAATATGTTACAACTTATTACATTGGTCATTATAGCAACCCATCATATTATTGTCAACCTGTTTTTCCGTCTTTTTTCAAAAGTTCACAATTTCTTCGCATTTTCACTGAGGTTGCGGACATTTTTTCACGTTTATTTCTGTAAACCGCGTGCGTCCGGCAGTTCACATAAAATTGTTACATTTTGTAACAATTTGAAACATTTGATACACCATCTTGCGGTAGTTCCTCGTAAAATACAATATATGGAAACTTACGCATGGGAAATATACCATATCCGGACACATACAGAAAAATGGCGCAGGAAATCCTGCGCCATCCAATCTTATTCTAAATATCGGTTACCAGCTCTGCCAGTCGCCAAAGAATCCATTCTGTTCTTCCACATTGTAGAAACCATATCCCGGAAGTGTCGTTGCGCTCTCGTCAAGCGCCATCGGCGTTCTTACCCAGTCAATGTACTCTGCCGAAAGACTGCTCACCGGCGTTCCGGGCAGATACAATTCGAAGTTCGTTCCGCCATACAAACCATAAGGTTCCGATGCCACGTAGCGGACCTTTCCGTATCCCGTCTCCTCAATCCATGTATCCTGTGTCTCTTCCGTCTCCAGCGTATCGATCTGCATCACATAGGTATAATCATCCTTCTTCCGGATATTCTTGAATTTCCCATGGAATGTCGACACATATTCTGTCCCATCATATCCATCGCCACTGTCTCCCATATCGGAATCATAGTAATTTCCGGTAAATGAGCCATCCGGATTGATCGCCAGCTCTGTACTCCAACCACCGGCACCACTCATGAACGAGAAGCTCTGGGCTTCCGTAAATGGCAGCTGTGTCGTCGTTCCCTGCGAAACATCTACCTGCTGTCCGTCCGAGAGCAGGGCAACCGCTTCTTCATACGTCAGATAATCGGCCTCCGCTGCAATCATAGCTGCATTTGCATTATCATCATGTGCACCGCAGTTGTAGATCAGCAGCTTCGACATCCGGCTTGTCAATGCATCAAGCTGTGCCTGGAACTCCTCCGGTGTCGCCGGCTGTCCACCGATCGTACAGGTGTCAATCGTGCCCGTATAATCCTCATTCGGCTCCCGATGTCTGGACATCAGCGGTTCTTCCTGCAGCATTCCATCCGGCTGTACATTGTAGCGGCTGTAATCTTCATTCGTCATTTCATCCTGCATCCCATTGCAGGAATAAAGCGTTGTTTCCCCTTCTATCTGAAACAGGGCGTACACATCTCCACCGGCAACCTGCGTCTCCCAGTGATCCACATAGTAGATCTGCTTCGCGGCTCCGTTTTCCACTGTGAAGATGTTCAACGCATCATATTCCACGTATTCTTCCGACGAAGGGGATTTCTCAACAAACAGCAGCTCCGGAACATCATCGCCCGTCACATCAGACAAGGCAATCGAATGATTCTCGGTGTTCGTCTCAAACTCTTCCGAATCAAGCGGCTGCCAGAACTGGTTGTAATCCCGGATGTTTGCCTCGTGTTCCTTCAGCACCTGCAGATATATCTGCTTGTATGACTCGTCAACCGCGGCTTCGGTCGTCACTTCCTCTGTGGTTGTCTCGCTCGTTGCCTCTGTAGTAGGAACTTCCACCACATCGGTACTTGTCGCAGTTACCTCTGCGTTCTTTTTTTCGTTCTGCGAATGTCTGTATGCGGCAATTCCGCCGATCGTACCGCCTACGACTGCCGCCGCAGCAACTCCAATGAGGATCTTCGCACCGAGTGTATGAAGTAATCCGCTGCCAATCGTGGTTCCGGCACCCGCTGCGCCTGATCC